>OGFK01000458.1_pt1 | contig 36230 bp, 37 predicted proteins | sample 1570931 | NCBI WGS metagenome assembly OGFK01 (sample SAMEA2581935, study PRJEB24529) | metagenome | biome: Human gut stool | place: China | collected 2011
ACGTACAACGAGTTTTTAGTTATTTATATTGGGAGTTTTGACACGCCCTCCACGCAGCCAGAAGATAGGTTTTGACTACGGCAAGAATGCCGTAGCCTCCTACATTATACCTCAATACGCGAAAAAATCCTCCATATCTGCCAGTTTTGCCACAGTCGGTTCATTCTCAGCATATTAAAGGCTGGAAGATAACTTTAAAAACGAGTTATCTTCCAGCCTTTCTTCCATCCAAGACCTTCTATCTTCCAGCCTCGAAAAAACTTTTTTCTGAAAAAATTACGCTAAAATCTGCCGAATAGCTTAGAATGAGCGATTTATGAGTGTTTTACCTCAATGGAGGTAATGATTTAGCAACGGTTCTAATTTCTGCAATGTGCATACGTTTGCTTGTCAAACAACTCTTGTCGGTTGCAAAAGTACAAAAAAGCAAGAATACACGCTATAAATTATCAATATTTAACAAAAGGAATACATTATAATACAAAATCATACCATAAACAGACTGTATATAAGTATAATTTTAATAAAGAAAGTTAAATTTAATATAAATATACAACTGTAATGATACTTGTTACACAAATAATAACTAAATTTGCAATCGATAAGAGCATAAAGTCTCTGTCAAAGATGGCTCTGCATCATGCTATAGTCCCCTAACCACCTTTAACAAGTTTAACCTATAAAGGGAGTAGGTATTTTGTTTGTTTTTCTAATTATGAAAAGAACAAAACTATTTATTGTGGCTACAATATTAGCTTGTGGTCTCATGGTTCCTCAAAAAGCGTCTGCTTACAAGTATTACATTACCCTTAATAATGGAGAACAGGTAATGTTTCGTGCAAGTAGTAAACTTCAGGCTGTTAGCTATTTTAGAGCTAATTACAATGAAGGTGTCCTAACCTCTCGCCCTGGTGGTGGATATCTTGACCAACAGTAAACGCTTCAAGGCAAGCTGGGATATCGGCTATACGGTCATTTAAAAAATGACGCCTTATGAAAATATTGATTACATTTGTGTTGGTGCTTTTTTCATGTGCTGTTAAAGCTCAGTTTCAGAGCAATGATGGTGGAATGTCCGCTTATAGAAAAATAAAAACTATAAATTATGGAACAGCAGATGCAATTGCTTACTATAAAGTACAGTTCTTGAAAGATTCTACGCAAACAGGAAAATATAGTGAAGCACAAACGTTTTTGCAGATTTCGAACAATTATCTTTGTTTTGGAGACTATTATCAACAGATTGTAGACTCCATAGAACTTGATATTGCCAAAACCCATAAAAATATGACCCAAGAAAATGCTAATATATGGGAAAGGGCTGCGCAGAAAATGAATTTCTTTGCCAAGGTGATTTCAGACCTTAAAAAAGGCTTTATGAAAGTGCAATTATATACAGGTCTAAGAGATTATGAATATACATGTCCACTCCCAGCCTTAGATTGGCAGCTCTTGCCTGGCGACTCAACAATAAATAATATGCCATGCAAGAAAGCTACTTGTTGCTATGCAGGTAGAAAATATATTGCATGGTATACTGATAAAATCTCATTGCCGTATGGACCATATGTGTTCCAAGGGTTACCAGGTTTAATAATGGACATTCGAGATACTAAGAACAATTGGATTTTCTCCAACAATGGCTTCAGAAAAGTTAATGATTCAAATGTCTTATACTTGTATGCAAAGGGATTTATCAGCGGAAGTGTCAAGGTGACAACAAGAGAGAACGCTCTCTCTGCACTCAGAAATGAAACAGAGAACAAAAACAATCTTTTCTTGGAAACAGCTGGTGTACAAGTGCTGGAAAATGGAAAGTGGATAACTCCAGAGGCAAATAAGCCACGTACTCCCAGCAATTTATTGGAATTAGAATGGTGATGATAAGAAGATTTTTCGTTTGGCTTTTATTCCTTCTTGTTTTTGTGGCAACTAAAGCACAAGAACAACATGAAGGAAAGTTCTCAGTTTTGAATGGAGTGGTTTCTACTCCTGACGGAATTGGGATAGGGAGAGTTATCTGCCGATTGGAAACAGCCAACGATTCTTTACTTTCATATACCCTTACCAACAATAAAGGAGAATATCGCTTATATTCAAATCCTAAAGCAAAAAAAATAACATATAGTTTTGTGGGGTACGATTCTGCAACTTGTTCTATATCTCCAGAACGATATAACTATGACATAACCTTGTATAAAAAGACTTATAAACTCAACGAAGTTACTGTAACAGTTGCTCCTATAGAACGCAGAAAAGATACTTTAAATTACAATGTGGGTTCCTTTATAAAGAAAGGAGATGTTTATATCGAAGACGTTCTCAAACGATTACCAGGTATAGAGGTGGCATCAAATGGTGAAATAACCTATCAAGGACAAAGTATAAATAAATTGAATATTGAAGGAATTGACTTGATGGGGGACAAATACAATCAAGCCACAAGAAATATGCCTGCTTCTGCCGTGTCGCAAATACAAGTTATGGAGAATAATCAACCCATACGTGTTTTGGACGGTACAATAAAGAATAACCATGCAACACTTAATATTCGCTTAAAAAAAGGTTATAAAGTAAGACCTTTTGGTGAAATTGAAGGTGGTGTAGGTAAAGGGGAAAATTACATTTGGGCAAACACAGCAACAGCCATTCGGGTATGTCCAAAGAATCAATTCTTAATTACAGGAACAATGGACAATCGTGGTATTGGTCTCTCGGCGCTGACAAGAGATATGGCAAACAATGATAGATTATTTAATAACGAGCCGTTGCCTTCATCTATTACATCGGAGGTAGCCTATGGTAATGTCCCTATATCCCCACTTTATTACTTAGATAACAAGTCATATTTTATAGGGGCAAATTATCTGCATGCTTTCACGAAATCATCAACCATTCGTTTTAACTTGTTATATAATCACGAAGACATATTCCGTAAAGATACTTTGTGTGCCCAATACATCGCAAGTGACACAACATCAGTTTCTCAGATGGAGAATGCAAATTATACTTCAGATATTACAAAGGCTCAAATGCGCTATGAGTTGAACAATTCTGATGCCTATATAGAGGAAATATTAACAGGGGAAATGGATTGGAGAAGATCAAATAGCATTATTTCCGCAAATGCAGGAGGCATAAAGCAAAAAACGAATTGTCATCCTGCTACTTTTAAAAATAGCTTGAATGGGCATATCAATTTAGGGGGACAAATATTGTCATTTTCTTCTGTTGTGAGATTTTTCAAGTCAAAGGAATCTTTGAATATGCTATACGGCAAAGATGATAAGGAAAAACAGCAAACATGTCTTTTGAGTTGGTTTATGCGTCACCGAATCATGTACTCTTTCCGCTTATGGGGTAATACGCTCAATTTGGCATATATATTGGAGAATAAAAATAACTGTTTAAGGAAGATTTCTGCAGCAATAGACGATAAAAGTCATTATTGGCTTCACACATTAGAGCCAACGTATACACTTAGTTTTAACAAAGGTGAATTGGCACTAAACTTTCCGCTGGAAGCAATCGTTTACACTATTAAGAATAAATCATATCACCAATACCTTATAGCACCATCTATTGATTTCAACCTCAAGTTAACTCCTTCTCTAACAGGAGAACTATCTTTGGGGTATAATCAAGACGTAAACACAAATGATATTAATTATAGTGGAATTCTTTACAACAATTACCGAACACAGACGATGGGTACAGACAGCTTAACAAGGTGTAATACGACAACGGCAGATGTGAAATTTTCGTATCTGAACACCTTAAACATGCTCTCGATGAACCTGTTTCTATGTTGGACTAAGCAAAACCACAATTATATGCAAGATATGTTGTTCACAGATTTCTTCACTTTTGTTAAGCCATTGTGGATGAATAATACTCACACCTCATACAGCGCATCATATAATATAAAAAAAGCATTCCGTCAAATTGGATTGGAACTGAATTATACTTTCAGATATGCATTGAACGAGAAAGTGGTAAGCCAAAATAATATCATTGATAAAATTAAGTACCAAGCCATATCAAATACAATAAAAGCTGAATGGAACAAGTTGTCATGGATGCACATGACAGTAGCTGGAGGACATAATTTTCATTGGAAAGCATATGACAAATTCTCTGCTTCCCATAACTATTTACGAGATTATGAATACATGGTAAAAATGGACTTTTTCCCATGTAATCATCTACATATATACATTGACTATTCTCGCATTAATCACGAAATCTCAGCAGGTGATTATTCTATAGCAAAATTTGTGAATTGTGGTGTAAATTGGAATATTAATAAACGGCTTAGTATCAAAGGCAATATAATCAATTTGTTGGATACCAAGGAATACAAAGAATCGTATTTTGAAGGCTCCAACTATACGTATTATGCAGTTCCGCTTCGTGGACGCGAAATGATGCTCGCTTTAAATTATAGTTTTTGACACAATTTTACAAAGCTTTCTACGAAAAAGAGCATTCTTAACAGAACTTAAGAATGCTCTTTTTTGATGAATAATACAATAAGCTACTTTATGTTTAAGGCATACTTTTATGGTATGTGCGTAGATTTGTTTTAATTTTATACAATTGTTCCTTGAACCATTCTGCTATTGGTTGTCTATTGACAGCCAATAGCAAGAGATTAGTTTTTTCTGATGTTGAGAAAACTTTGATTTCTACATTCGCCACATTGAAATTTTTCCTGTATTCATCGGAATAGAGCGAACCACTAAATTTCAAGGGGGTTCCAGTTAGGAGGTGCTCGGTTTGCTCCGCTGTGAGACCTATCTTTCTACATAGCTTTTCTATCTGCAAGAATGCTTCCAACCTCGGAAACCATTGCTTGGCTTTACAGATAATTCCATTGAGAAAAGAAACGTCAGTTGCGTGCTTGTTCTTCAATTCCATGACCTCTGATTGGTGCTTTTGCTGCACCTCGCTGAGTTGTCTGCTATGGTTATCCTCCATTCGCTGTATTTTCTCATGGAGTTCATCTATGTATTGCTCTCGGTCAGTGACAAGCTCGCACAGCTTTCGGTTGTGTTGCTCCACCTCCTTCAATTTTCCACTGCCCAAAAGAGAACCTATCTTTGAGACAAGGGCGGTCTTGGCTTCCGTCTTTGCAGCCTGTAACTTCTCTGTGTTGACTTCGCTCTTGGTCTTTTGAAGAAGTCGCTGAGCCTCGCTGATGTCCGATTGCAACAGCTTCATACAGTTCTGAAGTCTGTCCGTCTCTCGCTTGATATTGCGGTAATACTGTGCCGTGGTGGTATGCCTCGCATCCGATCCACGGACACCTCGCTTCAAGCCATACTTACCCATGGCTTCCGCATAACTGTCGTGATAGCCAACCATCTTGTCACGGTTGAGCACATCATCGGCACACAACCTCACGGCATTGGCTTTCTTGCGGTATGTCCGCTTGCCTTCTTCCGCTGTCTTGTTCTTCGCCTTTCTCCGCTCGCCTGTCACTATCGGAACGATGGAGGCGTGGAGGTGCGGCGTGTGCTCGTCCATGTGGAGAACCACCGAAACGACATTCTCCTTGCCGAATGTGTCCTGCAACCACTTCAAGCTGTCGTTGCACCAATCGTCAAGCTGACCATTGGCTGCGATGTTCATCATGTCCACGTGCGTTCCAGACAGCACGGTTCTAATCACCCTCACCTGGTCATTGGTTATCTTGCGCTTGATGCCTGCCGTCTTGATGCGGTGGGCGATGGCTTCGTCACGACCATACACACCGCTCGGCATCTTGACAAGCTCACGGTTGAGGTGAGTTCTCGTAGGGTCAGCGTTGTCGGGTATCACCTTGCGCTCTATGTGGTCTGACTCCCTTGCGTCAGAGCTGCCCTTTGCCTTCTTGAAATCCAAACTGAAATGTCCCATAATAAACTTGTTTTTGAGTTGTACAAATCCGCTTGCCGCATTGCGCCCTGCGCATGGCTCACGGGGTTTCAAAAGGGGATACCCCTTTGCTCTATGGGCGTTTTTAGTGGTGGCGTGCCACTGCGTCAAGAAAACGCCCTATTGAGCTATGGCTTTTCCGTTCAGAATAGCCATTGGAGCAGGAACCGCCTATATGCCCAAGGCTGCGCCTCTCTTTCGAGGTGGAACGGTTTGCTTAACAGGCTGTACTTGGTGTACAGACTGTTTGGATTTAACTCCGCACAGATAGTCGTTCAAGTCTTTGTACTCACAGTACAAGTGGGATGCGTCCCTCACACGGTAGCCGAGGGCAGTCTCGATGGCAAGCGTTGCCTTCCGCCCAGCCTCGTCGTTGTCGAGCAGACAACTGATGCGCTCGTAGCCGTGTAGTGCGTCAATAGCCTTGTCAACGTTGCTTGTTGAGTTGAGTATCACGTAGTCCTGCGCTTCCAATGACGGACAAGGCGGAAACTTCTCCATGCGTAACGAGAGAAAGGAAAGATAGTCCATCATGCCCTCGAAAACATAGCAAGAGTATCTTGGCTCGCCTTGCTGTCGGATATGTGTGATGTCCTTGGGGGACATGCAACCCTTGAAGAATCGGTTACGAACCTCGTAACCGCCCGACTTGTTCTTGAAGCCGATGGCGAAGTAGTTCTTGCCATTATGCGAGAAGTGGAGTTCCACACATTCCTTTCGGGCTATGCACAGGTCAATATTCCGCTCGCTCAGATAGCGTAGGAGTGCAGGGTGGTTGAGTTCCCTAACCTCCAATCTCTCAAAACTCGGCTCGGAAGCTTGCTGAGGGAAAGAAAAGTCGGTCGGGCGTACATGGGGTGCTTGCTTCTCCATCTTGTCCAATAGATATGGCAAGCTGTCTGATGCGTAGAGGTATGACGCAAGGGTGATGATGTTGCCGCCCTTGCCCATTCCGAAATCGAACCAACTGTTCATCATGGTGTTCACCTTGAAAGATGCCTCGCTCTCATTTCTAAGCGGTGACTTGTACCAAAGGTTTGCGCCCTGCTGCTTGACAGGGCGGTGTCCCAAACTTTGCAGGTAGTCTGCAATCTTGATTTGCTTTGCTTCTTGAATGTTCATGTTTTACTGGGGATTAAGTGGTGTATGTATTTCTGATGAATTGTTGAGAATGGCATGTATTGGTATGATAGTCAAATACTTATCTTCTCAACAAACTCTCAACAAATGGTTCTTTTCAACAAAATCACTGGGCAAAAGAGAAAGACAGGCATTAGCTGTCATGTTTTCTCTTTTCAACAGTCTCTTTCTTTTGTTGAGAGATTTGTTGAGAAAATGTTGAGCCTTAAATACTTGATATTCAACACTTCTTTCATCATATTCAACAATTCAACAAAATTATATGCTATTTAGCTTGTCCATCGTTACAGTGTAGAACCTGCCCACACGTTTTGTTGGCGAGTAGTGACCGCTGCTATTGTAGTTGTACTCGTATGAGGTGTAGGTGAGGGCGTTCTCTGAAGGTTGCAGCTTCCAACAGTCCTGCACTATCTTTCGCACAAGGTGCTTCTCCGCTTTCACGTGGTTGCATTGCAACAAGGCGATTGCGTCATTGAGGCAGAATTGCAAACTGTCGGTTTGGGTGTTCTCCATGACCTCAAGGAACAGCTCCGACATTTCCACCTCAAGTCTGTTACGGTTGCAGCGTATGATTCTCCTCAGAGCATCGGTCGCTATCTGTTCGGGGGCGAACCACATTCGGCTCTTGTGCTCTGTGGAGAGCGTTCTGCCTTGCAGATGGAACAGAAAAGCGGGTATCTCCGCCTTCAGTTTCTCCAAGAAGTCGGTATCGTCAGATTGCAACGATGAAATCTTTCTCACCCAATATCGGGTCTCTCCCTCGTCAATGATGACAGGCAGGGATTCGTTGTTGGAGCACAGCACAAACTTGGCAAAGAAAGAAATCTCGTTTCTGTCCTTGCCCTTGGCTTCCACCTTGTACGAGAGTGTGGTGCTGAGGTTCTTCAACCGCTCGGAATCCTCCCTGCGGCTGAGCAATACCTCGTCCACGACTATGAGCAGTTTGCCAGCCCAATCGGAGTTGAACTGACTGCGGAAGTCCTCGTTGGTGTTGAATGTCACGTTGTCCTGGAACAACGCTTTCAGAAAGTTCAAGAACGTGGTCTTGCCTGTGTTTCTTTCCTCTGATACAAGCAATAGAATAGGCAGCTTCTGCACTGGTCTGAGATAAAGAAGTTGCAGGTAGTCCATGCCAAGCTCATATTGCTCACCGAAGATGTGACTAACCAACTTCTTGATATTTGGGAAGCCCCCTTGCATCGGCTTATGTCCTATCGGCTCGTATAGGTTGAGGAAACCGTCTATCACCGTGCGGTGGTTCACATGTTCGGGAACAGTACAGAAGCCGTCATACTTGTGAACGTACTTGATGAACTCCTTGCCGTAGTCCTGACGCAAGGTCTCCATGTTCCATGGGATGCGCTTTCTTACCTTTCCTCCATTGATGGTAGGTTGGTCAACCACCTTGTACAAGGTTGTGCCAACACGGATGAACACCTCGTTTGTCGGAGGTGCAGCCTGTGGCTTTGCATTTGCCACGCCTACAAGCTGATTGTTGTCGTTTGTCTTGCTCATAATCTAACCTTTGTGAGTTGATAAATTAAAGTTGCAAAGGTAAGGGCGGAAAATCAAAACGCAAAACACAAACTTGCGCAGAATGGAGAAGTTTGCACCGACAATGTTAAAAGATTGGAAATCAATGTGCTTGATGTAGCCTTTCGGGATAAGATAAAACGAAAAATCCCGAAGAGAGGCTTCCTTGCAAACCTTTCCTCGGGATGAACAAAAATGTATTCCTGCATGTCATACGTTTTATATGTCATACGATAAAACTGTAAAACGTTTGACATCAGCAGTTCTTCGTTCTTCACAGAAATGCTTGATACGACAGTGAATCAGTACGTAGGCAAGTCAATACGACAGTGAATAATAGAAGCGTCAAAGATACAACCAATCTCAGCTAATGGCATTTGTCCCTCCGTAGAGTTGTAGGACAATGGCTGCTTTCTCTTTTGCTCCGTACAGCCTCTTGAAGATGGCATTACGAAGTTGCATAGCCCCATTAGAGGTGAGACGGAAGCAAATGGCAACAACCATAGGGAATCCATACAATGTTTGCCAAATACCCTTGGAAGTTTCTTGTCTTTGTTGGACTTCCGACATAGACAACATGCCTTCTTTATATATGACTTGTATCACAGAGTTGAGTTTTGGGGCGGTAACATGAAGCATATTGACCAATTCTCCCTCACTCATCCACAAGTTCTCCAAGTTGGACGGAATGGAAAGTATTCCATTTCCGTCCACGGTGATTACAGTCCTTTTCATACCATTCCTCCCATAACAGGCAAGTGCCCCTTGATTCGACTTTCAAAGACTGCTATGTCATGGTCAAGTTTGTTGCTTGTCACCTTGGCGTATATCTGCGTCGTGGTGATGTTTGTATGGCCAAGAATCTTGCTCACGCTCTCTATCGGCATACCATATTCCAAGGCTAAAACAGCCCAAGAGTGGCGAGACACGTGAAATGAAACCCGCTTCTTGATGCCACACATTGCAGCAACTTTCTTGATGCGCTTGTTGATGTTGCTAAGATTGCCGATATTGAATACGTGGCTTCCTTTTCTGAAAGACTTGTATCTCTCAATAATCTGCATGGGAATATCCATCAACTTGATTTGAAAAGGTACACCAGTCTTCTGACGCTTGGACACAATCCAAGGAGCACCGTTTATCATGCTGATGTTATCTTCCGTCAAGTTCTTGATGTCGATGAAAGAGATACCTGTCCAACAACCAAAGAGAAAGAGGTCTCTCGCAAATGCCATATTCGGGTCTTCCAACTTCATCTCTGTCATGGCGGTAAGCTCGTCCAAGGTCAAGAACTCACGTTCCTTGTGATCTGGGTCAACGTGGTACATGGCAAACGGATTTCTTGGTATCTTGCCGTTGTAGTGAGCTGCCGTTACGATATGTTTCAGTGGTATGGAGTAAATCCAAATAGAGGACTGCGCAAGTCCTACAACATTCTTCAAGTACAGACAATAGTCACGAATGAACTCCTCTGTAAGCTCATTCATGGACATATCGCTGCGCTTGTACTGATACTTGATGAACTCGGCAACATACTTTCTTACCGTCAGATACTTGCGGTAGGTGTTCTTGGCTCTGTCCTTGCCTACACGCTTGGCAAAGGCTGCGTTCTCCTTGTCAAAAGCTCTGAGCAAGGTCTCGTACTCTGTGCCTATGCCTTGGTAGGCATTTCTCACCATCTCAGCTGTAACGAACGCCTCACGGTCGGAAAGGCGTTGGTAATGCTTGGCGATTTGAGCCTTGATGTTGTCAAGCGCAAAGTTCACCTCCTTGGCTTCCTTGCTCTTGCCAATGGCTCTGTTGCCCTTGGCATCCCAGATAGCCTTGGTCACGCTCTGCTTGCAACTGAACTGTGCGATAGTTCCGTTGATTGTCACTCGTCCCATGATAGGGACAATTCCGTTTCTCTCCTTGCTTCCATTTATATAGAAGACTGTCTTGAAAGTGCATCTCATAATCCTTACTTTTTTGTTCGGTGCAAAATTAAACTATGAGAGCTGCATGACAAAACCAAAACTTACGCAGAATGGGGAAATATGAACCGTCACCGTTAAAAATGCTTATTAGGGCGTTTCTGCGAGGTAATGATTTGAAAGCGTTTCTATTTCATCAATCTGCGTTTTCCGCATTTCCTTGTCTGTGCCACTTAAAGCCAACGGCTGCCACAACCACTTGAAACTCAAAATAAAAGCATCATTCTGCTATTTTTTGCTTTTTTAGGCGTTATTTTCTTCGAAAACTTGACAACGCTTGCGCAATATTATACCTTTGCAAGCAATTTTAGAAACACTATAAACTAAAAAAACACAGTACAATGGAAAACACAAACATCAACGACGCTGCTATCAAGCGCAGCAACATCCCAAACAACTGGTCTTATTGCTTCAATTCCAACTGCAAACGCTGCAACGAGTGCATACACTTTCGCTCGTCCGTCGCACTCGACTCCTCACGCACGCAGGGTAATGTGATTTTTCCCACAGCCCTGCGGGCAGACGGTTCGTGCGATCACTTCAAACCAGTGCGCATGGTGCGCTTGGCATCAGGATTTAAGCAACTGTTTGAAGATGTGAAACTACGCGATGCCTCAAACTTGCGCCTACTGATGAGGAAATACTTCGGCGGAACAAGTATGTACTATCGCTATCATTATGGAAAGTCTAAACTCGTGCCCGAGCAGCAAGAGTGGATAAAGCAGCTCTTCGCACAGTACGATTACACGAACGTAGTATTTGATGACTCGAAAGAAGAGGTCGACTTTCTGTAGTTTTTTTTACCCTTTTCCCATTATTCTCGCTCTGCGATAACCATGTTGCCGTAGCACAACAATCATGTTGCCGTAGCGTGGCAATGAAGTTGTCGCAGCGTGGCAATGAAGTTATCGCAGCGTGAGAATTATAACAACAACACAAAACACCAATAACCATGAAAAACGAAACAACCGCACCAAGCCCAATCGACCGCATGATCGACTACCTTATCACGCACTACGCCTTTCGCTACAACACCGTTATGAACTGCACCGAGTATCGCCCCGTCGACAGTCCAGTCGGCAGCTTCGAACCACTCGATTTGCGCACGCGCCGACGCATCATTCTTGAGGTGCAGCGCGAAGGCATCGAGGTGAGTCAGAACGACATACGCAACTATATCGACTCCGACTACGTTCGCCAGTACGACCCCGTCGGCGACTACCTCGCCGAGTGCGAAGGCGTATGGGACGGACACGACCACATCGGCGACCTCGCCCTCACCGTGCCAACCGACACACCGCTATGGCGCGAGTGGTTCACCACGTGGCTGCTCGCCATGGTGAGCCAGTGGCAAAACCAATCCTCCCGACTCTACGGCAACAGCGTTGCACCACTGCTCATCTCGCCACAGGGCTACAACAAAAGCACGTTCTGCCGTCGTCTGCTGCCCGATGCTCTGAAGTGGGGCTACACCGATAGCCTTGCCCTTTCCGATCGTCGCCAGGTGATGCTCGCCATGTCGCAGCAACTGCTCATCAACCTCGACGAGTTCAACCAGATCTCGCCACGTGTGCAGCAAGGCTTTCTGAAGAACATCATTCAGCTGCCGTCGGTAAAAGTGAAACGCCCGTTCGGCACCCACATCGAGGAACTACCTCGCAAAGCATCGTTCATAGCCACCAGCAACATGACCGACATCCTCGCCGACCCCTCGGGCAATCGCCGTTTCATCGGCATCGAGCTGACCGCGCCCATTGACACCAGTCGCGTGCCCGACCACCGTCAGCTCTTCGCCCAGGCACTGCAGCTCCTGCGCAACGGTCGTCGCAGCTGGTTCGACAAGGCAGAGACCGAGCAGATAATGCTCTGGAACCGACGCTACGAGATACAGGAACCCGCCGACCAATACTTCAGCCTCTGCTTCTCCGTCGCCGCCGACCCGCTCGACCCCGCCGCCGAGTGGCTCTCCACCGCTGAAATCTTCGACGTCATTAAGCAGAAGGTCGGTTCCTCCCTAAAAGCCAACACCCTCATCGCCTTCGGTCGCAAGCTCGCCAACATGCCAGGCATGCACCGCCGCAAGTGCGAAACCTGCACGCGCTATCTTGTGAAGGGGGTAGGGCAGTAGGCTCGTAGATAGGTAAGCATCTCTGCGATATTAGTATATATACATCAAAAAAATATCGCTCAAGTTTTTATCCTTGAGCGATATTTTTTCCAGTTATCCGGCAGTAAGACACGGGAAGATAGTCTGTTCTGGATGGAAGATAGTCCATTAATGCTGGCAGATAGGCTGTCAGATAATCCCTTCTTAGCAATATCTTCCAGTCTTTATAATGTTGATAATGAGCACCGTACAGCAATTCTGGAAGATATGGCAGATTTTTTCACGTACTTGATTTTATATAGATATCAATTACTATATTCCAGATACCGACTTTAATATCATTTTCCGATTTTCCTCTCTATACCAGCTTTAGTAGTAGGAATACCAGTTTGGCGAGCTATTTTTTTCAATGGTCGTGCTGACTAACTTACGAATCGGGACGGAACACAGAAGTTGGAGTTAGGAGCACAATCAAAAAAGATACCACAAGATTTATTCAGATACCTCAAATCTGTAACTAAGCCATTCAACGTCCTTATTGCGTGTACATGTCCTCTCATTACTGAATTAGCAGATAAATTGAGGCTGAAACAGCCACTTCTGCCTACAATATCCCCTTGTCCCACAATGCGACTTGAGACAATACGCATTATCATATCCATAAGTTGTAGGCATTATCCCAAATCAGTCTGGAATACATCTGCGTAAGCATTGTTACAGGTATAGATATTCAACACATACCGCCTTGATGTTTTAATCCACTTGGCTGGTACAGAGATAAACCTGAAGACAAACGCTTTTAACCGAACGATTTACACCTTAGACCGAGGGTTGAGTCGATTACAGATGACAATGTGGAGTCGAATTGCTCCATGACAAAAAATATTTCTCCAAAAGGAGTGAGTATCTCAGATTTAATTTGTATCTTCGCCATGCCTATCGTCGGATTCTCTTGTTTGTTTTTGCAACACTAAGATAAGTGAATTCTTCGATATGGCAAAAAACTGGGCCGCTCGGCTTGTCCAAGAACTTTTTGTTACTTAGGTACTTAAAAGGTTTAATTTACAATAGTGTTGCGGAATTAAGGTTTGTCAGAGATTGGGTTCTCAATAAAAGTTGAATATTAAAAATAACCGATAGTATGGGATTGTTTGATTTTCTTTTTGGCTCAAAAAGTAATAGTGGTACGCTATATTCTTCGGAGGAAATGATACAGTTAACGTCAAAATGGACAACTGATTTCCTTCAATCTGCACCCAAATTAAGAGGTGCAACGTATGACAAAGAAGAAATCTATCTGTTTTGTGGCTGGATAACTCTTGATTATGGAAAGAGCTATGGTTATCTGAGCAAAAACTCTAACAGAAACGAATTCTTTGAAACGATTTTCCAAGCTGTTCGCAATACGGGGCAATACAATCAATCAGACATGGAGCAATTTATGTTTAGAGTCAGCCAATACAAATCACAAATGATGGGAATGTTGAAGTGTGACTACCCGCATACGAAAATGTTCTTTCCTGAAACTCTTTATGCAAGATTTGTACACATTGATTTTGCCCACTATCACCCAGATCCTTTTGGAATAGATGACAACTTAATCCGGTTTAGTGAGTATTTGGGGGACTTTTGGAATAAAGTTAATCGTGAACTAATGAGGAAATATCCAAAAAGGTGATTATTCTATGAAATATACAAGAGAACAAGTAAAAGCGATGACTCAAGAAGAATATGAGTCTGCAATTTGTAAGGAACTAAACAATGCTGGTTTTAGACAAGAATTTAATGGTGAGCAGTTTGAATACGAGCCTGATGAATTCACTTTTGGCGGTGCTATCGTGTTCGACCCTCAGGCTGTGAACCATTTGAAACATGTTGGATTGCTTGATAATGGCAAATGTCCCATGTGCTCTGTTAGGGAGGATGATCTGATCTACAAATTGCAGAATCTGCATAGTGGAGCAATCTATCACGTCTGTAAGTCATGCTATAAACGATATGCACGGCAAGAAAAAGAAAAACGGGCAAAGGGATGTTGTTTGATGGGAATCGTAATAATAGCTCTTATTATTTGGGGAATTGTAAAATTAGTAAGCTAAATAATGGTTTGGATATTAGTTGTTATTGCTGTTGTTTTTGCCTGGATATTCCTTAGGTTCCTGATGGATTTTAACAAACAACGTAGTGTTATAGCTGCTAAAGGTGGAATAAAAACTATCTATAAGTCGTTAATTGATGGTTTATTAGAGTACCGTAGTGCTCGGATTATTCAAGATAAGAAAGACTTTATCACGATTGGCGGAACTTTTACCGACCCTATTTTTAATAGAGAGTGCGGCTTGTGGTCTGTTATCATACAGCCAACATTCAAGCTGTTGAACGTCAGATATCAGGCACACATTGACCTGGGCGGAGGTGAGACAGCTAAACAAATGTGGAATTTCCCAATTAATATGCCACAGGATGAGATACTATCTGTCATAAAGAAAAAGACAGATGAGTTTGATGTTTATGGAGTATACAAATAATTTTCTTCTACTATGTCATTTTGGATTAACGCTGTAATTTGGGCCATCATCATTGGTGTGGGAATGTGGAGATCGAAACCGAAGCCACTAACCGCAGCATTTATAGTGTCTGTATATGTAGGTCTTGAAACATATTTCTACGTAAGTCATTGGCTTTCTTACTTGCCAACAGGCCTGCACATACTTTTTTATGCCATACCAGTGTGTGTGTTTTATGCATCCTCGTTTATCTATTGCAAAAAGACAAAAATTGGTTGGGACGGAGCTATGTCTCAATCAACTTGCTGGTATATATGCGTTATTATTGCTGTGTGGCTGTCGTTCCCCACTGTTTTCATGTTCTATGACTGGCAGGATGCCAAAGTTGAATATGAATCGGAAATGGAAGAACTCTTTGGAGAGGAATGGGAAGATGAAGTAGAAGAAATGGAACAAGAAAGATTCTATCGGCGATAGTGAAACAAGTCTATATCATTCTCGTAATGTTGATGCTACTATGCCTCGCCTCAATGCCGTATGGCTAGTAAGCACTCAAATTAGGGACATTCAGTAAATAGTTTGATGGATGGTAAAGATATGAATAATTCTTTATAGCACAAAGATTTTCAGATATGCTTGTGTATGAGATAATGATATTAATATTACAATTTATTTAAAATAAAACTCCTACTGTTTTGGTGGTATGAATAATAATATATATATTTGTGGTGTAAAACCTACACAAGTTGAAGTATGGAAGAAAAAATGTATTCATATAAGTATCCGCACCCCGCTGTTACAACCGATTGTATAATCTTCGGATTTGATGGTGCAAAGCTAAAGATTCTGCTGATAGAACGAGGACTCGAACCATACAAAGGACGCTGGGCTTTCCCTGGCGGCTTTTTGAAAATGGACGAGAGTGCTGAGCAAGGTGCGAAGCGTGAACTGATGGAAGAAACGGGAATGGTGGCAGAATACATGGAGCAGTTTCATGCCTTTACCGAACCTAACCGCGACCCTCGCGAGCGCGTCATAACAATAGCCTATTATGCCCTGTGCAAGATTCAGAAGGTGAGGGGCGGTGACGATGCGGTAAAGGCTCAGTGGTTCGACATCGAGGATATTCCACAATTAGCATTCGACCACGACCGCATACTGCGTCATGCACTGTCGGCGTTGCGCGAACGGCTTCATTTCCGACCTATCGGCTTCGACCTGCTGCCCGAGAAATTCACAATGAAAGAACTGCAGCTGCTCTATGAGGCAATACTTGATGTGAAGTTCGACCGCGCTAATTTTGCCAAAAAGATGCTCCACTTCGATCTGCTCGTAAAGCTTGACGAAACGGTGTGGCCAACACCTAAACGCAAGGCAAACTTATACAGCTTCAATAAAGAAAGCTATGAAGAACTGAAGCATAAGGGTTTCAAACTCGAATTTTAAATCTGAGACAAAAATAAATAGGATGAAAAACTTGTTTCAGCGATGGTACGCTGCTTACCTTCGCATGTGCAGAAGCCTTTGACAAACTATGTGAAGAAAAAAGAACTCTATCATAAACAATAATATGAAAAACAATAATATGGAGCGCATCTTCAAAAGATCGCAAAAGAATAAGGAAATATATTTTGGTGCAGAACTATACGCATGGCCATTGATGTTTTTCCCAACCTTCGATGTTACTACAGAGATAAATATATTTTGTAAATCTGATGACAAAAGACAGAAGTTAGCAGAGGAGATGTTGGCGGAATGTAACACAGAACATGCATCTCTCGTGCGCATGTGGAATCTGGCCGTGCTCTCATTTTACGGAGATAGTTGGATAGACAATCCATTCAAGAAAGACATAAAACTCGCAATAGCATTGCTCAATAAGATTCATCGACGGGAGAAAGAATTGTTAGGTGATAGTATGCACAAGTTATATGTGTATAAGCAACTGTACGACTTCCGTACGTATATATATCGCCACAACATTTTGAAAGAAATAAGTTGGAATCTGAAATTTATCAATGATAAAACGAATTATCCATTGCGTATGATTCCTAATGCCAAACGCCCAGAATATGGATTGCTGAGTGAGTTCCCTGCGTTAGACATTGAAGATGGCTGGCATTTTTCTATAGGACACAATCAAAATTGGCATGAACTCGACAATTTCTATTTTCCTTACGATGGTATATTTAAATTGTATGCGTATGATGAGACAGGAAGGAAAGATAACGACTTCTTCAAGCATCTATGTATAAACAACAATGTTGTGGGCGGATGGTGCATATTACTGTTTCTTGAAGGCTTCTTTCATGTAACTGTAGATAGGTTTATGAACAACAAATATTACTTTTGCCCATACGTGAAGACTGAGGATGAGATAACGGCTATGTGCAAAAGTGGCTGCACGATAGACCTGCACCGCCCTGACACCTACTTGCCATACGGTGACTCAACAATGATTGATGAAAATCAATGCCGTATTGACATCGTGTTCAAACGACACATTAGACAAGAACGCATGTATAAACGCATACACGCCACCATCATACTTGAGAACAATCGTCTGGTTGGTGTAGCGCTGAAGATTGTGAATAATAGCATAAATACTAAACACTGATATTAGATTAATTATTAAACTCCAAAATCAATGGAACGTGAGTTGATAGACAGATTTAGAGGTTGCATATATGGTCAAGCCATTGGCGATGCACTCGGATTGGGGACGGAATTCATGACAGATGAGGATATTGCTTGGAAATATCCTCATGGACTACAACACTACAAGCAGATATACCAAGACAGACATCGGAAACGCTGGAAGATAGGCGACTGGACGGATGATACCGACATGATGCTATGCATTGCTGATGCGGTCATTGAAGACAAGGGTGTTAATTTTTACAACATCGCCCGACACTTCAAAGACTGGGTCAATGGCTTTCCTATGGGTATTGGAGAAAACACTTTTAAGGTGCTGACGATTGGCGATTATGTGGAGCATCCGTTTGAGGTATCCCACAAGGTATGGGAAATGAGCAAGTATCAGTCTGCTGCAAATGGTGGACTGATGCGTACATCTGTAGTCGGACTATTCCCAAAAGAAACAACAGCCTGTGCTGAGAAAATATGTCAGCTCACTCATTACGATCCAAGATGCGTAGGCTCATGTGTCATTGTTTCGGAGCTGATACATGCATTGGTCTATGGCATCGAACCTCCTACACGCTCCCAAATGAAGGATATTGCCAAGCAATATGATGTGGAAATATGTGATTATATAGACAACGCATGGGCGGAACCTCATGTCAAACCGCTTGTAGACTATGACAATTGGGGCTACACCCTGTCTACTCTATCTGTAGCTCTATGGTCATATTGGCATGCCTCTTCATTCGAAGAAGGATTGCTTGCCGTTGTGAATGCAGGAGGAGATGCAGACACAAATGCTGCAGTTGCGTGTGCCATTCTTGGTGCGAAGTATGGATTTCACGCTATTCCCAAAGAATATGTAGACGGTCTTTTGTATAAGGAGTCCTTGGACAAAACGATAGATAGCCTTTTGGATATTTGTATAAAATAAAAGAAACAACAGACGAACGTTTGACGTTCTTGGTTACTCTTCCTATTCATGAAGGGTGTGGCGAAAGTTCGGAAACAGATTTACTTGGTTCGGAAACTCATAGTGAAAGTTCGGATAGAAAAGAAATTAGTTCGGAGACAACCTCAAAAAGTTCGGAGAGGAATGTTGATACAATGAAAGATGTATATAATTGTATAGATAGAAAAAAACGTAGCGGAGGGTCTCCGCTACGTTTTTTTATAGTAAATGTCAATAGTTTACCATTGTAGATGCAGCGATGGCAACATCTTGACGGCTTATCATCTCAACCGTCTGATGCCCTGAAGTAGGGCTATAGAAATTAGTCTTCCAATGCACCGATAATCTCACTTACAGAAGAGCAGCCGTGATTGTCGAGCCAATTGTTGATGCCGTCGCGCACCTTGATGGTTACGGTGGGGTCGAGGAAGTTGGCGGTGCCAATCTCGATGGCTGTTGCGCCAGCCATGAGGAACTCGATGGCGTCCTCGGCGGTGCAGATGCCGCCAAGACCTACTACAGGTATCTTCACTGCCTTAGCCACCTGCCATACCATGCGCACGGCAACCGGCTTGACAGCCGGACCGCTCAGTCCGCCTGTGTTGATGCTGAGCATCGGGCGGCGACGCTCGATGTCGATAGCCATGCCCATGAGTGTATTGATGAGCGACACGCTGTCAGCTCCCTCTGCTTCTACTGCTTTTGCAATCTCGGTGACATCGGTCACGTTCGGCGAGAGCTTTACGATGATGGGTTTGTTGTAGCGTTCGCGTACGGCACGCACCACGCTGGCTGCGCCCGTTGTGGTTACACCGAAAGCCATGCCACCCTGCTTCACGTTAGGGCAGGAGATGTTCAGCTCGATTGCCGGGATGTTCTCCAGTTCGTTGATGCGTGCAGCGCACTCGGCGTAGTCGTCTGGCGACGAACCGCTCACGTTGACAATCATGTTTGTGTCGATGTCCTTTATCTGCGGATAGATGTTGCGGCAGAAATAGTCGACGCCCTTGTTCTGAAGGCCCACGCAGTTGAGCATGCCCTGCGCTGTCTCAGCCATGCGCGGATAGTCGTTGCCCTCGCGTGGGTTGAGTGTGGTGCCCTTAACGATGATGCCACCAATCTCTTCGAGCGGCACGAAGTCGGCGAACTCCAGACCGTATCCGAATGTTCCCGATGCGGTCATCACGGGGTTCTTCAGTTTCAGACCGCCAATCTTTACACTTAAATCTGCCATGTCAGTTTCTTTATATTCATTACCGGACCTTCCTTGCATACACACTTGTTGCCTTCCACAGTCTTCTCTACGCAGCAGAGACATGCTCCGACACCGCACGCCATCTTGTTCTCGAGCGATACCTCGCACTCGATGTCGTTCTTGAAGGCGTAGCGAGCCACAGCCATCATCATCGGCTTCGGTCCGCAGGTAGAGATGCGGTCGAAGTGCTCCTGAGCCAGTACGGAGTGGTTGGTTACGAAGCCTTTTTCGCCCTCTGATCCGTCCTCGGTGGTGATGAGTACGCGTCCTACCTGCTCGAAGAGTTCGCGCTCCAGCACGTCCTTAGCCGAGCGTGCGCCGAGCAGGAACGTCGGTTCGCCGCCCATCGCCTTGATGCGCTTGCCGAAGTAGAGCAACGGAGCTACGCCCACGCCGCCACCTACGAGCAGCACCTTCTGTGTGCTGTCTGTAGGCATTGTGAACGAATTGCCGAGTGGCAGTACGCAGTTGAGGCGGTCGCCTTTCTGCAGCTTCTGTAGCTGGCGTGTGCCGTCGCCTACGGCAGCCACGAGGAGCCAAAGCTCGTTGTGGTCGTAATCCACGTTGTTGATAGAGATGGGGCGGCGCAGGAATGTATATGGCGTATTGTCCACGCGCACCTCTACGAACTGACCCGGAAGCATCTCGGGCAGCGGTTTGTCGTCGGTGAGCTTGATGAGCACGTGCTTGTCGCTCAGAGCTTCAACGCTGTTGACCGTAAGGTCGAGTATGTACTTTTTCATTTATTTTTGTTTGTCTTGTTGCTTTGTGACAGTATATATTTAGAGGTGTCGCTTAATCTAACGTGCAAAGGTAATAAAAAAGTAAAAGAGTAAAAAAGTAAAAGAGTAAAAAAGTAAAAGAACGTTTGTATGTGTCAATTCTGTCACTCTCGGTCTGTCATATTTGTCATGTGCTGTAACTCGATAGCGCTTTGGCACGCTTTTGGCTATATCCTTAACGAAAGCGGACGGCAGATGAGCCGTCGCAACAACCAATAGTAATTATAAAAAACTTAAAGCATAAGAATTATGAACATTAAACCATTAGCAGACAGAGTACTCGTACTCCCTGCACAGGCAGAAGAAAAAGTCGGTGGAATCATCATTCCTGATACAGCAAAAGAGAAACCGCAGCACGGTACAATCGTTGCAGCAGGTAACGGCACAAAGGACGAGGAGATGGTTCTGAAAGAAGGCGATGAAGTGCTCTACGGCAAGTATTCTGGTACAGAGCTTGAGGTTGAAGGCACAAAGTATCTCATCATGCGTCAGAGTGATGTGCTCGCTGTTGTTCAGAAATAAAAATTAATAACTAATAATTAATAATTAAAGAAATGGCTAAAGATATTAAATACAATATGGATGCACGCGACCTGTTGAAGAACGGTGTCGACAAGTTGGCTAACGCAGTAAAGGTAACACTCGGTCCGAAAGGCCGCAACGTGGTTATCGAGAAGAAGTTTGGTGCTCCGCAGATTACAAAGGACGGTGTGACCGTAGCTAAGGAAGTGGAACTCGAGGACAAGTTCGAGAACACTGGAGCACAGCTTGTTAAGAGCGTAGCAAGCAAGACCGGCGACGACGCAGGCGACGGTACAACAACCGCTACAATCCTCACTCAGGCTATCGTAACCGAGGGCTTGAAGAACGTAACCGCAGGTGCTAATCCGATGGACCTGAAGCGTGGTATCGACAAGGCAGTAGCTGCTGTCGTAGCACACATCAAGGCAAACGCAGAGATCGTTGGCGACAACTACGACAAGATTGAGCAGGTAGCAACCGTTTCTGCTAACAACGACCCAGAGATTGGTAAGCTTCTGGCAGACGCAATGCGCAAGGTGTCTAAGGACGGCGTAATCACCATAGAGGAGAGCAAGAGCCGCGACACAAACATCGGCGTAGCAGAAGGTATGCAGTTCGACCGTGGCTATCTGAGTGCTTACTTCGTAACCGACTCTGAGAAGATGGAGTGCGTTATGGACAACCCGTACATCCTTATCTACGATAAGAAGATCAGCAGCGTTAAGGACTTGCTGCCTATCCTGCAGCCAGCTGCAGAGAGCGGACGCCCGATGCTCATCATCGCTGAGGACGTTGACTCAGAGGCACTCACCACACTCGTTGTGAACCGTCTGCGTGCAGGCTTGAAGATTTGCGCTGTGAAGGCTCCTGGCTTCGGCGACCGTCGTAAGGCAATGCTCGAGGATATCGCTACTCTGACTGGTGGCGTTGTAATCAGCGAGGAGAAGGGCTTGAGCCTCGACAAGGCTACACTCGACCTCTGCGGTTCATGTGAGAAGGCTACCGTTTCTAAGGACAACACCACTATCGTAGGCGGCTGCGGACAGAAGAATCTCATCGCTGACCGTGTTGCTCTTATCAAGAACGAGATTGCAAACACAAAGAGCTCTTACGACAAGGAGAAGTTGCAGGAGCGTCTTGCAAAGCTCGCCGGTGGCGTAGCCGTTCTCTACGTAGGTGCTAACAGCGAGGTAGAGATGAAGGAGAAGAAGGACCGCGTTGACGACGCTCTCTGTGCTACACGTGCAGCAATGGAGGAAGGCGTTGTCGTTGGTGGCGGCACAACATACATCCGCGCTCAGAAGGAACTTGCAGAGCTCAAGGGCGAGAACGCTGACGAGCAGACAGGTATCAACATCGTGCGCCGCGCTATCGAGGAGCCGCTTCGTCAGATCGTAAAGAACGCTGGTGGCGAGGGTGCTGTTGTCGTTCAGAAGGTTCGCGAGGGCGAAGGCGACTTCGGCTACAACGCTCGCAAGGACGCTTACGAAGACCTTCGCGCAGCAGGTGTCATCGACCCGGCTAAGGTGGAGCGCGTAGCTCTTGAGAACGCTGCTTCTATCGCAGGCATGTTCCTCACAACCGAGTGCATCATCTGCGACAAGCCAGAGGAGAAGGCTCCGGCTATGCCGATGGGCAACCCGGGCATGGGTGGCATGATGTAATCAGACCGAATTCACATATTGAATAAAACATAGAAAGAGTCCCTATTCCGCAGTGGAGTAGGGACTCTTTTTTTGTTTCTCCTTCGTTTAATATGCCATTACTTTCTTGTTTAATCTATGTTAATTAGCCTAATAAACAATAACTTTGTTGTATATTTGTAGGTGGTTCCTACATTTAATGATTTTGTTCGACAGATGAGAACCTAATGTAATAAACAAGTAATAAAATGGTGAATAAGAACTCTATAAAACTTTTTGGCGGCGATAAGATTCGTGCCATCTGGAACGATGAACAGGAAAAGTGGTATTTCTCTGTTGTTGATGTTGTGGCGGTATTGACGGAAAGCAAGGATTTTCAGACCGCAAGAAAGTACTGGAACAAGCTAAAACAGCGTTTGAAGGAAGAGGGCTTTGAACCGGTGACAAATTGTCACCAGTTGAAAATGCCTGCAGCAGATGGAAAGATGCGCTTAACAGACGTTGCTGATTAAAAATGACACTCCACCTTGAAAGCATTGCTTTCTGAGGTAGAGTGTCAAATCCGATGTGGTCGGAACTTTAATATGTCGTTAAGGTTCCATTTTGTCTTCTTTTACTTGTTTTGATTATACTTCTTCTACAATCTCTGCGATATCCTTGCGCTTCTTTTCGGCACGCGGACAATCCTCGGCGATGTGTCCGACGGGGATGATTGCCACAGCCTCGAAGTCGGCAGAAGGGAATAGGCGACTCATGATGTCGGTGTCGAAGTTGCACACCCAACAAGTGCCGAGGTTGCGCTCCGTTGCGGCGAGGCACAGATGCTCGGTAGCTATAGCCACGTCGATGTCGCCGTGCTGCTTGTCGTCGTAGCGGCGTGTCCAGCACTCGCTGTTGTTCTTCATGCACACGATGTAAAGCGGAGCAGTGCGAAACCAATCGCGGTCGTACGCCTGCCAGAGCTGTTCCTTAGCCTCCTTGCTGCGCACCACGACAAACTTCCACGGCTGGCGGTTGACAGCCGACGGAGCCAGTCGCACGCACTCGAGGATGTATGCCAAGTCGTCGTCGCTTACCGCCTCGTCAGTATATTTGCGTGCCGAGAAGCGGGTTTGTGATAGTTCGAGAATATTCATACGTTCGGCTTACTTCTTTGTCAGCACATACAGTTTGGCCATTTCGCCCTCAGGCTCATTGCCGAGTGAGTCGGTCATAATTACGCTGCTGTTGTCCTTAACCTTGTAGAAGGTGTGCTCGCCGCTCGATGGGCGAACAAGCATCAGTACGCTGTTGTCGAGAACCTCCAGCACGCCGCTTGCCTCGTCGTGACCATCCTTGCGGTCGATATAGTCCTGCTGCAGCTGATATGTGCTGTCGGCGTTGATAGTGAGCACGGTCTTGATGCCCGGGCAGTCGGCTGCAGGCAGTGTGCCCTCGTATGTGCCGGCAACGGCAGCGAGGTCTACGCTTTCGGCAGCTGTTGTGTCAGTTACGCTTGTCGAATCGGTGTTCACTTCGTTCTGTGCGGTGTTCTTGCCATTGCAAGACACCATCAATGCTGCAGCCAAGAGTGCAGCGTACATAAGATTTCTTTTCATATCTTTTTTTGCTTATCATTATTTGTGGCGCAAAATTACGTATTTATAATCAGATACTATCTGTTGGTGTTTTTAAAAGTTCTAAAAAGATATTAGGGAATGGAAAATTCCCCAAGAGCCGACTCTTGCAGAAAATAGAGCAAGGCGAAAGAAACATACTTGCCATACCGTTGCTTACATATATAAATAAGGCGTAAATAACTAAAAAGCAACATTATTCACAAATAAAAAGTTAGCATTATGGCAACAGTAAAAGTAAAGTTCCGTGCATCCTCGGTACCAGGAAAGGAGGGCACATTGTATTATCACCTCATCCATCAGCGCAGTCTGCGCTGGATTAGTACCGACTATCATGTCTTTCCTGACGAGTGGAACGACAAGAAGTCGGCTATCATTGTTTCTAACCGCAACAACCGACAGGCACATCTACAGCTAATCCAGTCGCAGATAGATTGGGAGATGAAGCAGATGCAGCGTATCATTCGTGATAAGGATGCAGAGGGCATCTCTTATACTATTGACGACATAGCCAAGGAGATACAGCAACTGCCATCGAGCCTGAGCGTTTTTGCTTTCTTTCGCCAGCAGATAGTCAAGAAAGAGCAAATGCAGTGCATCGGCACCAAGAGTAACTATGTCAGTGCTGCTAACCGTTTCATGGAGTTTCGTGGCAATGAAGACCTTACCTTCTCACAAATGACAAGCGAGATGATGGAAATGTATCAGGCATGGCTATGGAACAGAGGTGTCGGACAAAACACCGTAGCGTTCTATCTGCGAACCCTCCGCACCCTCTACAACAAGGCGGTGGAAGCAGGGCAAGCTCCACCTAATGATATCTTTTCTCACGTGCAGACCGCTAACGTGAGAACTGCCAAACGTGCCATTACTGTCAAGGAGGTTCGCAAGATAGAGAAATTGGACTTGCCAAGAGGTCTCTCCCTTGACAAGGCGCGAGACCTGTTTCTTATCAGTTTCTATCTGCGAGGAATGGCATTCGTAGATATGGCGTTTCTGAAGAAGACAGACTTGAAATGTAGTATGGTAAACTACAACCGTCGCAAGACCCACCAAAACCTCAATATTGAGTGGATGAAACCGATGCAAACCATCATCGACAAATATGCCGAGCAAACCAAGGACTCTCCTTATCTGCTACCCATCCTGACAGGCAAGGAAACCTCTCCATACACCGCATACCGCAAGGTGGAGCATAACACCAACTATAACCTGAAGAAAATTGGTGAGATGGTAGGCTTGAAGATACCGCTTACCACCTACGTGGCACGCCATACCTGGGCAAGCATCGCCCTGCACATGAACATCCCGATAGCCACCATCAGCGAGGGTATGGGACACAACTCCTTCAAGACCACACAGATTTACTTACAGTCGTTAGACATGGCAACCATCAACGAAGCCAACGCACGGATTATAAGAAAAATCCGATTAAGCGAGTGCAATGAAAAATAGTTTTCAGATTGCTGAGCGTGAGGATTTTATCAAAGGATTTTAAAAGATTTGTAAATAAATGGTAGCATTTACACCATCCCGAAATGATGGGGGAAATGTTTAGCAAATTTCACGCTTTCTTCTTATAAAAGAGCGAGCTCGCCACAAAAATACGAAAATTAGTTGGATTACATGTCAGATTTTATCATTTTCTGTTAGTCATTCTAAAAAAATCACGCAAATGTTTAGCAAATCTGCCTTGGATGATTTCTCCAAGTGGCAGATTTGCACTTGTTTCGGCTGTTTTTGCTCTTTTATAAGAAGAAAGTGTAACGAATGTAAAATACATATGCAAAAGCTGTAATGTCTGATACTCATAAATGCGATTAAGATTATGCACGACAATAACAAATTGACTAGGCTTTCACAACTATCATGTATGGTTGTAGCTAATTACATAAAGTAGAGCAGAATTTATGAAACCGGATGGTACGAATTCTTTTTCTACAGCCGACGAGAAACGTGTTTCTCCAAAGGGCAACCACTTTACTGAGCCAGACGTAAAGACTGGTTCAGAGGTAAAGAAGTGTCTTCAATCGGACGGAACCACATGGTCGTATCTCTTTGTGCATCATAGCAAAGTGAAGGGCATGGAAGCGCAGTTGACCAAAGACGGTAGAACATATTTTGTGCATAAAACTATAAGGTATTTCAAGAGAATGAGCAAGCAGAAAGTGCAGCACAAAGAAATACCGACTGTCAGCGGACTTGTCTTCTTCCAAGGTTTTCCCGAAGAGATACAAACCTATCTTGACAAGAAATTCCCTCGCACTCATCTGTGCAAGAATTGTAGCACAGGCAAAGTGGCAGAAATTAAAGATTCACAGATGCGACCATTCATGCGTGTCAACGAGACTGAGCCTGAACGCATCCGTTTCCTGCTTAAACCATTCCATTACTATGCCCGCAACCGCATCCTGCTCCGTATCACCAGTGGAGAATTGGCAGGATTGGAAGGCTATGTCATCCGCATCAACCGAGATCGTCGTCTTGTGATGGATGTGGGTGGTATCAGCGTTACCATTGCAGGTGTCCATGCCGAGCACTTCGAGGAAGTGGAGCCAGACGGCACATCAATAACAGATACCAATCCATTCTACCAGCGTAATCTGCAAGAGCGAGAAGCCATCATCGACCGCTACTTCCACCCAGTGAAAACAGCTAATGAGGTCGCTGTCCAAGCCGAAAACATCGACTACCTGCGAGAATATGTGTTGGCAGAGTTGGCACAAAAACGCATGGACATCAACAAGGCATGGAATACCTATACCTTTATCATCAAGGAGATTGGCTACTACTATGCCCCATTTATCGAGCAATTCAAGGAAAACCTCGACCCCATCATGCGTGAAGGAGGCAAGGTACTCCAAGAAATGGAACTGATTATCAAAAGTCCTCATATCAGTCCTAACGACAAGACCAGATACGAGAATGATTATCAGGAGATATTGTCGCAATATGAATATTTATTTTGATATAGAAATACAACAGGTCGTTTATTGGCAAAAATGGATATAGATAAAATCCTCAAGCAAATTCAAGATATTGTAACGAATCCGACCCCTCCTGTGATTGTGTTGGGAAGTGGTGCTTCCATATCTTATGGTATAGCTTCAATGGGGAGTCTGGCGGATATGCTAAAAGACTACTTTAGTAGTAAAACATATTATTCCGTAGAATCCAATGATTGTGTAAAGCGTTTCTTGAATTTACTCTCTGATGGAAAAGGATTGGAAGAAGCACTTCTAAGTGCTAAAGTAACAGAAGAAGTGGAAGTTGATATTGTTTACAATGTTTGGAATATGATTGTTCACCAAGATGCTGAAGTCTATAAAAGAGCAATTTCGGGTGAAAATATAGATTTGAAAGAATTGTTCGACTTTCTTATTTATGGAAGGAAAGGTACTGAGATAAACGTGGTATCTACCAATTATGATAAGATTGCCGAATATGCAGCGGCACAAAGCGAAGCTTATATCAACACAGGGTTTGCCTCAAACTATTTGGGAGGAATAAAGCAAAATTTAGATAGTTGTCCAACACAACTAAAGAACTCATACGTCGGGAAAGTGAATATTTGGAAAGTCCACGGCTCTTTGGACTGGTTCAAGAAAGACAACCAGTCTTATTATTTTCCCAACTTGTGGAAATTGCCTACTGGTTATCAACCATGTATCATCACACCAGGCAAAAACAAATACGAAAAAACACAGCAACCTCCCCATCGTCAACTATTGACAAAGGTAGATGAATGTTTTACGAAGGCAAGTGGCTTTTTATGTATTGGGTACGGATTTAATGATGAGCATGTGCAACCTGTCTTACTTGATAAAGCATCAAAGAACAATCTTCCCATCCTTATTGTAACGAAAGACATATATGCTCCTATCCGTAACACAGTAATGGATGGCAGACACAACTATATTGCCATTTATAGTGATGGGGCAAATGGCTGTAAAATAGAAACGAAAGAAGGAATTATTTCAATACCAGATAAAGAATATTGGAAATTGAAAGAATTTTGTACAATCATAAAATAACAACATCATGGCAGACAATTCTTTATTAAACTATAAGCCTGACGAAAGCATAGGCCTGGTGAATGCTGTTGATACTGGTACAGCAACAGCAATGATAACTGATGACAAGTCTCTTTCTCAGTTACAAATTAACCAATTGTTGGCTGTACATAGCCCTCGTCCAGGACGGCATATCATAGCTATGATAGTCAAAATCTTCAGAAAGTCTGTTCTTGACGATTCTGTCGAAGATAACGATGCAGAAGAAAATGAAGATTTTCAAACAGTATCACTCAACCAAATAAAAATAGTATTCATTGGAGAGTTCATAGATCGTGAAGGTACAAAGCGCAACATTTTCAGAAGAAATGTGAGTGCGGTTCCTTCTATTGATGCAGATTGTTACAAAATTGAAGGGGATAGACTAACAGCATTGATGCAATGCATATCTTCAGATGCAGCAAGTGTCGCAAACCCATTGAGAATTGGTACATATACAATGGATGAAAAATCTTGTGCCTTTTTGGATGGAGATAGACTGTTTCAACGACATGCAGCTATTGTAGGTTCTACAGGCAGTGGAAAGTCGTATAGTGTAGCACGTATTGTTGAACAAATGGCAGATTTGCCAAATGCAAATGCAATACTTTTTGACATACATGGAGAATACTCTACAGATTCTTTCAAAAAAGAAGGCATTGTTCATTATAGAATAGCAAATCCTTCAGATTTGGATGAGACAGATAAGTTGTCAAAAGGTATATTAATGATACCCTATTGGTTGCTAACCTATGAAGAAATGCAAGCTCTTCTGCTTGATAGGAGTGACCAAAACGCACCAAATCAAGCAATGCTTTTATCGAAGGAGATTATTTCTCACAAGGAAGAAATCGTAAAAAACACAGACCTTTGTGGTAAGATAACTTTGGATAGTCCTATTCCGTATAAATTGCGATCGGTCTTGAAACACTTGACAGATTTAGACGAAGAGCGTGTACCTGGTGCTAAACAAGGTACAGACAAAGCAGGACCTTTTAACGGGAAACTGACTCGTTTTAATCAAAGATTACAAAACAAGCTGGATGACAAACGAATGGGATTTATGTTTCATATGTCAGCGGAAGAAATCTCATTAGATTGGCTAACAGCCTTTTCTTCTAAATTGATGGGAAAAGATGATACCATTAAAAATAGAATAAAAGTAATAGACTTTTCCGAAGTGCCTTCCGATGTTCTTCCATTGGTAATCGGTCTTGTCGCAAGACTTGTATTTACTATTCAGCAGTGGAGCGAAAGTGAGCAACGTCATCCAATAGCATTGCTTTGCGATGAAGCACATCTGTATGTTCAACAAATGGAGTCAAGAGATTCTGTTTCTGAAATTGGGCTAAAGAGTTTTGAACGCATAGCAAAAGAAGGACGAAAATATGGTGTAGGTCTTGTGATAATTAGTCAACGACCATCAGAGGTAAATAGAACTGTGCTGAGCCAATGTAATAATTTCATTAGTTTACGTTTGACAAACGTAGAAGATCAAAATGTCATTAAACGTTTGCTACCTGACAACCTGGGTAATATTGCTGACAATTTATCTTTGCTGGATATAGCAGAGGCTATAGTTGTTGGTGATGCAATTTTGTTACCTTCACGAATCAAGATTGATGAACCAAAAATTGCTCCTTCAAGTCAAACTGTTAAGTTCTGGCAGAAATGGAATGCCACAGAATTGCATCAGAACTTGAATATTGCAGTATTGAATATGATAAAACAAAGTAAGGAATAAAAAAATGAAACAAGATACTAAAGAAAAGATGGATTTTTGGTTAAGCCAAAATCCCGAATCAACACATCCATTAGATGAGAGACGTAAATTTAGTTTCGTACTAGCGTTATACCAGAACGACGATAATGTACGATTTGAAGATTTGTATGAATCATTTCGTAATAGTCATCCAACTTATGATGAGCAATATTCAAGAGAATTGTGTGAAAAATGGGATATCGAAATATCGAAACTAAAACGTTTCGCAGAATATCTTTTAGATGAAAAATAAGTTTAGATGACGTATCACCCATGCGGTTCCATCCCGCACAATATTAAGAAGACCTTTGATGCTCCGCCAACCTTATAGCGTAGCGGTTCCGAGCTCCGGAAGGCGATTATATCCTCTCGTCCCTGAGGGAAGAGAAGCTTGGTGAGAAAGGTGGAGCCTTCTTTAACGGTAAGGAAGATTTCTGTTCCCCACCAATGTGGGAACCGAAGAGGGCGTAAAGACCATTGAGGGTAGGTTTTCGAAAAAACATTTCCTTTAAGGAGACTCAGAGATAAAAGAACAAGATTAATGACTAATTACAACGATATACAAATAATCATCATGGCTGGCGGCGTTGGCAGCCGCTTCTGGCCCATGTCCACCCCCGACTACCCCAAGCAGTTCATCGACGTGATGGGCGTGGGACGTTCCCTCATCCAGCTCACCGTCGACCGCTTCAAGCCCATCTGCCCTGTGGAGAACATGTGGGTGGTCACCAACGAGAAATACATCAGCATCGTCAAGGAGCAGATACCTGACATGCCTACAGACAATATTCTCGCCGAGCCAGAGGCACGCAACACCGCCCACTGCATTGCTTACGCTTGTTGGAAAATCCAGAAGCAGCATCCCAATGCCAACATCGTAGTAACTTCCTCTGATGCCTTGGTTATCAACACCACAGAATATCAGCGTGTCCTCCGCAAGGCACTCAACTATACCGCTGACAAGGAAGCCATCGTCACCATTGGCATCAAGCCAAGTCGCCCCGAAACTGGTTACGGTTACATCGCTGCTGCCGACCTCACGGACGTAGACGAGATATATAAGGTGGAAGCCTTCAAGGAAAAGCCCGACCTCACCACCGCCGAGCAGTACCTAGCAGCCGGCAACTACTACTGGAATGCTGGCATCTTCGTATGGAACATCCACACCATCAGCAAGGCAATCCGCACCTTCCAACCCAACCTTGCAGCCATCATGGACGAAATGTCCGACTCTTTCTATACAGACAATGAGAAAGAAGTGGTAGGCAGACTCTTCCCAACCTGCGAGAAGATAAGCATCGACTATGCCGTGATGGAGAAGTCGAAGGACATCTTTACTTTGCCAGCCGAGTTCGGTTGGAGCGACTTAGGCAGCTGGGGCAGCCTCCGCACCCTCCTCCCACAAGATGAAGACGGCAATGCCAAAGTAGGCAAAGACATCCGCCTCTACGATTGCAAGAACTGCGTAGTCCACACCGCTGACGAAACCAAGGTCGTGGTTCAGGGCTTGGATGGCTACATCATAGCCGAAAAGCATGGCCAACTCTTAGTCTGCCAGCTAAAGGAAGAACAAAGAATTAAAGAGTTCAGCAAATAAAAAACATAAACGTGAGAATATAATTTCTAAAAACATTTATGAATCAATCAAAGACAACACTTCAAGATGTTTTGTTGCTGCGATGTCTTGCGGTTATCTCCCTTGTAGCATGGCACAGCTATTGCTCATACATTTGTTGGGGATACGGAAACTCGCCATTGGATGGAGTTTACTGTAAAATTTTCAGTTTCTTGACTCCTGATGCAAATATGCCACTGTTTACTTTTATGGCAGGCTATTTGTTCTGTTTCTTACTAAGAAAAAAGCAAAAATATCAAGAGTTTAAGCCTTTTTTGAAAAATAAGATACATAGGTTGCTCGTACCATTTATGGTGCTGGGTGCATTGACAAATCTTACAGAGGTGAATCGCAATTTCCTCCCAGAAATGTTTTATGGTAAGCCGAGCCACTTGTGGTATTGTCTAATGCTCTTTTATTGCTATATAGTCTGCTGGTTGATAGAGAAGAGAGGTCAGAAATACAACATAGTAGCAATGTGTGTTAGTGTGGCAGTTGTAATAGCGAAAGGCAAGGGTGGACTTAGTCCAAATGTTCCTTTCGGACTGTTTTTGCCTTTATATTACTATTGTTATTTCTATATAGGATATCTGGTATTCCAATACAAAGAGAATTTCTTAAGACTTATGAAGAAATATTGGATAGCAGTTTTTCTATGCTATGTAGCTTTTTCTATACTGGATAAGTCTCATCTAATCCTTATTCATAGTTTGAGTTACATCTTTTTATTGCTCTTCGCTTTCAATTCCGGGGGGGCAAATTCTGTAAAATTATCGCAAGATAAATTGCTTACTATAGTTATCAATTCTATAGCGAAATGCAGTATGGGCATTTATGTTTTCCATCAATGGATTATATGGAACATAACTCGTCCTGAATTCTTGCATAACTTTATACATGAGCGTTATATTATCTTTCCATTATTATGCTGGATACTTATATTTATGTTATCATGGTTGATGACACACCTATTGACTAAGTATACTAGAGTGGGAAGATATCTGTTGTTATAAAAATCATAATTATAAAAATATGAAAGTAGTACTTTTAGCAGGCGGCTTTGGCACACGTATTAGTGAGGAAAGCCAGTTTAAACCAAAGCCAATGATTGAAATTGGTGGTATGCCAATTCTGTGGCATATTATGAAGGAGTATTCTTATTACGGCCACAATGAGTTTATTATCTGTGCAGGTTATAAGCAAGAATACATCAAGGAATGGTTTAACAATTATTTCCTTCATAATAGTGATGTTAGTTACGATTGGACAAAAGGAACCAATGAGGTTACTATACAGCATAGCCAGTTGGAGCCTTGGAAAGTGACTATTGTAGATACCGGTTATAATACGATGACAGGTGGACGTATCAAGCGAGTTAAGAAATATGTGGGTAATGAACCATTCTTCATGACATATGGTGATGGAGTTTGTGATGTAGATATCAATAAACTCTTAGAGTTCCATCAGGCTCATGGCAAGATTGCGACTCTTACAGCTGTAAAGATGGCACAGGAGAAGGGTGTGCTCAATATCGGTGGTGATAATGCCGTTAAGTCATTCCGTGAGAAAAACATGCTGGATGGTGCACCAATTAATGCAGGATATATGGTCTTGGAACCCCAGATTTTCGATTACATAGAGGGCGATAGTACGGTCTTCGAAAAAGAGCCATTGGAGAAATTGGTGGAAGAAGGACAGTTGATGTCTTACATCCATGAAGGCTTTTGGCAGTGTATGGATAATATTAGAGAGAAGAATATGTTAGAGAAGCTTCTTGCTACAGGAACAGCTCCTTGGAAGAAGTGGAATAGAGAGGTACCTAGAAAATAAAATATAGCAATGATAGATTTATTTAATAATTTCTATAAAGGGAAGAGAGTCTTAGTAACAGGACACACAGGTTTCAAAGGAAGCTGGCTTTCCATTTGGCTCCATGAGTTGGGAGCAGAAGTAGTTGGTGTTGGTTTGGATCCTTATTCCGAAAAGGACAACTTTGTATTGTCAGGTATTGGGAAGAAAATAAAGGCCGATATTAGAGCCGATATCAGAGGTGGTGAGAAGATGAAGCAAATCTTTGCTGAGTATCAGCCTGAGATTGTCTTCCATCTCGCAGCCCAACCTTTGGTTCGATTAAGTTATGATATTCCTGTAGAAACATACGAAGTGAATGTGATGGGAACCATTCATGTGATGGAGGCTATTCGCTCAACACCAAGTGTAAAAGTCGGTGTGATGATTACTACAGATAAGTGCTATGATAACTGTGAACAGTTAAAAGGTTATGTAGAAACAGATCCATTTGGTGGTTATGATCCTTACTCTTCATCAAAAGGAGCTGCCGAGGTTGCTATACAATCTTGGAGACGCTCTTTCTTTAATCCTAGTGATTATGGTAAAAAGCATCATGTATCCTTGGCTTCTGTTCGTGCTGGTAATGTTATTGGTGGTGGAGATTGGGCTAAGGATCGTATTATACCAGATTGTATCCGTGCTCTTGAAACTACAGGGATTATAGAAATAAGATCACCCAAAGCTGTTCGTCCCTGGGAACATGTATTAGAGCCTTTATCTGGGTATATGCTGTTAGCTCAAAAAATGTGGGAAAAACCAACGGAATTTTGTGAGGGATGGAATTTTGGTCCTGAGCAAGAAAGTGTATTGACAGTTTGGGAAGTAGCTTCTTCTATTATTGATAATTTTGGGTTTGGGGAACTTAAGGATGTTTCTAATCCAAATGCTTTGCATGAGGCAAAGCTTCTGATGTTAAATATCAATAAAGCGAAAACACGCCTTGGATGGTATCCACGTTTGAATGCAAAGCAGACTGCGAAACTTACGTCTGATTGGTATAAACGCTATAAAACAGAAAATGTGTATGACCTCTGTGTTGAGGAAATTAATAATTTCGTAGGATAAAAAATATGGTAAGAAAAATACAATTATTAGATGCAACTCTTCGAGATGGCGGTCAGGGGTTAGAAGACCTTCACAAAAATAGTTTTTCCGACAAAATATTCTCAGAAGAACTTAAACATAACATAATAGAGTCATTAGGTAATTCTAATGTGGATATTATCGAAATAGGTACAATGGGACCTTCTGTAGATGATAAGAGCAAATTTGCTATTTATCAAAATGTAGAAGAATTGTCTAAGTATCTACCAAAGATACGTAATCCTAAAGCTTTGTATGCAGGCTTGTATATTGGCCCAGATACGGATGTAAATAAGATTCCTAATTGGAATCCATCACTTGTAGAGGGTATAAGAGTTATATTGAGATATTCCGAATTACAAAAATCGCTTGATTATTGTGCTGCTTTGTCGGCAAAAGGTTATAAAGTGTTTGTACAGCCAATGCTAACTATGCGTTATACTGATGCAGAATTGGATATGGTTATCCAGGCTGCAAACAAGATGAAAGCGTTTGCTTGCTATTTTGTGGATAGCTATGGATATATGCAACCTAAAGATGTTAAGCGCTTGTTTGATTATTATGATTCACGTTTAGATAAGGATATAAAAATTGGATTCCATGCACATAATAATATGAATCTTGCTTATTCAAATGTGCAATATTTCATTGATATTGAATCTGATCGCGATATTATTGTAGATTCTTGTGCGACAGGTATGGGACAGGGAGCAGGAAATCTTCAAACAGAGTTAATCGTGCCATATTTAAATAAGAATTTTGGTAAGGTTTATGATTATGATTCTATACTTGATATTTGCGATGTTTTAGACAAAGATATGATTCCAAATGATCTTTGGGGATATTCTGTTTCACGTTTATTACCTGCAGTTTATACAACTGCGTATAAGTATGGCTTAATGATGCGTAATAAGTACCATCTTTCTTTTAGAGATATGAATAAAGTATTTTCTCTAATGCCAGATGATTTACGAATGCGTTATACTGCTGAAAATCTTTCTAAAGTATTAAAAGTTCTGGAAAATAATGAGTAAGATTTATACAATAGAACCTTTAGATAAATTGCAACAAGAACATCTAACAGCAGAAACGGGCTTAGAGGTTGTACAATTGGAACGAAGCAGTTTCTTGTCGCATAAAGAAGATTGTTTGCAAATTGAAATTCTGATATGCCGAGATAGGGATAATGTCCTAGAAATAATTGATGTATGCTCTCATTCAATACTCTGTTAATTCTTATGTAATCGATTGAAAATGAGAGAGTTAATTAAC
>OGFK01000462.1_pt1 | contig 36100 bp, 36 predicted proteins | sample 1570931 | NCBI WGS metagenome assembly OGFK01 (sample SAMEA2581935, study PRJEB24529) | metagenome | biome: Human gut stool | place: China | collected 2011
ACGCAGGAAATCACAGACTCGTATGATTACACGAAGGTTACTTCAGTTATTGGAAAAGTTACTTGACCAGCTGGAGCAGCTTCATTCATCCTACAGGAACAGGCTTACACTATCCTCTGATTACCAAAGACGTTTCTCGGTCATACAGACAGTCCTTGAGCAAGGGAAAAATTTATTTGCAGGCAAAAAAGTGTCCAACCGTATCGTGAGTATCGACCGGCATTACCTTCGCCCCATTATCAGAGGCAAGGAAACCAAATCCGTTGAATTCGGAGCCAAAGTCAACAATATACAGATAGACGGAATCTCCTTTATAGAACATATCTCCTTTAAGGCTTTTAACGAAGGAGTACGTTTGAAAGACTGTATTCATCTGCAACAACAACTGACCGGGGTTAGGGTTAAGGCGCTTGCGGCGGATTCAATCTATGCCAATAATGCCAACCGGAAATTTTGTACAAAATATCATATAAGTACTTCCTTTAAGCGTAAGGGCAGAGCTGCCAAAGATGAGCCGCTTCGGAGAATCTTACGGTCGGAACTCAGCCGCGAAAGAGCTACCCGCCTGGAAGGAAGTTTTGGAACGCAGAAACAACATTACTCACTGACCAGGATAAAAGCTAGAAACAGGAAAACGGAAGTACTTTGGATTTTCTTTGGAAGTAAGCAATCAGCCCCCGTATCTTAGACCATAATAGTTCTTCATACCTTTGCACACAAATTATAAAACGTGAAAGATATTAAGAACTTAACATTAGATGAATTCAATAAGATTCATGAGAATTGGAAGGCTACATGTCTTTCCATCCGCGACTACTGTAGCAACACCGGATTTGAAGAAGGTAAATTCTACTATTGGCGTAAAAAGCTTGCAGATACTATGCTGCCGCAGACCAAAGGATTTGTACCCATACAGATGAGCCGTCAGAATGGAAAGATTAGCATGGGTTCCACCATCACACCAGATGTGAATGCCGAGAATAATGTCGCTTGTGAAATCGTGTATCAAAACGGAGTGACTCTTAAAGTAAAGAGTGATATGACGTTGGAGATGCTACGCACATTAATCCTCCTATGTCAGTAGCCTATGTTCTGTCTGAATGATTCAACTCGATTTTTCCTATCTCCATATCCGACAGATATGCGCAAAAGCTTCTATTCTTTGAGTGGTATAGTAACCAATCATATGGGCAAGAATGTGCAGGGTGGCGATGCGTACATCTTTATCAATAAAAATCTGACAGGAATGAAAATACTCCATGCAGAATATGGCGGACTAGTTATCTATAACATGAAACTGGAGCGTGGAGCCTTTAAGTTACCCGAAATCGACTCTGAGGATCCGGCTTCCTCAAGGGGGATAGATTGGTCTGACTTAATGATGATTGTACAAGGAGTATCCCCTTCAGAAGTTAAACGATGTAGCTGTTAGAAGCCTAAGAAACAGTAGCATTTATTGCAGTTTCCAGGTAGTGAAAATTCTGGTAAAACGAGCATTTTTTCGTACTTTTGCACCATAAATAAAGAACGGAAAAATGTCAGGAAACTCAAGACACCAAGCCCTCATCGACCAATTGTTTCGCGACCGCGATGCAGAGTATCGCTGTGCTTCCAAGGCTGAACAACAGCTGAAGGAGATGACCGATGCGAAGGAGATGAAGGCTGCATATGAGGCAAAGCTGGCAGAAAAAGAAGAAGCTCTTCGGGAACGAGATAAAACGATTGAGGCAAAAGATAACCGTATCGCCCAACTAGAACAAAAGCTGCTCTATCTGGGACGTAAAATGTGGGGAGCGATGTCTGAGAAACGGCACATACCTGATGACTCCAATCAACTCAAGCTTGACTTCGGACAGCTTGAGATGTCACCTGAAGAGGAGGAAACCGTTCGAAAAGCCATTGAAGAAATTACCGATTACAAAAAAGTAATAGTCAAGGGGCATGAAAAGCAAGTTCTAGTTCGGCACAAGTTGCCAAAGAATCTTCGTCATGTAGAAGAGCATATCTATCCTAAAGGTTATGAAGGGCATGGAGATGAATGGGTGCTATTTGATGATACCGAGACATCCGAACATCTGGAGTTTAACCCCGCAGAATTATACGTCCGAGTGACTATCCGCCATAAAGGTATGCGCAAAGACATGAAGGAGATACAAACCGCTCCTGTGCAGAATGAGCCAATCGCCAAAAGTTATGCAAGCGCGTCGTTACTGACAGATTTTATGGTTGGGAAATATGTAGACCACCTTCCTTTCTACAGGCAAATACAGATGTATAAACGATTAGGTTTTAGCATACCTCCATCAACTATTGAGTCCTGGTTCCATGATGTGGCAGATTTAATGCGTCCCACTTATTATCGATTAAGGGAACTCGTTTTAGACACTGATTACGTTCAGTCTGATGAAACTACGGTTCCGATTATAAATAATGAGAAACATCAAACAGTGAAAGGGTACTTATGGTTGGTTCGGAGTGTGGTGAACAATTTGGTTTTCTTCTCCTATAATGAAGGCTCGAGAGGTCAAAAGTAGTTATCCAACTCTTTAAAGATTATCAAGGGGCCATACAAACAGACGGCTATACCGGATATAGTATCTTGGAAAAGTTTGAAGGAATAATCACCCTATGTTGCTGGGCTCATGCCAGACGCTGTTTTGATAGGGCATTAAGCCACGATAAGGCTAGAGCGGAATATGCTTTAGCCCAAATCGGTATGCTCTATGATGTGGAGCGAATGGCTGATGATCACGGTATGGATACCATCCAACGAATGGAGTTACGTAAGCGACTTGCTTATCCCATTATCCGTGCTTTTGAGAAGTGGTGTATATGTGAGCAGAGCAAGGTGCTTCCCAAGAGTCCAATCGGCAAAGCCATCGGCTACTTCTTAAATTACTCACGTCAGCTGGTGCGCTATACCATGGATGGCCGATATATGCTCGACAACAATCTCATCGAAAATAGTGTCCGTCCCGTAGCTTTGGGATGCAAGAACTATCTCTTCTGTGGCAATCATGAAGCGGCAGAAGACACTGCTGTGATTTACTCTCTAATGGGATGTTGCAAAGCGGTTGGTGTAGACTTTAAGGAGTGGATGAATTACTTCCTTAATCATGTTCATGGTAAGCATCCGATAAAGTACACTATAAAAAAAAGGCTGTATCTCCTTTCAAGTTAAGCAGCCATCTATGGTTGTATCTCCATCATTCTTTATTCCTTTCTTTCCATTTGTGTGGCAACATTTGTAGCAGTTCCTCATAATTTGCCTTCTGCATATATGGCATTCTTGCTATAACGTCATTCAGATACGTGCGCGGATTTACTTTATGCGCTTTGCACGTTGCCAGCAACGAACAGACGACACTCATGCTGACGGCCGCCTGATGGTCTCCACAGAACAGGTAGTTCTTTCTACCCAGTGTGATTGGTCGGATGGCATTTTCAGCCAGATTGTTATCAATATGGATACGTCCGTCCTGCAGATACCTCATCATGTTCTCCCAGCGGGTATAGGCGTAGGTTATCGCCTTCCCGGTCAGGCTGTTTGGGCTGTATTTTATCCCTTCTGTTTCCATCCATAGCTTCAAGGCATCCATAATGGGGCCGGCAAGTTCCTGACGTTTTCCCATTCGTTCATTTTCTGTAAGCTGCATCTGGTCACAGTCATGTTCTATGCGATATAGAAGCTGTATTTCTTTTAAGGCATGTTCCGCCATCTGTCTGTTTTCAGCAAGTGCCTGCTCAAAATACCTGCGTATATGAGCCATGCAGTTAACAAGGCGCACGTTCGGGTTGGCCTTGAAAGCAGATTCGTAACCCTCAAAGCCGTCACATTGGAAATAACCCTTGAAGTCTTTAGCCAGTTGCCCTATCACCGTACCTGACCGTGATCCTTTGTCATAATGGAAAAGCACCAGTCGTTCGACTACTGCCCTGACCATCCACAAGTATTCCTTGTTGGTCTGATGTCCTGCCTTGTCCAGTACAGGTACGGTCGTTTCATCCCCCTGTATGTAGTCGGATTTCATGATTTCCTGCCTGAGTACCTCGTAAAGTGGCTTGAGAAGTTCAACCGCAGGCTTGAACCATCCGTCTATGGTACTTTCACTGGCCTTGAAGCCCAGGTGATGCAACTGTTTCACCTGGCGGTAGAAGGGAAGATGATACTCATATTTCTGCAGGAGTATCTCCGCCAAAAGTGTAGGCCCCGCTATCCCTTTGTATATAGGCAACAGCGGCATGGCTGCTATCTCCACTCCTTTTCTGCCGAGGGGTGGAAGTGAAGTGTTGTCTTTAAGGGCATACTTGGGGCGTACAATCTCCTTTATATACAGTTGTCCGGGCTTATGTTCCACCACACGGGTCACTTCCTCACCAATCTTCCTGTACAGTTCCAGGTCAATGTCTTCCGGCTCGATGATTACCCTTTCAAGTACGGGAAGACCTTCCATTATCCTGCGGTTATTCCGTTCCCGTTTCTTGCTCTCCACCGTTTCTTTTGTGATGGTCTGCACCGCTGCTTCACGCGCTTTTTCCAGTTCAGCCGCATTATCAGGAAGAAAGTCACCGAACAGGTCAGGCTGGCTGGAATCAAGAGACGGGAGTTTCTCTGACTTGTGACCGAAAAGCTGGCGGTTCAGCCATGCGACTTGAGCCGTCAGCTCATTGAGACGATTCTGTAAGGATTCATTCTGCCGGGTAAGCCTGATGATGGTCTCAGCCTGGGATGCGTTCACCTGCTGCAGGGACTGCAGCATTGAGTTCATCTGTGAAAGCATCTCTTCCTGAGTCATAATCCGTTTCTTTTAATTACACTATAAATGTACAAAATATATCCCGGACAGACAAGGAATACGACATCTATTTTTATACGGTATATACATTTCGTTCCGCCCTCAGACGTCTCAAACGCTGCCCGGGAGATTCCCGGATTCCTTCCACCATAATGACAAGATCGCGCCATTCCATCGGATAGCTGCGCGACTTCTCATCATATTCGGGAACCTTGAAATGACCGGCTTCAAGGCGTTTGACATACATCACCAGACCGCCATCCTCGGCATGGAGAAGCTTCATCAACTTACGGCTGCTGCCTATGAAGATGAATACATCACCGTTCCTGACACTGCAGCCCATACGCTCGTGTACCACACCGCAGAGGGAACTGATACCCTTGCGCATATCAGTCCTGCCGGGGCAGAGAAAATACCGCATCGTATCATTCAGACAGAACATGGCAACAGGTGTATTGGTTAATCAAACGGGAAGCGGCCTCTTCCATACCGGCACCCAAATGGGCGCGGACGCCATTAGGAAACAACAGGGTCATTCCGGAAACGGAAGAGGAGGAAGCAATACAGGGGGACTTGAGGCTGATGGGAGCTAAGACTGATTGGGGAGCAGATGTTTCGTGATCGGGAACACTGGAAGATTTACGTTTCCAATAATTGTACGTGGAGTAACTGACATGTTCACGTTGCAGAAATTTCACAAGACTCAGACCGCTTAAACGATGCAGTTCCTGTAAAGAGCTAAATTGTTCTTGTGTCATAATGAAAATATGTTAGAAGTTCATGCAATATTGCAAAGGCAAAGGTGCAATGAAAATATAACAAAGAAAACGGGTACTTTATCGGATGCTTACGGTTTACTGATTACTTACAATTAAATATAGTCTCCCATTAGTTAAGCATCCAATGCCTTTATTTCAAAAGTACATGGATTCCTCGATACTCATAAGTTCGGGTCGAATATCCAAATTTATCAATAAAATCTTTACATAATGGATGTGAATCTTCAATAATCAATACTTCTGCATCTTCTATTTGACTAAGCAACTGATCTAACGTCTCAAAACCAAATCTAGTATTTTGATAATTAATAGGTATTATATCAGCGACTCCATAAAGATAAGGAGTCACTTTATTATTCTCTTGGAGAACCAACATTGTTTTTGAAGCGGCAGGGACAATTCGTTTTAAGAAGCTAACAATATCAAGTTGCTGGTTTCTTGTTAATACATAATGATTTTCCGAGTCTTTTTTTGTTATCTGATAACCTTCCACCGCTTTTATAAGAAAGTGTATTCCTGAAAATAATGTAATTGAACAAATCAAAATTTTTATCCAAATATTTGAAATATATTGTATTATTACTGCAAATAAGATAACAACATAAGGTACTACAAAGATTAAATAATGAAGATATATCTCAAAATAATTTTGCAACATAAATAATAAAATTGCCACAAGCAAAAAGCCAATTCGGCATTTACCCACTTTAGGTATTCTCCACCAAACAAAAGGAATTAACAAGACAACAAAAAAGAAATGGAAAAATTTCTTTTTAAACACTTCAATCACTCCCAAAAAAGATTGTTGACCATAGTTTGATCCTAATAAAAGTGTATAATAATCCCAACTACCCGTTAATCCAACAAAAAATAAATGAACAAGCAGTACTAACGAAAATGAATAAAAAGCTATCTTTAGAATTAAAATCAGTCTCTTTTCTATCTTCAGCTCCGGCTTTAACAAAAAAATCATAGTAGCATATATTGGAGCATATAATAAAGCATATTGCTTACTTAAGAAAGCCATTGTCAAGCAAATTCCAGTCAACCAATAAGAATATTTCTTATTTTTTAATAGAACATAAGTGCCCAACATCCCCCAAAAACTAGCAAAAGGTTCCAAACCTAAAAAGATGGACTCTACTGAAATATTATATACAATATATAAGATTAAAGCAAACTGCCTAATAACCTGTTTTATCTCAAAACATTGCAATATTTTCCATATCAAATATCCATTAGCCAAATAAAAGAAGAGAGAAACATACATCGGAATTAAGAGAGAAATGCCCTCTCCTCCAATAACATAAGGAATACTTAAAAGATAAAAAACAAAAGGAGAATACCCCAAATTAATATCTCGATAAGGCACTAAACCATGTGCAATAGCTTTTGCACCTCCTACATAGTAACCATAATCCGCATTAATTGGTGAAATATTCAACAAAATTACATATCCGCAAATCAATAAAACAAGAAGCATCGGAAAGGCAAATTTATTGATTGTATTTCGGCTATTCTCCATCATCTCAAATATCTTTTCGCTATCAATAAAATAACTCTCGCTTACTTTCACTAATAATCTGTACAATCTTATCTATTTGTGCATTCGTCAATTCATAAAACATAGGCAAACGCACCAAACAATCAGCAAAACGATCCGTATTATTTAGATTTCTACCATCATGTTTGTCTCTGTAATATTCACTATTATGCAAAGCTAAATAGTGGAACACAGCTAATATCTCATTTTCTTTTAACCTTTTTATTAATTCTGTACGCTGTTCTAACGATTGACAAACCAGATAATACATATGTGCATTGTTAGTCGCATAATTAGGTATATTAGGTAAGCTAATTTTTGATAAATCAGCTGCTAATAGTGCATCATTATACCGATTCCAAATTGCTTTTCTACGCTGCTGAATGGCTTCCAAATTTTCTAACTGAGCCCACAAAAATGCAGCTATAACCTCCGAAGGCAAAAAAGAGCTTCCTGTATCTACCCAACCATATTTGTTTACCTCCCCACGGAAGAATTCGGCACGGTTAGTACCTTTCTCCCAAATAATTTCTGCACGACGGATAAATCGTTCGTCATTGATAGCCAACATTCCCCCTTCGCCTGAAATAATATTTTTGGTTTCGTGAAATGAAAAAGCAGCCAAATGCCCGATACTTCCCAAAGGCTTTCCTTTATAATAAGAATCAATCGCCTGAGCAGCGTCCTCAATCACTAAAAGATTGTATTTTCGTGCTAAGTCCATTATAGGATCCATATCACAAGCCACCCCTGCATAATGAACAGGAACAATTGCCTTTGTTTTAGGAGTAATCAGTTCCTCAATACGTGTAGTGTCAATATTCGGATTATCAGGACAACTGTCGGCAAATACAATCTTTGCTCCTTGACGAACAAAAGCCAATGCTGTTGAAACAAAGGTATATGAAGGAACAATTACCTCATCACCCGGCTGGATATCAGCCAGTATAGCACACATTTCCAGAGCATCAGTACAAGAAGTCGTCAATAGAGACTTCTTAAAACCATACTGTTTCTCAAAATACTCCTGGCATTTCTTGGTAAATATCCCATTACCCGAAAGTTTGCCACCATACACTGCCTGGTACATATAATGTGCCTCTTTTCCTGTTAAATAAGGTTTATTAAAAGGTATCATAAGATTGAAATTTCACGTGATAACATTGTTATTAAATCATAGCCATCCCAAATCAAAGAGAAATCTGTCGTTTTGCCAATTGGCACTATACGATCTATTCCTTTGATATGATTATTTAAAACAAACCGTTGCAACTCATCTTTCGAGAATCCGAAATAAGCCAACGTTTGATATTTAGTAGTAACAATAGATGCCAGATCGTTAAAATCGTTGGTTGAATATTCAGAAAAATATCCACCAGCACACCTATATTGAGGAATATCAGAAGATAATTCCCTCAACCTGACACGCCATAAGTTATTGTTCTTATTTTCCTCCTTTATCACATCCGACAAAATAGCCTGTCTATAAAATGCAGACAATTTATCAACAGCTAAGATAGGTTCTAACTTATATTTCCGGTCAACATACTGCTGCAAAGCAGTCCAAAAGTATTCCTTTGCTTTTTCTATCTTGTCCGCCGTACCTACCCATACCATTAGTTGCGGTGCTGAACAAGCATTTTGATCAAACAGATAAGTATCATTATAAAAGCCCTCGACAATCTTATCTAAAGAAGGCTCTTCAAGTATAGATATTGCGTTGAGCACACAAACAGAATAACGGTCAGCAAATGCGATATCATAACTTCGCGGAGGAAGTGGTGATTGACGGATGGTACGAATAGTTTCATCACCTCCCCAAATAACCCTAACATCAGCTAAAGCCGAATAGGTCGTAGTTTCTATTCCACCACGCTCATACTTAATCAAATGAACCATCCGGGAAACCGTATCAAACCGTTCATCGTCTGAAAGTGTTCGAATCGCTTCAACAATTAAATCTACTTGACGAAACTGTTTTCCCGGAAGTCGCACTATATTATTATTCCCTGACAATAATCCACAAATCAGAGAATAGGCAAAATTGACCGGAACATTAGAGGGAGCAATATGAAAAACAAGTCCCCGCCCCAAACGCAAAGAATTAGTTGCATGCTCTTTCTGAAGATGTAACAGATTTGCCTTTCTACAGAAAAAGGCAAATGTCACTACATCCGGATAATGCCTTACTTCAGGCATCCGGAGTAATATCGACGAAAGTTCATTCAAATAAAGAATTACCTCATCAGAGAAAGGTGACAAGGGGTAGGATTGTTGAAATTCCTCATCTGATTTATATTGATTAAACAACCATTCCATAATTATCGTTTTAATTGATATGTATCACTGCATCCTCGGATTTCCGCATTCTGAATCCGTCCTAATATCTTAAAGTATTTTCCTTTACGACCACATGGGCAATCATCTTCGCCCAACAATACACCTTCATCTTCAGTCAGCAAAGAGTGCCCGGGATAGCTTCTCGGCAACATAGAAACAACCTGTATCAGTCCTTTCTCATTTTTTTCAGCAAGACTAAAGTCATCCGTTCTACGAATCAATACATCAGAGAAAAGAGGAGCATGCAGATGCCCGCACTCACATTCCATATAAATCGTTCCTGTCTGTTCGACCATTCCATAGTAGTCGTACACTTTTGACAGTCCACAAACTTCAGATAATCGCTGTTTAAACTCTTCCGGACTTACTTTCTCCGAAATCAATTTCTTCCAGCCTCCTCCATGTATCAGCAATCCGTTGCTTAGATCCAGATGAGAATCCAGTTCCTTTAACTGCTTGTAGAAATGCTGCCAAATCATAAAAGTGAAACCAAACAAGAATATCGGCTGACCTTGATGCTGCTCCAGAAAAGAACGTACTCCTTCGACATCAAGTTTCATTTCAGCATCAAGAGCATAATAGCGCTTGGATCCAAACATTGAAAACCCCAATATACCCGCTCCCCGTGCTGAAAACATAGCCCGGTTCTTGATTACTTCCGAACTATCCAGAATTAACATCGGAACCCGTTGGTTACCAATAAATGAAGAAACTATTTTAGCCAAGACTTTTGTTTGCAGACTAGACGTTTCGCGATCTAAATAGATCTTAGAAACAGCTTGTCCCGTCGTCCCGGAAGAGGTCATTGTTTTAACAACCTCATTTCGAGGAACACTCACCAAGTCAAACTCCTTAAATAAACGAACAGGTAAAAAAGGTAAGTCCGTATAGTAAGGTAGATTATTTAAGTCCAAATTCAAAGCCTGAAGAATCTTACGATATGGTTCGCAATGTTCCGCATGATACTTCGTTAATTCCCGAATGACCTGATTCATCAATACACCCTTTTCTTCTCTGCTCAAAGAATAAGGGCTTTGTTCTAATATTGCGTTAATATCAATCATTTATTCTATACTTAGATGAGCATATAATACTTTCCCTGAATTATTTTTAGGTATTTCATCTATCTGCCTTACCACGAAAGCCGAAATATGAATACCTAACTTATGAGCTATAAACGACCGAATTTCATCTTCCTTTCCGGATTGGAGAGTATAAATATACATCTTATCATCCCTACCAGTACATACAATATCCGGATAAAGTGCTTTCAGAAGCTGTTCAGAGGCGTCTAAATTAACCCGGTTCCCGAATATCTTAATAAACCTCTTTTTACGCCCCACAATATAATAATAGCCATCACTATCCACTTGAGCAATATCCCCCGTCGCTAAACATCCTTGATTTTCATCCTCCAGCGACAGATCGTCCTGTGACTCAGCATATCCTAAAGATACATTTTCTCCAAAATAAACCAATTCGCCACTTTTTCCAGTTTCAGTGATTTCATTTCCCAAATCATCCATCAACATAAAACGTCCTCCTGGAATGGGTATTCCAATGCTCCCAATTTTATCCAATGTCTGTTGATATGGCAAATAGCTCATCCGCGCCGTAGCTTCTGTTTGTCCATACATTACAAAGAAGCGCTGCCCCGTCTTTTGTGCATGTAATGCAAAAAATTCAATCAAATTATCATTCAATTTGCCTCCAGCCTGTGTTATCGTCCTCAAATCCGGAAGATTCATCCGCTGAAATCTCAAACGGTGAAGCATTTCGAAAGTATAAGGAACACCTGACATAGAAGTGGCCTTCTGCTCTTTAAGCATATTCCAAAACTCCTTCTCCATCAATCCACGTTTAGATAAAAGCAAAGTTGCTCCTTTTATTATATGGCTATTGATGACAGATAACCCAAAAGAATAATACATAGGTAATGACGTTATCGGTCGTTCTTCTGCTGTAATATCTAAATATTCGGCTATGGAAGAAGCATTTGCTGAAAGATTCTGATAGGATAGACGCACTAATTTAGGGCTCCCGGTACTTCCTGATGTGGTCAGAAGCAGTCCTAAATCTGTATGTAAATGGATTTGATCGGAATTCAATTCTATTAATGAGTATCCATAATCCTGATATATCAGCTTGGCATTTGTAAACTCCTGCACTCTGGAATCAGGCATCCAGATAAGATTCGGCTGGTACTTTCCGACCAGTCCCTGTAATAATTCAGAGTCCAATTTAGCATCCAACATCAAAGCTACCCATCGGTTCTGCATAAAAGAAAGATATCCCATCAACGAACCTATACTATTTTCTGCTAAACAAAAGACTAAAGGTCGCCCACGATACACCTGCCCTATATTTTTTGCAAAAGACAAAGCCTGAGAATAGCTATATGAGTTCCCATCCTCGTCAATAGCAAGAACTGACAACATATATTTTTGGAGTATATCTTTTATTGAATTCATTAGATCAAAGATATTATTTTATTTCCCACTCACATTCCTCCATCTATCCGAATTATTTGACCGTCAATAAAGCGAGATGAATCAGACGATAAAAAAACAACTAATTCTGCTATTTCATCTGGCGTTCCCAAACGCCCCAAGCTACTCTGTTCAACCATCTTATTTACAGCTTTATTGTCTAACTGTTTAACGAGTTCTGTATTAATCAACCCAGGTGCCACAGCATTAACTCGAATTCCGCTCGTTGCTAATTCTTTAGATAACATCTTAGTCAAATAAACCATGGCTGCTTTACTTGATCCATATGCTGTAAATCCTTCCATTCCATCAATACCTGCAATTGACGCCATATTAATAATTACTCCACAGCCTCTTTTCCTCATCCACTTCACCACATACTGTGTTATTTGAACTTGGGAAAAGAAATTTATTTCAAAAACCTCCCGGAGTTTTGCCATTGAAGTCATCGAAAATAAACCGCCAAAAGCCACTCCTGCATTATTTATCAGAATATCTATCTGTATTTTCTTCTGAAAAATCTCCCGCATAGCAGAAGTAATACTCTCCGGATTAGCTAAATCAACAAATACAATTTCTATGTTAATATCATAGTTCTCGCAAAGAGTATTCAAATATGCTGAAAACTCATTGGAAGCAGTTCGGACACAAGCTACTATATTAACTCCTTGTGAAGCAAACTTAGTTAGAATATCTTTTCCAATACCACGATTACAACCAGTAATCAGAGCTGTTTTCCCACGTAAATCACTATAATTCGACGCCATACTTTCCTGTCAAAATCTCAATTCCCTTCTCATAAGACGATAAATCGATAATATCATCGGTCTCCATCATAATATCGAATGCGTCTTCTAAGTTAGCAACTAAAGTCATATGACCTACTGAATCCCACAACTCTACCGATTGATAGCTCAACCCGTGCAATTTGTCCTCTGTAATCTCCAAAGTTGAGATAAACACCTGATTATACTTCTCCAAATTTGTCATTTCCTATTATATAATTAGTTTCAATTTCCTGAATTATGCTTTACAAATACATTGTAGATCTTATTTGGTAAAAAGCCTAATTGCGTATGCAATTTAACGATTGGCAAATTGTTAGATGAAACATAAGTCGAAATATATCTTCCACCTCTTTTCATTACATCTTCTATAGGCTTAGCCAATACAGAAAAGCCCAATCCTACTTTCTCCTCATTACCAAGATACAATCCTGCAAGAAAAGGATAATAAGTCTTTTCATCTAATTGCTTTTGAGTGAAAAAACCAATAGCATGTTCTTTATAAGCTATTTCAAATAATTCTGCCCCTCGCTCCATTTCATCCTTTATCCAACACTTATATCGATGAGCCGCTCTCACTTTTGTAAAATTAGGATCAAGATAGATACGATCAGTATTAAAAAGACCTTTATCTAATTCAGCCTCAAATCTATCCAGCTCATCCTGTGCTGACAGTTTGCGGTAATGAATCTGCGAATTAAACCGTTGTTCTAAAGCAGAAAGTCGGTAATTGCGAACATCTAAAAACATGTTAATATTTGCTTCTATAAAAACATAACCTAGTTTCGCCAATAAAAAATGAGCTTCAACATTAGGAGCATCAACCTTTATAACCAAATATTGAACAGAAGACAAGCGAGACAACTCCTCCTGTACATATAACAGAGAATCATCTTTCTCAATTGTCACTTCACAACAAGTAACTCCTAAATTTCGTTCTTCCCAAGAAGCATTTATTATCTTCATTTTTCAAGATTTATAGTTTCATCAATAATAAATAGTTGCCTATTCTTAACCTCATCAAATATTTTTCCAATATATAGCCCTACAATACCCAATACAAAAATAGTCATTCCGCCAACAAACCAGATCGAAAAGATCGTTGTGGTATAACCATGTACCAAATTTATACCTGTAAAATAAGCAATGACATTATATAAAGCTAAAAGTACAGAAATAAAGGAAATTATAAACCCAAACTGAACAGCTAGCAACAATGGCTTAGTACTATTGGAAACTAAAACGTCCACCGTTAATTTTATTAATTTAGACAAAGTATAACTACTACTGCCTTCATACCGTTCTGAATGAGCGACATCAATAGTTGTAGCTTTAAACCCTAAATAAGCGATCAAAGAAGGAAAAGAACGAGCTTTTTCAGTCATCTTATTGTATTCTTGGATAACCCTCTTCTTATAAATCCCAAAATTCGCAATTGTTCGATCACTCTTACTACCACTCAAATATGAATAAACTCGATGAAAAGCCCGGGAACTCATTTTCTTCCAAAAACCATCCTGCCGCTCCACTCTTCGAGCATAAACAATATCCCAACCTTCTAAAGCTTTCGTATATAAATTAGGGATCTCATCGGGACGATCCTGCAAATCACAGTCCATCACTACAACCCACTCACCTGATGTATAACTTAGCCCAGCTGTTATCGCATAATGTTGCCCAAAATTACGGCTCAGATTTATACCTTTTACTCGCGAATCTCTACTGCAATTCTCACGTATCTTCATCCACGAATGATCAGGCGAAGCATCATTCACCAATACAATTTCAAAATCGGACGTTAAAGGTTCTACATTCTTAATAATTTGTCGAACCAGTTCATCTACGATATTCTCAGCTCTATAAATTGGAGATACTATGCTTATTTTCATATCGTTTTCTTTTTAATGACAACTATTTCAAACAATTCATCTTCAGCAACAACATCTAAAGTCGTTTCTATCTGATAATTTTTATTTATACAATATTGTATATTATATAACACAGGCTGACTAACTTTAGCCATAAATATCAAGATAGGCTTCTCCACCAAATCAAGATGCGAGTCCATCATCCCATGATTCAGGGGAATTTGCGTCATCCAACCATTACCAATCATTTTAACATTTAATGATTTAAAGACTGACGTAACACTAAATGGATTTAATCCTTCTAAAGTAAACCCAGCACCTAATGGAGTAAAATTACAATCAGCATAACGTTGGATCAAATCAATCTGTTTAACAGCTAATTGTCTTTGCTCCTTTTTAACAGCATACGTATCAACTGTTTGCATAATAATTGTATGCAAAGTTAACAAATAAAATATAGATGAAACTATTATTTTCCAAATCTTCTTTTGGTAACAGGCTATAATCAAAACAATGATCAACATTAATGGAATAATAGCAGCAAGGAACACACGTTCTTTCACCGTTGCATTTAGAGATACCCACGAAAGTAATATAAAAAACAATAATCCTGATAACAGTCCTCCCCATCTATAGGTAGCCATTCTCTCAGACAGTAATAATAATACCAAAAGTAAAACACAAACAATTGTATATATATAAGAGCATATCCATGTTTCTACATTCTGAAGTTTATCAAAGAAAGGTTTGATATCCAATGACTGCTTTACATCCACAATCGTTTGCAATTTCAAAATAGCGGGATCTGCTATAAAATTAGCCAAGTTTTGCAAGTCATTGAGATTTGCTACGGAATAATCAGAATCAGCTTCAAACAATTTAGTAAAATTCGGATTATCATTCAATGAACCACGAATTTGATTATAATTCATATAATACCTCCATTCAGGTTCATGCTTATAGACTTGATCATCTACTATTTTAGCAAATAATGGCAAAACTATAATAACAGATAGAACTAAACCTGTATATAAAAACTGACGTTTATTACGTATTCTCCCACTCAATGGAAACATCATTACAGGAGCATAAACTCCCAGACAAAGCATTGCCGCTTCAAATCGAATAAGGCTAGCTACAAAAAAGAATAACAATCCTACATACTTATGAGACCTTCCCCGTTCAAAATACAAAGATAATCCTGCACAAGCGACAATTGCTGCAGTAGTTGTGAATTGAAAGCCCACAATAAAACGAGCCTGTAACACTAACAATAGTAACAATAATAAAAGCTGTCCAAATACTGTTATAATTCTTTTACTATAAATCCAAAATATAAGCGAAAAACTAAAAATATGAAGCAAGGCAAACAATATTGTATACCACTCCATATTGGGAAAAATGGTATATAATGCCTTTAATAGGAGTCCATAAATTACATTAATAAACACCAAATGATAATCTGGTGTACCAGAATATGCTCCAGAGGAAATCATCAACATTACAACATCATCATTTGTCTCAAAGCGAATTGAGAAAATCCACGCTAAAAGCACAAAGATGAGACTCCAAACACCTAGCACCAAAGGATAGTTAACTACTACACCTTTTCTAACTAAGAAGTTTTTCCAACATAAAAAAAAATTATTCATCCTTACACTTTCACGGTTATAATAATACCTATCATTATCACAAGCAACCCAAGAACTTTCCCAATAGTAAACGTTTCTCCAAGTACAAAAATTCCAATTATAAAAACAAGCGCAGGAGAAAGTGCCATAAATGGATAAGCATAAGTTAATTCAAATTTGGTCATTGCTAACATCCAAAAAACGGAAGCAATAAATGCACTTATAAATCCTGAAAAGATTAATGGATCAAATAAGAATTTCATATAAGAAACGATCATTTTCCCAATCCCCCCAGTCATATCTAATGACCAATTTAAATCAGAAATTCTCCATTTCAGAATAACTTGACCGTATACAGTAAATAAAATTGTAAAAATAACATATAAATATCCCATAGCTAAGTTTTGATTTGGCTACAAAGATACAACTAAGTAGATTTAAAACCAAAACAAAATCTATTTTTTAAATGAAAGAGCGTGCCCCTACGAAAGTAAATGCCTATTTTAAGTTCTCTATATATAAAAATTTTGTATAATATGTACCAATCTTTTATGCAACTTATTCTCTTGTACAACATCTTTATTTTTTATAAAAGACGTATATTATTCAAAAAACAACCCCTTTTAGCTATATTAAATTATAGAATTGCATCATCGTTTGTTCCTTATCAAAATACAAAGCACGCATTTTAGATTTTTCGCCATATTCACTTCTCATTTGTCCGTCTTCGATCATTTTGCATATTCCTTTATAAATAGACTCCTCATTTTGCTCTACCAATAGCCCATATTGCCCATCATCCAGCAACTCAATTGAACCAGCAGTTTTAGTTGCCACAATCGGAATTCCCAAAACCATCGCCTCACAAATGACATAAGGAAGACTTTCGGACAAAGAAGTACTAACGAACAAATCTGAGTTTTTTAAATACACATAAGGATTACTCCTAAATCCATGTAAAATAACATTATCCTGAACTCCCAATCTTTCTCTCAAATTCAAAAGTTCTTGTTCTTTATCTCCCTTTCCTACAATCTGAATACAAAACGAATATCCTTCATCTTTTAGTCGCTTTGCAATGTATATTAAGCGGTCGAATCCTTTCACTGCAAGTAGACTCCCTATAGCCGTTATAGTAAATCTTTCTTTAGTAATTGCGGTCTGCTCAGCCATTTCTCTTATCCTATCAAAATCAACAATATTGTAAATACAAGATTTTGGAACTGATAGAGGGAACACTTTCCCAAAATTTTTCATCGCCAAATGAGATACAAATACAAGATTATCCATCTTTCTATAGCATTCGATTTCCGACACTGGTTCATAAAAGTTTCCAACAGAAGAGTGATAGTTATATAAATCACAATGAATCCAAGAAATATTCTTTTTTCCTCTTTTCACAATGAAATTGTGCAATAATAAAGGGCGGCCTTCCATAAACGATACTATAGCATCATACTGCTTTCTAATTTTATACAACATAAAAAAAGAAAGCAACTTCGGATTATGATGCTTCCTATAATATCTAAAAATCTTACGAAAAATAAAAGAACTTTCGCTTTTAAACAATTTGATAACCTTAATCTTTTCAGGAATATCCATCAAATAAACACCCCTATAAAACGACAGGCATAATGTTACTTCATATTTACTATAATCTATTGACCGCAAAAATTCTATTAATGCTTTCTCTGCTCCGCCTCCTTCTAAATTATCCATCAAGAACAAAACACGCTTCATAACCTACTAATTAACGATGAAATAAAGCTTTTACAGAGAGAAATAAACGTCGATACCACTTCCTCTTATATTTCTCTACTTTTCTTCTATAATATATCAAATTTCGCAAAGAATCTATTGCACTGCCAAAATAAACCTGATACTTATCAATATTCTTAGCAAAAATATAATTATGAACATCCGCTATCCTTTTTTCACACTCCGTCACCATTGAAATTTCCTTTTTACGATAGCTAAACAAGACTTCAGGTATTTGATAAACCACACTAGATTCATTTAATAAACGAATATAAAACTCCCAATCTTCATACCCAAGTTTCATATCTTCATCATATCCACCGATACTAATACAATCATCTTTTCTATATAATGCTGAACAGAATATGGAATTTCCTAATAATAAGGTTTGATAATTTTCATAATGCAAGTCCCAAACACCTTCTCTCACCCCAAAGAAACAGCCTTGACAATAGACCAAAGCAGTTTGAGGAAAATCAGTAAAGACTTTTACAGCCTTTTCCAAATATGTGGGGGCGAGAATATCATCCGCATCTAAAGGCAATATATACTCACCATGCGCATAACTTATCCCGCTATTTCTAGCAGAAGACAATCCTCCATTCGTTTTTATTATATATTTAAAACGAGAGTCTTTCTCCACATAAGCCAAAGCTACCTCTTCCGTATTATCAGGAGAGCCATCATTTACAATAATTCCTTCCCAACTCTTATAAGTTTGTTCCAATAACGAATCTAAAGCATCAGGAAGGTATATAGCTTGCTTATAACAAGGAATAACTACTGATATTATTGGAGACATTGTTAAATTGTTATACATACCGCAATTTTATTATTTACAATAGAAAACAATAATCTCTATAAAAACGATCAAAAGTAATACTAGTATAATACAAAAGTAACATAACACAATGGGATTACAAAACAAAAAAGGAAGTTTCTGAAAAACATAAATATCTTTTGTCCGCTATTTTTCATGAACAAAATGACAGAGAAAGAACTATGTTCTAATTTAGATAGTATATAAAAGATGATAATATTATAGTTATCCAAGCATATCATCCAGTAATAATCTAAGTTTGCTCTAATATCATTCCAACATAATAATTAGCAGGCATAATTGTGGCTCAAAAGAAACAAGATATTAACCATTATACCAATTACAAAAAACAATCTTACCTGCAATAGTTAATTTTCAGAATAGGAATAATACCAAACAATTTATATTTCCATTTTCCACCAAAACATGTCACATTCATAATCTTAAGTATACCAAATAAACGATACTTATAAGTATTGTTCTGATAGAGCACTTGAAGAACTAGGATAAAGCCAAACAAATAGTACTTCTTTTTCTCCGGTTGTTTTCCACCAAGTGGATTACGTTTTCTCAGTTCCGCATATACGTATTCGTACCCAAACTCCTCCGGTACTTTATGAACAAGCGCCAGCTGTTCTTTATACGTTTGCTCGGTAATAAACTTCAGTTGCCAAAGCTGAAAACAATCGTCTTCACTCAAACCTATATGACAACCTATATGATGAAAGAAAGAAGTAGAATGATCCTTACGGGACTGAGCGTCATAATGAAAAGAATATCCACCATATCTATATGTTACAAAGCAATGTGGAACATACTGATGTTTATATCCCTGAGCATAAAGGCGAATCATCAAATCTGAATCTGCAGAAACACGATAAGACAAATCAAAACCACCCATATCTCTTAAAACTTTCGTTTTAACCAACATGGTCTGATGGCAATAATGCTCTCCAATAAGTAACTTTGACAAATCTCCTTTCCATTGAAATTTCCTGCCCAACTTCTTAAGAACACGGGCATCCGCATAAGAATAATCAGCATCATTCTCTTCCAACAGTCTAACACTGATTGCAATTCCTTCTGGATCGTGAAAAAAATCATCTGAATTTAGAATACTAACATACTTACCATTAGCCTTTAAAATACCCTTATTCATCGCATCATATATGCCCGTATCTGGCTCGGAAAACAATTTTATCCAACCGAGGCTCTCATATTTCTTAAGCAACGGTAAAGTTCCATCATCAGATGCCCCATCAATAACGATATGCTCAATATTCGAGTAATGCTGATTATGCACGCTCTCCAAACATTGAATAATAAATTTCTCCCTCTTACTTTTAATTAAATTATAAGTTGCAGTAATAACTGTGACCAAAGGGATGCTACTTTCATTTTTCTGTTCCATAAATTTACGCATATCTCAGATATTTTATAATGGCGGAAATACTATTTTTCAAATGCTTCCATGAGAAAGGACGCCACAAAAACATCTTAAGAACCTTTCTTTTAAGTAAAATATCACAACTAGACTTTAATATCTGCTTAAAAAAATCATAAGATGCCAATTCTTCACATTTACGGATCTTTTTGTCTGAGATATTAAGATCGGAAGTCTTCATCGGCAATAGAGATTTCCATTTTTCATGTAAACGTAAAGTTGTGGAGAACCAACTTGCATCACTAAAGTTTCCCTGCGAGAAATGTTCTATCAACATTTGATTAGAGCAACACACATAATTCTTATAATTTGCAGATGCTATCTGTAGTGAGAAGTCAATATCATAACAATGAAATCCGGTTAATAAATTCTCATCAAATGGATATTTTTTCCAAATTTCCTTTCTCACAAAGAATCCCAAACCATCTAATGTTATGACCTCTTGAAAAGGCTGATTCAGATCAGCATTCTCTACCAAGAACAGGGTTTTTCCTTCTTTTATTCTCTGATAGAAATAGCTAATTTTACTCATATCACAATACTGATACCAACCACTACAACACGAAAACCTAGCTTTGTCCCCAACAAAACCTACAACCCCACAATCCGGTTCTGCCAATTTAGAAATCATAAGCTTTCCCCATTTATCAGACAGTAGTCTAATATCTTCGTGCACAAAAAACAAATATGGATACTTTGCCTGCTGCGCTGCATAATTATACACTTTTGCTATAGGCCAATGTTGTTCACGATTATCAATTGCAATAATTTCATATTCTATCCCTATAGTTTGTGCAATATTTTGTTGCAACTCCTTTAAAAGATGAGGTGAGACAGAACAAATAATAATTGATACCATATCCTTGATTACTAATTATATAAAAATACTATAGCATATATTCCATAGCTATTACAGCAAACTCATTACAAAAAACATCATTTTTCTTCTATCAAATGAGACCAAAATGAATAATACTCCTTATGATACCAAGCATGACAGCCAAAAGGTAATTGCCGTTTGTTATAATCAAATGCCCATTCCGCTCCCACTTCCATTGAAAATTGCAATGCTTTGTCATAACGAGGAGTTCGCAAACGATACTGTTTCTTCCTAATTTCAACAAAAAGCAAAACATCCTCCGGATAGAAAGGCTTTTCATCGTCCAACCATTGAGCTATTTTGTCTTTATATTTATGAGTAATTGCTGTCATCTTAGCTACATTCCTCAATGAAAAGCCACCATTTCCGACTTCATATGTAAAATATTTCCATCGTCTCAATTTTGGACTTCCTATCAACCTATAAAAAAAGCGCTTCAACAAAATACATTTACTATTTCCCATTTTACCTTCCATTTGTTCCGGTAACCACGGAGCACCGATATAATCATACCCTTGTCTCGCCCAATCCAATAATTCATCACGAAACACATACGCATCCAACTGAAAGATAAGCATATACTGATAATTGGCAAACCTCTGATAAAAATCCTCTTCAAGAACCAGTTTATTATAAGCCCTCAAATCTGCGAAACAACTGTTAGAAAAGTTTTCAACTTTCAGCAGCGAATACCGCAACAATAAAGCATTAATATCTAAGCTTACCGGCTTAACTACCACCAAAGGATAATCTGCCAAAACCTTCACACACTGATTTAGAGACATTTCCTCATACTTTGTTAAAGTAGCCTTATAAATAGGAATAACTACAACTATATCCTTTTTTTCCATCATTTCAACAGCCTACTTATACTGATTCGATTGCCTTTTTTAACCGCTCCATTATTACACTCCACGAATAATATGTTTCCACATATACCTTCCCTTTCTTTCCCATCTCCCTACAAAGCTCACTTGAGGTCTCCAAACTTGCCAATTTAGATATAAAATCATTCTTATTCCAATAGGCAAGAGCCGCCTTTTCACTCTTACTACAATGTTCTTTCAAAACTTCGCATTTTCCATTCACCAACATTGGTTTACCAAGTTGCATCCCCTCTAAAAGAATTAACGATAAACTTTCAAATTTTGAAGGATTTACCATAATCTTTGCATGACGAATGATTGCATATTTCTCATTTTCACTAACAAATCCTGTATAAATCAAGTCTGAATGTGAAACTAGTGCAGAGAATAATCCACCAACTAATACAAATTTAAGTTTAGAATTCGCGTATCTTGCTTTATAATGAAGGAAATATTGAACAATATGGTTCAATTTACCTTTATCTATCCTGCCAACATAAAGCAAATATTCTTCGGGCAAATTATATTTTCTTTTAACATCAACCCAATCAGCATCTGCAACCACATTAATGCCAACACTTATAAGTCCATGAGGGGACATTCTCCTACCAAAGATATTTTCTGCAAGGCGTTGTTCTGAAACTGTATTAAATCCAATATAGGCCACACTCGTAAACACCTCAGTATAAATAGCTCGAAATGTAGAACTTTCATAATGCATAGTAGGAACCAAAATCGTTTTATCCGGAGCACACAATGACGTATAATAAGCTAAGGGATAAGATATATTTATAGGAATAATCGCCTTATACTCATTTTTGCACTTTTGTATATGGGCTATTAAACGAGGGGAGTAAAACATATAACTTTGCATCACTCGCTGTTCTATCTCATTCATCTGTCGCCAAATAGGATATACATCAGCTATAAAGCGTAAAATATTCAATTGATAAAGTATCTTTCTAAATTTCCGGATCCATTTGGACTTACGTACATAAAAACGATGTAGCTCCGGATGAATAGGTTCCGCCATAAACCGCCGCACAAGCACCCCATTTATCCATTCGTCTCCAGCAGGTATTTCATTTTCTCCTTTGACATAATTTTGCACACATGTCGACAAGACTTCAACATCATAGTCCGTAACGAGTCGTTCCGCCAGCATTTTACAATGCTGTTCAACGCCACCATTCACTTTTTCTCCATATCCTGTGACAACAAATACAACCTTTGCTTTCATGACAGCTTAGCGGTTTGCTCATCCTTCACTATTCCATTTTCACACCATACAGTTTTTTCCTCGATAACCTTTTTCAGAACTTGTTCATGATATTCTAAATTTTCTCTAGAAGCAAAATTATGATAAAGGTGAAATTGCACCCCCCCCATCTTCAATTGTTTCTTTTGAATGCCAGCATGAATCAATCGATATGAAATTTCCACATCTTCCTGTCCCCACATCTCCAAAGATTCATTATATCCGTTTACACGAAATAAATCTTCTTTCCAAAATGCCATATTACAACCTCTTATCCGCAACATAGTATGTTTTGCATATCGATTAGACAAATAACGTCGAAGTATTCGAGAACGAAAAGCGTTTAACACAAACCTAAGATTCTGTTTTAGAAGAGCCGGATATTTCTCAATTCCTTTTAAAAGACGAGTTGTAGACATCTTTCCCAAAAGCACACGACTACCACAAACAAAATATCCTTTCTCGGCCAACTCTAAATGGTCCGCAATGAAATGCCTGTCCAAGATTATATCTCCATCAATCTGGATAATATAATCTCCCTTCGCCTTTTCTATGGAACGATTGCGAATCGCAGAAAGACGAAAGCCCTTATCCTCATGCCACACATGCACAATAGGAATATCTGTTTTTGCACGCATTTCATCAATCAACTGTCGTGTGTCCTCACGCGAGCCATCGTCTGCAATCAGTATCTCAGCAGGTTTCACTGTTTGCGCAAAAGCACTATAAAGACAAAGAGACAGGGCCTCTTTCCAATTATATGTGGATATTAATAATGAGACTAACATTTCAATAAGATTTAAATTCTACTTTCATTACTTTTTTTCATCTTCCGGCCAGTTATAATCCAACTCAGCCTCCCGTTGCAGCGCAGCCGCAATAATCTCATTTGTACTCTCTATAATTCTCTTCTTAATACCCGTTGTACTAACACCGGGAGTATACGGAAAATATACTACTCTCTTCCCGGGTTGCTGCTTTATCCATTCCAATCCTTCCAAATATTTGTCTTTCCAATCATCTCCTATAGTTACAATATCAATATTTTCTCTTTCTAATTGAGCAATCTCTGTCAATTTCACCTGCTTCACCACTTTCGTCACGCATTTGATAGAGGAAACAATCCGCATACGTTGCTCAAAAGGAATAATCGGCGGCATTCCTTTATAGTGTTGTATCAGTTCATCCGTACTTACCCCTACTATCAATTCATCACCCAATAAGGCTGACTTCTCCAAGATATTCAAATGACCAATATGGAACAAGTCAAAACTGCCGGATGTAAATACTCTAACTTTCTTTTCTTTCATAACTATATAGATTTATCGGTTTTCTATTTCTTTAATTCTCCTTGCCAAATCATCCAGATCTTCATTAGTCTGAACACCCAGATGGGACACACGGAAATAGTTCGGAGTTCCGCCGGGCATAATAAAAATCTCCTGTTTCAGCAATTCCTTAAAAAGAATATCACCATTTCTCCGAACAAAGAATCCTGTTATGCAATTTGAAGGAACTTCGGCCGGTACTTCCCAATTATTCTGTTTACATAGTTCACGAAAATAAAGAGCTTTCGCCCGTACGGATGCAATGATATTGTCCACACCTATCTTCATATCGCTCTGCAAACGTGCATGTAACTGAAGGAATAAGGTAGTAGCAGGACTATAAGGAGTTTGACCACGTTCTAAATTCTTCAGATTCTCTTCAAAATCAAAATAATAAGATTTATGCGAGAAAACTGTCTGAAGCACTCGGGGAGAAAGAAACAAGAATGACAATCCCGGAGCTATGTTCAAACCTTTCTGACTGCTTGTGATACAGATATCAATCCCCCAACCGGACATATCCAAGGTATCAGATAAGAAAGAACTGATGGCATCTACCACCAAAGATACCTCATACTTCTTACAGATAGCAGAAATCTTCTCCATATCATAAAGTTGTCCGGTAGAGGTCTCGTGATGTTGACATAAAAAGACATCAGGACGAGATGCACGTACCCGCTCTTCCAATTGCACATAGTCTATATCACGGGCAAAAGGAACCTCAAATATTTCGTTCGGACAGTGATAATAATCACAAAGATTCTTCCAACGGTGTCCGAACGATCCGCCTACCAGAATAAAAGCTTTCTCACATTGAGAGACATAATTAGCCACCACAGCATCCATCGCTCCCGTTCCTGAGGCCGTATAAAATATCACACGTCCCTCCGGACAGTTTATCAAATGCAACAACATTCTCTCCGAGTCTTTCACAAGCTCAGAGAATTGCGCTGTGCGCATATAAGGAAAAGGCTTCCCTCCTATTTGGAGGATCGAGTCTTCTATATTTCCAGGAAAAACATATGACTTCATATTTCGCTCAATTAAAATTCAACATTTATTCTCTCACCTCTTCTTTATTCTCCCAAATTTCTTTATGCTTGTATACTTCCGCCACAAGTTAAGCTTACGCTTTTCGGGTACTCCATGACGATGAATATAATCGGCTACTGCATCCAGCATTCGCCTGCAAACTTTTCCATCCAAATAAGGATCGTAATTATCTACAATCCAACGACGTTTGGCGATGTCTTCTTCATTATATTGTGCTCTTTCAAACGCTTCCATCAACTGAGTGATATCGGTTATATCAGTCCAATAAATATCTTTTGCAATAGTACGATAGGTAATGACCGGTCGTCCTAGAAGAAGAAATTCATAAACGGTGGAAGAGGTGTCACTTATCATCACATCTGACATCAACTGATACTTCGTGACGTTAAAACCATCCACCCATACAATATGTTCTTCTTGTTCAGCCAGTTGCTTGTATTCATCAATCCATTCCTTCCGTGTCAACGGATGAAATTTCAGAAGCAATACAATATCCCTCATCTTTACTAAATGCAACAAAGCTTCTTTTAATGCAGGAAGAGATGTTAAAGATGGTGAAAACGTCGGTGCATACAACACTATCTGCTTTTTACCATGCTCTCTCAATAGCTTCTCCCGTTCCTGATCAAAATCATGCCAATGGGTTTTAATCCAATCCTGTTTGGGCCATCCTGTCTCCACCACTTCAAAATCACCATACTTTACCGCCAGTTCTTTAAACTTCTTAGTAAAGAAAGGACCTTGCGTAAAATAGGTATCAAAATACCGGCGGATCACCCAATGATCTTTCTTCTCTGCAGCATATCCGTGAAACACCTGCACCTTCACTCCAGGCAAATAATATGGAACAATATTGCCCGGAACAAATATTGCTTCTGGAGAGAAATCATAAACTTCCTGTATAGAATGCGTATAGGTAACTTCTTTCTGCAAAGGGAATACCGGAATCTTCGGAAGATGAATATACCACAACAGTTGGTTATCTTCTGATTTCAATGCTTCCTGATAAATGGGATACAATATATCAATAGCATATTTGTTTTCACAAAACAGAACAATACGCATAATTCTATAGTTCCAATTTATATTTTACCATGTGTTTCTTCGCAAAATAAGTCCAGAATTTCTTCCGACATGCCAAAACACGTTCCACACAATGAGCTTCGTCAGCATGACGGGCTTTCGCATATTCTTTGGCAAGCATTTCGAAAAAAGCTTTCTGTCCCCACAACCGGGCAAAATTAGCGCAACCCATATCGACACTGATCTCTCCAAAAGTCATTCTATTAATATCGACCAACATAAAATGGTATTCTCCGTCGATCTGATCAAACAGGATGTTACCCGGTGAGTAATCGCGATGCATAATACCCGCCTGATGTAAATTGGCCGTGTATTGTGCAAATGCTATAATGAGATCTTTACAACGTTCGACATCTGCATTTCCAAATTCATAGAAATTCCGTTGATAGGGTGACTGCATACTAATAAAGTAAGAGTAATTTATCAACCCGCATTTCCGTTCTTCAATATAAGCAATTGGAGCCGGTGTTTCAACACCTTTCTGAAGCAGCATTTGAGGATATTCAAAAGCACGTTTCCCCTTTGGAGTACGAAAAAAAGAATAGACGATACGGTTAGCCAAAGCCGGAATTCCATAGCGTTTCACATTTATCTCTATCCCGTCGACTTCCATCACTTTTATCAGATTCCTTCCGGAGTAGATGATCCGTCCTTCCCGTTCAAAAGTATCAGGAACACTCTCTATAAACTTGCGCAAATGCTCGTATGTAGGATTCACTACTATTTTCATACCTCATCTTTTATTTTTTATCTCCTGTTCTACCATGAGCAAAGTAATCACAACTTATAATTAAATCTGAAACTCTCCATGCATCCTTTGCATGTTGAATCTCTGCCGTAGAAACACCGACTGTATCACCTATGATTTCCATTTGGGGAGAAATAGCAAAAGCTTTCTTCCCCGAAGACAGTATACTCTCTCCCAACCCTCTCCATGGATAATCATCTGCCCCAAACAAATCCAGCAAAGTAGGATACAAATCGACTTGTCCCATGACTTTCTCGTAACGTAAATGTACTGGGGAATTTAATACAATCAGTGGTGTGAAACGCTCAGGGGATATAATATCTTTTCCTAAAGCATGTTCATAAAGTGGTTTTCTTGTCAAACCAAATCCTTCATGATCACCGGTTATTACAATCATCGTGTTCTCAAATTTCTTCTGAGAACGCAAAAAAGTTATAAATTGACCTATTGCATAATCTGTATAGTTGGCCACAACCATATAATTCCTTAATCGTTCCGGCAGCTTATCCGAAAAACTTATCCGTTTGCTTTCTTCCGGAATAATAAACGGGGAATGGCCTGAGTAGGTAACACACTGCACCAACGTGTGACCACCGGTCGGGAACAATTCTTCCGTAGCTAGCTTTTCTCCGCACTGCCTAAGAAAAGAGACATCTCCCAAACGATGACGTGGTCCCGTCTTTTCATCCAGTACAAAATAGGGCTTGTCCAAAAGTTTATCGTAACCAAAGTCTTGTGCAACAATGGCAACATTCCATACAACTTTCTTATCTACCGTCATGCAGCAGGTTCCGCCTCCTTCATATTTTTCTTTAAAAGCTTTATCTATACTATAATAAGTATGATGAGGAAAGCGAGCACTATAAGCACCATAGTTTATGGGTAGAAGACCGGTATGCAACAGTAATTGCCCATCAATGGAACGACTTCCTTTGACCTGTGTCTGGACGTAAGGAGCATATAATACATTCTCTTCTTTCAGCATGCGGTTCAGATTAGGGGTGATTTCTTTTCCTTCCACACTTTTCTCAAGCACCCAACTCTCAAAAGATTCCGCCAAAATAATGATACAATTATCGCGTGCTTCTATCTGAAAGGGAAGTGGCTGCCGTCGGGGATGTTTACTCAACCAATCTTCAATTTCTTTCTTTATCTGTGGGGTATACTCTATTTTATCTTGTACATGTTCATAATAAAGAGAACCAAAAATAGTGTATATGGGAGTCCCGCATGTCTGATAATCAGTCAAAAGTGCTTCATAAGTTTTTTTGTACCCGCCATAATAAGCTATAATTCCGCCAAGAGCCAGCAATGGAACGCAGATACATCCCGCCAACAGTCTCAAGCTTTTTCTTCTCTGTTCCTTAAGAGTAACCTGTAGGTTTTGTTTGCGGGTTAAGACAAGGAACAGCACCGTCAATAGCGGAAAACCCAGATCTGACCAACGCAGAGAATCAAAAACACTTGCAGTAAAGTCGGAAAGATTGCCGACAAGGAAATAGCTGTCCCAAGGAATAGAAGTATAATATGTACGAAAATACATCAGATTAACAATTAACAGAAGGTCAATCAATGTACCGACTGTAATCAGATACCATCTGGAGCGTATATAAAGAAACGGAACTGCCAACAGGGAAGCCAGCAGAAACTTCGTCAAATAGGTTTGCGGAAAAGAAAATGATGAGAATGTGGTATTCAAGCTCCAGTCCAAGTCAAACAATATGAACTTAAAGAAAAGACAACCAATGAACAACCATAAGATTTTACGCGATTGCATATGTTTTATCATTTATAGTGCAACATTTATGACAGACTGGCAAAAAGCTTATCGAAATAAGATACATAAGCTTCTACGCTAAACTCATTAATAATACGCTCACGGGATGCCTTAGCCAGTTTCTGCAATTTTGTACGATCATCCATCAATGAGCGCATGGCTTCAGCTATTTTCTCTGCAGAACCCGAAGGAACCAAGATACCTGATTCATTGTCTACTATTAAATCGCGAGCACCGGGTATATCAGTGACAATGCACGGTACTCCGCATGCCATTGCTTCTCGGACAACACGAGGAGAGGCGTCACGCAGAGCCGGTAGGATAAATAAATCCTGTTTAGGCAGAAAAGAAATCGCATCTTCGCGATTCCATAAGAAATGAATACGTTCTGCTCCCACCCCTTGCTGCGCCAGCTCGTAATCACTATTATCATAATCACCGATAACAACAAGATGAGCCTCCGGAGCATTCAATATCTGAAAAGCTTTTATCAGATAAGTGAGCCCTTTAAACGGACGACCTTTGGTTGTACCGATATAAATGCATTTAAAAGCATTATCGGGCACTCCTTCCGCCTGCTTAGGATTCGCACAGGCATCAGCCACCCAGTCTATATCAAACGGCTTCACGCTGACAGACAGTTTATCCTTATCAATGTACCTCGTAAGATATTCTTGTATATCCGCAGTCTCACATACGATATGGTCAACACGAGGATTTAATATTCCCATATAATAGGTAGGATCAAGTTTTTTCACCTTAGCCTGAGTACCCCGATAACCTACATTCTTGACGGAAGTGCCTATTGTCGCAATCAAAGCATTGGATAGTCCGGATGTGCTCGGTGAGAAAATCAAATCTATATCATATTGCTTTACATATCTGCGAAGCGTCTTGATGACTTTCCAGGAAAATTTAGATGTAATAGGAGAAATTGGCAAAGGGATACATTTTCCCTCTACTTTTGCAGCTTCAGAAGCGGAAGGAACCGTTAAATAAATTGTATAAGACTCATTCTTTGACAATTCACCCAACATCTTATAAGTTGCCACATCCACCGCCTTGTGAGTTACCAATATATTCATACATTATCAATTAATATAAATAATCGTGTCTAGCCTCGTGCAAGCATTACAAAAGAAACACACCGCAAAGATAACTAAATCTTATTACATTCCGGCTGAAATAATCTCATTTTATTTCCGGAGATAATTTGGCATAAGCTTTCCGAATAGCTTCTTTGCAATAATATCCTTGAGAAATACGCTCATTCACTTTAGCAACATTCATTCTCAAAGCATTATAAGACTCTTTTGTCATCTGAGTGATGATAGCGTCCAGATCTAATAAAGAAGAGACACAAATACCGATACCATTTTCCTCTACAAATGAAGCCAAAGCTGCTTTTTTCCAAATGATAACGGGAAGTCCGCACCGAATATAGAGAGATAATTTATGTGGAGCATTATACTGAAGATATTCTCCTTCCGGACCGACTCCCCCCTCTAGGGAGGAACCATACCACACCAATCCGTATTCCCCTTCGGCTGTAGCTATAAGATCATCCGACCGAGTATATCCCTTATGATCTACTTGCCCCTCAAACTTATCAGGTTCAAAGCCATTACCATAAAGTACCATATCGAACGAACGTGGAGAACGTCCCAATTTATATAAAAAATCACTATGAAAAGTAGATAACGCTCCAACAAACAAAACACGAGGATGAGAAGCTGCTAAATTCTTCCCTGAAGACTGCCTATCTGACAAATAATCAAAGACCCCAAGAACTTCCAGATTTGCCTTTATACCATTCTCATGCAACCAATTCTTCATCCGTTCACTGTGCACAATAATGCTGTCCGAATGGTTCAATCTTGATGTTTCGTGAGGTATAGTCAAGCGACGGCGACGAAAACTGTCCAAATCATGAATTAAAGTAATTATCTTACAGCCGCGCAGATGCGCCATACAGCAAACAAATGTATAGTATTTCTTTAACGGATATTGCAGTATCAACACATCACCTTTATGTAAACAGAATACACTCTTCAACACACCCGACAGCGTCAAAATAAAAGCTATGACAGCATTTGTATAACGGGTCTGCTTAAGCCCGACATTACGATAGCCGCACTGCTCCATGATATATTCAATATCGGTTTTAGCCTTGTTGGCAGCATTATTAACACCCTTATAGTTCCTTGATAAATAGCAAATCATAATTCTTTTTTTAGTTCATTTTTAGCCAGGTTCAATGCAGCCTCCACCGTATCATCCATATCAAAATAAGCATATTGGGCCAAACGCCCACCAAACAAAACATTCGCCGTAGTATTCGCCAAATCTTTATACTTCTTTAAAAGCGTCATATTAGTATCATCATTCACTGGATAATAGGGTTCGTTTTCAGCAGTAAAAGCCGCAGGATATTCACGGGTAATCACTGTACAAGGTTGTGTACCAAACTCAAAATGTTTGTGCTCAATAATACGAGTATAAGGAATCTCCCTTTCACAATAATTTACAACAGCATTACCCTGATAATTATCTATTTCAAGACGTTCATGTTCAAAACAAAGACTACGATACTCCAAACGCCCAAAACGATAATCGTAAAATTCATCTATACAACCGGTAAATAAGACTTTATCTGCCAATGCATCCAGCTCTTCACGCGCGGAAAAATAATTCGTATTCAAACGTACTTCGGCCTTCTCAAGCAACTTGTGTATCAGTTCATTATATCCTCCTTTGGGAATTCCCTGATACTCATCATTGAAGTAATTATTATCATAAGTAAAACGAAAAGGAAGCCTCTTGATGATAAAAGCAGGAAGTTCCGTTGCTGAACGTCCCCATTGTTTTTCTGTATAACCTTTTATCAATTTCTGATAAATATCTTTTCCACAAAGCGTCAAAGCTTGCTCTTCCAGATTGGCCGGAGACTTTATATATGCGTACTCTTTACGTTGCTCTTCAATCTTAGCTTTTGCCTCTTGAGGAGTATTAACGCCCCATAACTTATTAAAGGTATTCATATTAAAAGGCAGATTATATAATTTACCTTTATAATTTGCTAATGGAGAGTTTGTATAGCGATTAAAGGAAACAAAACGGTTTACATAATCCCAGACCTGCTTATTGTCTGTATGAAATATATGAGCTCCATATTGATGCACATGAATACCATCCACATTCTCGCAATAGATATTCCCACCTATATGACTACGTTTATCAATTACAAGACAACGCTTTCCTGCCTCAATCGCCTGCCGGACAAACACAGCAGCGAATAATCCTGCGCCAACCACCAAATAATCATATTCCTTCATACATACAAAGTTTTTTACAATCAACCTACAATCGCCTCTATTTTTTCTATCACCTGTTCAGGAGTAATATTTTTCAGACAAGCATAATCTCTCCTCCAACAAGGCTTCTGCCCGTAAACCGAACAAGGCCGACAAGGCAAATCCAGCTGTACCGTATTGATGGGTAACTGTTTCCACCCCATAAACCCGGCATATGGATGAGTAGCCCCCCAAATAGAGACGACAGGTATATTGACCAACGACGCCAGATGCATATTGGCAGAGTCCATTGAGAGCATTACATCCAAATGGCTCATCAGATTTAACTCGGTACACATATTCAACTTACCTATCATAGATACGATGGAGGGATATTTGGCTATCCAGGTATCAAACACCTCCTGCTCTTTCTTGCCTCCTCCGAACAGAAAAACCTTCACCGCAGGATCTGCCGCAAAATGGGCAACGACCTGCTCCTGCAGTTCCAACGGATAAATCTTACCGGTATGTTTGGCAAAAGGAGCAATGCCAATCCATTTTTGGCTCCCTTTTGGACCAGTTACAGGCTCTATCTCTGCAAAGTTCCCTTTTCCTTCACCATAAATAGAAGAAAAGTTTAGCAGAACCGGAAGTCCCAGCTTTTCCAACACATCCGCATAACGGCGGAAGGAACTTTTCTGGTTCTCCATCACCTTATGGTGGCGGCGAACCAGTTTCTGTTTACCAGCCCGCCCTTTACAGATAGAAGCCACCGGTACATTAGCAAGCCAAAAACGCAAACATAAATATCTGGAACGGAGCACATGATGAAAGTCCGCCACATAGTCAAACTGCATTGCTTTCAACTCCGAGTAAAGGCTGTTCAATCCCCAAAAGCCTTTATGCTTGCCTGTCAGATCTGCTCCTACAAAACTTACATTCTCCGGCAATTCCTGAAAAAGCGGTTGCCACACGGAACGGCTCAGTACAGTTATCTCATGCTGGGGATATTGTACTGCCAGAGAATGTATTACGGGCACTGTCATTGCGACATCACCAAGAGCTGAAAAACGGATAATGAGAATACGCGCCATTCGTTATTTCTTTGCATAAAGCACCGGATTCAATGCCGGGTCGTTATACATCTTCATCTGTTTATATACTTTCATATATTTCTTTCCGGCTTCGATGTCAGCCAATAACTGATCAATAGCCGACGAAAGATCCTTGCGTTGCTCTAACAAAACATTCAGTTTGGTCTGGCATTGTGTACGATGTTCTTCGCTGGTATCCGTACGTTCCACCTCTTGCTGCATATGGTAGATTTTCAAAGCAAGGATAGACAAGCGGTCTATAGCCCATGCCGGGCTTTCCGTATTGATTGTCGCATCGCCAAGGGGGATTACCTCTTTGTATTTGTCAAGGAAGTAACTATCAATCAGCTCTACCAGATCCGTACGATCCTGATTGGACTTATCGATTCTTCTCTTCAAAGTTAAAGCAGCCACCGGATCAATCTGGGGATCACGGATGATATCTTCGAAATGCCACTGAACGGCATCTATCCAATTTTTCAAATATAAATAATACTCAATCGACTTCAATTCGTAAGGATTGTTCATCTGAGCGTCTACACTATCCGTTACATGGTAATCATTAGTCGATTTCCAAAAAATCTCGTTGCAAAGGTTACTAAATGTCATAATCTTAACTAGCTATTAGATATTATAATAGGGCAAATCTATGTAATATTTCTCAGACAAGCAACCCTTTCTTACTTTTTTATTTAGTACCTTTGTGGATACCAAAGATAAATTGTATATGAAAATCATTATAGACAACAAGATACCTTATATAAAAGAGGCCGTCCAGAGTATAGCAAATGAAGCAATTTACGCTCCCGGAAAGGATTTTACACCAGAACTGATACGGGATGCGGATGCGCTTATTATCCGTACCCGTACACACTGCAACCGTGAATTATTGGAAGGAAGCCGGGTAAAGTTCATAGCGACAGCTACGATTGGCTTCGACCATATCGACACGGAATATTGCAAACAAGCAGGCATAGAATGGACTAATGCGCCGGGATGCAACTCAGCTTCCGTCGCGCAATACGTACAAGCTTCGCTGCTGGTATGGAAAGCGATGAAGAACAAAAAACTGGAGGGACTGACTATAGGTATCATAGGTGTCGGGAATGTAGGAAGTAAGGTAGCAAAAGTAGCAAAAGGCTTTGGGATGCGGGTCCTATTGAACGACCTGCCTCGGGAAGAGAAAGAAGGGAATCGTTTCTTTACCTCTTTAAATGAAATAGCTGAAGAGTGCGACATCATCACCTTTCACGTACCCTTATATAAAGAAGGAAAATACAGAACCTTTCATCTGGCAGATACAAATTTCTTCCGCTCACTAAAACGCAAGCCCGTCATCATCAACACCTCTCGGGGAGAAGTCATTGAAACGGGAGCTCTTCTGGAAGCATTGGACAATAAGTCGATTTCGGATGCCATCATTGATGTATGGGAACACGAACCGGAAATCAATCTCGAACTGCTCAGAAAGGTCATCATAGGCACTCCACACATTGCCGGATATTCTGCCGACGGGAAAGCAAATGCAACACGTATGTCTTTAGATGCTATCTGCAGATTCTTCCGGATAGAGAGGAATTATGAGATTCATGCACCGGTACCGAATTCTCCTGTCATTCATGCAGAAAACTACGAAAATGCACTTCTCCAAATATATAATCCGGCTGAAGACAGCGACCGGTTAAAAAATCAACCAGAGCTATTCGAAACCTTACGTGGAGACTATCCATTAAGAAGAGAAGAGCAAGCTTATATAATTAAATATAAAGAATAAGGCGTACCATCTCCTACGTCTTATTCTCCACACAATACTCTCTCTATAACACGGGGGAAATGTTCATACTCCAAAGCATGTACTTTTTTGGCTACATCCTCAGGTGAGTCGGTCGGAAGTACCGGACAAACGGCTTGAAAAACAATGTTTCCTTCATCATAACGTTCATTTATATAATGTATAGTAATGCCGCTTTTTTTCTCGCCGGCAGCCACCACCGCTTCATGAACACGATTGCCATACATCCCCTTTCCTCCAAACTTAGGCAGAAGAGCCGGATGTATATTTATAATTTTATTGGGATAAGCATGCAAAAGTAAATCCGGAACCCGGACCAGGAAACCCGCCAACACCACAAAATCAATGTGATATTCCTGCAAAACAGCCAGAATCTCATCTCCAGCCACCCAATCTTCCTTTGGAAACACGTTACAAGGTACTCCCAGACGGTGTGCACGTTCCAAAACGTATGCATCACTTCTATTCGAAAGCACCAACGAAACCTGAATGGCTTCGTTTTCTCGGAAATACCGGATAATGTTCTCTGTATTAGAACCGGAGCCGGAGGCAAAAATTGCGATGTTTTTCTTCATAACTCTCAAATTCAATGCACAAAACAGTGAAAAATGTGCAAAACTTTGCATTTATTTAGTCAAATATTTGCGCAAAACGATAAATATTCATTCCTTTGCA
>OGFK01000480.1_pt1 | contig 35151 bp, 30 predicted proteins | sample 1570931 | NCBI WGS metagenome assembly OGFK01 (sample SAMEA2581935, study PRJEB24529) | metagenome | biome: Human gut stool | place: China | collected 2011
TGCTTGTTGCAAGACTTACAGTTGTTGTTATATCAGTTATATCAATATTCTTTGCTCTTGATCCAACAAGCTCAGTATTTAAGATTGTTTCATTTGCATGGGCTGGTTTTGGTGCGGCATTCGGACCTGTAGTTCTCTGCTCACTTTTCTGGAAGAGGGCTAATAAGTACGGAATTGTATCAGGAATGATTGCAGGTGGAGCAATGATATTCATATGGAAATTCGGTATTGCCAAGCTTGGAGGAATATTTGCGGTATATGAGCTTTTACCGGCATTTATCTTCGCAACATTAGTTATTATTGTTGTAAGTCTTGCTACAGGAAAGCCATCTAAGGAAGTTATGGATAAGTTCGAAGAAGTTAAAAATATGAGCAAATAATTCATGTCTCTTAATGCAATATGTAGAAGAGGGTTTTATATAATATGGGATATAATATAGCAATATGTGATGATGATAATTTAATGGCTCAGAATATTAAGAATTCAATGTTGCATGAATTTAGTAACAAAGGATGGCAGGATGTTACTATTGATTATTATGAAGATGGTACCAAGCTGTTATCAAGCATTGAAGTGGATAATTCATACAGGGTGGTTTTATTGGATATCAATATGGAGCCTATGGATGGATTTCAGATTGCAGAGCAGATTGCAAAAAGTAATTCGAAAATTCTTATAGTTTTTGTGACTTCACATGAAGAAACAGTATATGATTCTTTTGATTATATGCCCTTTTATTTTATCAGAAAGTCACGATATGAGATATCTGTAAAAAGAGTTGTTAATAAAATTATTGACAGGGAAAATCATGAAAAGAAAATAATGGTTGAAAGTAAGGATGGTCTGGTGGCTATAGATACAGCTAATATAATATATGCTGTAAGTCAGGATCATTATATTACAATATTCACAACCGATGATAATTATGTTATAAGAAAAAGTATGACAGAACTGGAAAATGAATTAAAGAATTATTTCATTAACCGTGCACACAAAAAGTATCTTGTTAATTATCGTTTTGTAAAAAAAATTAATAGTTCCACAGGTGAGGTATTACTTGTTACAGGTGAGACTATCAGGCTTGGACGCAATTATAAAGATATATTTGAGAAAGGGTTAGTACTGTATTATCGTACATTATAATCATGTTAAATATATATAATTCTATAACCATTCTGCAGTATTTTATACTTGTTATAATAGGTGTCATATTTTTAAAAAAAGTATCAGAATTACTGGCTAAAAGGATTAACAGAATTCCAGCATACGTTATTGCGGTTATAGTTACTATAAGTATTACAGCTATATATTATACGGTTGTGAAAGCTTATATAAATATACCATCACAGTCAGATGTTATTATTCTTATGCTTGTATATATTGTCACAATGGTTGTACTTGAGACATTTTTATCTATAAGAAGAGGATGCTTTACAGCAGCAGACAGGATGAAAGTATTTCTGTATATTATTATTACGATAGCAGTATATGCAATGCTTGTATGGCTGTCAGGTTATATTGGTCAGGAATATAAAAAATATCTGCTTCTGGCAGGTTTGTTACAGCTGATGCTGGTTTACATATTTTATAGCATATCAGTAAGGCTCTATGAAGAAAATTATAATGAGAAAGAGGCAGACCGTCTTCGTAATAAAATCAATCTTGGAGAAGATTACCTGAAGAATGTTCAGGCTATGGATAAGCAGATCAGAGTGATTAAGCATGATATGAAGAATCAGTTACAGACACTTACAGAACTGATAAAGTCAAAAAAATATGATGAAGCTGAACAATTCTTGAAGATGTACGGAATGAATCTTGAGAGTACACAGGATTATATACATACAGACAATCTGCTTTTTAATACAATTATTAATAATAAAATTCAGTATGCAAAGTCAGAAAAAATCATCGTATCTTCCAGCATTAATAAAAAAATTAAGCAGATGAAGGATAATGATTTATGTACAGTAATAGGTAATTTAATCGATAATGCCATAGAAGCGGAGTTAAGAGAGAATGAATACAGAGAGATTGAGATAAGTTCATTCTGGAATGGAGAAGAATGTGTATTCCGTATAGGAAACTTTGTGTCGAAGTCAGTTCTTGATAATAATGAGGAGCTTAAGACTGTTAAAGCTGATAAAGTTTCACATGGTTTAGGAACGCAGATTATAAGAAATCTAATGAAAAGGAATAAAGGAATATGTGATTACTACGAAGAGGGTGAAATGTTTTATTGCACAATCAGGTGGTAGTAATAGCAAAAAAGGCCGCAATGCGGTCTTTTTTTGATACTATACTAAAAAAATATGTCGTTCACGCCATATATTTGTCGTTCACGACATTGCGGTTGAAAGTGGTTTACAGGTGTGGTTATTATATAATTAGGTCTGTAAGATATTACACATAAAAAGAGTAAAGAAAATGCGGGGTATAAACAATGAGAAGAAAAAAGATAGTACCTTGCTTGTTCCTTACAGTGGCGTTGTGTGGCTGCACAACGCAGACTGTAGAGGATGCAAAGCAGATAGAAGAGAGTAAAACATATGTAAGCAAGTATGAATATGAAACAGATACATACGGAAAGACAGAGACACAGGCATACAGCGAAGAAAAGCCGACATTCACAGACTGGGAGACAGTAACGGGAATAACAATGCCACCAGTTGATTATAAAGAAGGAACAGTAAAATACAAAAGTATGAATGAAGAATTCTCAATGGGAGCATATGAATATTCAGTTACAGAGGCAGTAACAACGAAGGATTTAAATTATGCATATGAGATAATGAATAAAGATTCAGCAGATTTGATTGTAAACGATAAAATAAATGCATATCCAACAGGAAGAGTGAGAGGAGAAAGAGAAGATTTTCTGTGGATTAAGGTTCATGTAAAATACGATGGGGAAAAGAATTTTAAAACAAGCATGCAGACTTTTATAATAAAAAGGGATGATGGACATTTATGGAATAGTGGGGATTTGAATGTTATACAGGATGAAGCAACATTATTATATCCAAAAGAAAGTTACAGAACAAACGATGTAATTCTAAAAGCAGGAGAAGAGAGGGACTATTGGTTTCTGTTCAGTGTATATAAATATAATCCGCAGATTAATGAATTATATATGGGTGGAACATTAGGAACCGCATGTGATACAAATAGTATTAAAAATTATAGTGGGAATCTTATAGAGTTAAAAATTGAGGATAAAACAGAGAGGTGAATAATATGTATATTGAGTTGAAAAATGTAACAAAGAAAATAAGAGGTGTAACAGTTCTTGACAATGTGAGTCTTCGCATGGAGTCTGGAAATATATATGGCTTCAAAGGTAAAAATGGAAGTGGTAAGACTATGCTTATGAGAGCAGTTGCAGGACTTATAAGAGTTGATGGAATTGTAGATATTAATGGAAAAATAATGGGTAAAGATATGATGTTTCCAGACAGCATAGGAATTCTTATAGAGAACCCTGCATTTATTAACAATTATACAGGATTTGAGAATCTTAAAACTCTTGCATCTATAAGAGAAAGAATTGATGATGAAAGAATAAGAGAGACTCTTAGTGAGGTTGGTCTTGAACCATATGATAAAAGAACTTTTCGTAAGTATTCGTTAGGTATGAAACAGAGATTAGGCATAGCAGCAGCAATAATGGAAAATCCTGACATTATAATATTGGACGAGCCGATTAATGCTTTGGATGATTCAGGAACAGAGCAGGTAAGCAAGCTTCTTATGAAACATAAAGAACTGGGAGCACTTATTATTATTGCCTGTCATGATGCAGAAGAACTTGATTATTTATCAGACGATATAATAGAAATTGCAGAGGGAAGAATCAAAAATAATAAAGCTGACAAAGGAGGAACTAATTAAATGCATGAATTAAATGTGTTATTAAAGATAGAATTTAAAAGATTATTTAAAAATAAATTATTTTATATTTCATTATTTATAGGAGTTGTGCTTGCAACAGGTTCCTTTATTAATAAAGTAATTCCACATATGGATATTCTTAATGGATTTGATGGAAGTGTTGCCTCATATCCTTTTTCTGTTTTTAATTCATGGATGGGAATTTTTATTGGTTTTGATCCATTTGCAACAGCATATGTATATGTGTGCATGTTATTCTGTGCATTGCCATACTGTGGTAATTTTTCAAGGGATAATCACAACCAGTACATATTGCAGTATTATAGCAGAGCATCGAGGAATAAGGTGCATGCAGCCAGATTCATTACAACATTTGTTTCGGGAGGAATGCTTGTCCTTCTGCCTGTATTAATGAATCTTATAGCAACCATGATGTGTGTTCCGGCACTTTCTCCTGTTGAAAATGGATTATTTATCGGTTCAGGAAAGTCTTTTATGGGATGTCTGTTTTATAATCATACATTTGTATACATAATTATTTATCTTATTCAATTTTTTGTATATGGTGGAGCTTTTTCTGTAGTTTCATTAGCTGTTGCATTTTTATTTGATAATGCATTTCTTGTTATGATTTCACCATTCATCGCTTATTATGGTGTAGGTGTGTTATCTACAGTTGGTAAAAATATTTTTGGACTGTATACATTTAATCCTATGTCTTATATTAGTCCATCAAATGTTCTTATGGATAATGGACTTATAGGTTTTATTCTGGAACCGTTAATTATTATACTGGTAAGTGGTGTAATATTCTTTTGGAAAGGAGCAGCAAATGAAGTTTTATAAATTTTTGATTACGGCAGCGTGTATTGCCATAGCAGCAGTATGTATTGCATTGATAGTAAGAGTTAATAGAGCATTTCCAAATGCAGAGGAGGTTAGTTATACCAAAGACAATCCTGCAGATTTAGACGGACTGGAGATAACTCCTGTTAATGCTAAAGTATATACTCTTGAGGATTATTCTAAGATTTCAGATCAGTATAAGAATGTAAGCGAAGAAAAAGCTAAGAATGTAAGAATTATTGTTATGACTGTAAGATTAAGAAATACAACTGATCAGGTTATTAATTATGCACCAAGCTTCATATGCGTTGTTGAGGAGCTTAACGGAAGCAATGGTGTCCAGCCGGTTAGTAATTCAATGAGGAGAATCACATTAGATCCGGGACAGACTCAGGAAGTAAGATTTCAGGCATATATGGGACCTAATCAGCTGAATCCTAAGAAATTTTCAAAGCTGGAGTCTTCTACGATAACTTTAGTGTATTCTTATTATCCATTAAAGAAAAAGCTGGTGTTTTAAATGAAATGTTTTAAAAATGTTTTCAAGGCAGATATCAGGCGGTTTTGTAATGCAAGCTGGAAGTTTTTTACAGCATTTATAGTATATTGTATATTGCAGGCGGTGATTTTTTATACAGGTGCAGTTAAGTTCATACATAAAGGAATCATTGATGGAGTATCCTTTGGAGATTCCATGCTGTATTTCTTTAAAGGAGCAAAAAAATTCATAATTCGTGGCAATACACCTATGGATATACCTATTTTTGGCATGCTTGTTGTGTTGTATCTGCTGCTGATAATTGCATTATATATTAATTCTGATAAGAATGCGCTTGGCAAAAGTATAATAGTAGCGTCAAGGTCACCTGTATACTGGTGGATTAGTAAATGCTTAATTGTTGTTATTGCTGCATGTGTATATATGATTATAATATGTGCGACACATTTTCTGATGGGAATGGCCATAGTAAATAGCAGATTTTATTCTGGTATTTCATTAACTTCCGAGAATACTATCAGGGTTTTTCTTGGAAGTGGGGATATCCCGCAGAATACTAATATGGCAATAATGTTATTAATGTGTTTGGTATGTTTTATTACAGTTGCAATTGTGCAGCTTTTTATTACATATATTTCAAATGCGGTATATGGATTTATTGTCAGCATAGTATATTATGTAGTATCAATATGTTACATGAAATGGTTTTGCTTTATTAATTATATGATGATGTATAGGATATCTGAGGTATATAATTACTGGAAATATGGCTTGTGTATGATGCTGTGTGTATGCACTGGCATTATAACGGCAGGAATTATATATTCACGAAAAAGGGATTTTCTGTAAAGTTAAGGGGTTTACCTATGAATGAAAGAGTGAAAAAGTATTTAAGCGTTATGCTGGCGTATGGGATACCAGTCATGCTGATAATGAAAACGGTTCCATTCATGTCTGGTTATCTGAAAGGACTTGATGCATGTGTGGCTGATTACTTTCTGTTCTTTTTTGACTGGAAGTCGAATGGGTTCATATGTATGTATGAAATAGTTCTGTTTAGTTTTTTTATGGTTACAATAATCAAAACAGAATTATTGCCAAACAGGATTGTTTTATATAATTCAAGGATTAAGCTGTTTTTCAGCTGTGTAAAAAAATGTATTGCTTTAACATATTTGGTTCCGCTCTTTAATGCGGTTATTACTATGGTGGTATCACTTAGTAATCATGCAGTATGGGCATGCAACTGGGGAGCAGAAGGAAGCGTTTCAAAATATATGCTGCCATATTGTGATTTTGCTAAAGTAAGTACAGTGACAGTTATTTTAGCATCAGTTCTTGCAGATGTTCTCAGAATGCAGGCAACATTGCTTATAATATGTATTGTATACTGGCTTACCAGATCAACTGTTTTTACATATATTCTGGTATATATAAATGTACTGGCGGTAGGAATTTTGTCTAAAATTAAAATAATGGGAATATCATTTTCTGGTGTGTATTCTAAAATGATTATTGAGCGCTTATATGCATATGTGTATGGAATTGTGCTTAAGGATAATGTTATTGTTCCATTGATGATAGTATTGATTCTTGCAGTTTCAGGAATTGTTTTATTCAGAGTGTATAGGAAAGATATTCTGTAATTGACAGAATTAAAAAAGGCTTTAACCAGAAAATACTGGTTAAAGCCTTTTTGTTAATCTTCGTCGTTAATATCTTTCTGTGCAACAGCAGCGGCTATAACTGATATGATAACTACAGCAGCAATAATAGCAACTGCAACACCTATAATTGGTCCGATGAATAACATAAAACTCATAATTTCACACCTCTTCGAACATATTTATTATATCCATTATATATCGGAATTATAATATGTACAAGCAATTAAGCATCTTTTTTAGATTCTTTTTCTTCTTTAGCAAGGTTTTTGTTAGCAGTTGAAAGCATAAGCTTGATTCTGTTTAACTGGTTAACTTCGGAAGCACCAGGATCATAATCTACAGCAATTATGTTAGCTTCAGGATATGCTGCACGAAGCTCTTTGATAACTCCCTTTCCTACAATGTGGTTAGGCAGACATGCAAATGGCTGACAGCATACGATATTGCCTACACCATGATGGATAAGCTCAATCATTTCACCGGTAAGAAGCCAGCCTTCACCAGTCTGATTGCCAAGTGATACGAAGTCTTTAGCGTAATTGGCTGTCTCACTAATCTTAGATGGAGCATCGAATCTCTTGCTTTCTGCAAGTGCCTTGGTTCCAGCCTTTCTGAAGGTTTCAAGTATCTTTATAAGTGTACTTGAAAGAATAGCACCCTTCTTAGGTGTCTTTAATAATTCATGCTTATATGTTGAATTCTGCATACAGTAGAGAAGGAATCCCATAAGGTCAGGCATAACAGCCTCAGCACCTTCTGCCTCAAGTAATTCAATAATGTGGTTGTTAGCAGCAGGCATGAACTTAACAAGAATCTCTCCAACAACACCAACTCTAGGCTTCTTGATATCCTTAAGCGGGATATTATCAAAGTCCTTAACAATAGCACGGAGATTCTTATTGAATTCTTTCATATGAACCTTATCCTTAGTAAGTTGCTCAATGCAGACCTTTTTCCATTTTTCATGAAGCTCATTAACTGAACCAGGAACTGCCTCGTAAGGTCTTGTACGGTATACAACATTCATGAATATATCACCATATTCAACAGCCATCATAGCTTTCTTAAGCATTGGTATGTCATAGCTGAAGCCTGGATTAGATTCAAGTCCCTGTGCACTAAGTGAGATTACAGGAACATCTGGAATACCAGCCTTTATAAGTGCTCTTCTGATGAATCCGATATAGTTGGAAGCACGGCATCCACCACCTGTCTGTGACATAATCACAGCAGTTCTTGAAAGGTCGTATTTGCCTGACAGAAGGGCGTTCATAATCTGTCCGACTACCATAAGTGAAGGGTAGCATGCGTCGTTATTAACATATTTAAGACCTACATCTACTGATGACTTGTTGTCGTTCTCAAGGACTTCAATATTGTAGCCACATGAATTAAGGGCAGGACCTAATATGTCAAAATGTATTGGTGACATCTGAGGGCAGAGAATTGTGTAATTCTTTCTCATATCTTCAGTAAACTGTACTCTGTGGTAGGCAGATGACTGAATCTTTCTCTGGTAATTCTTCTGTTCACGTACTCTTAAAGCAGCGATTAGTGAACGTACTCTGATTCTTGCAGCACCAAGGTTATTAACCTCATCAATCTTAAGTACTGTATATATCTTTCCAGACTTAGTAAGTATATCGTTGACAGCGTCAGTAGTAACGGCATCAAGACCGCATCCAAATGAATTGAGCTGGATAAGGTCGAGATTATCTACAGTCTTTACATAGTTAGCAGCAGCGTAAAGTCTTGAATGGTACATCCACTGGTCAAGAATGATAAGAGGTCTTTCAACTGTTCCTAAATGTGCAACACTGTCTTCTGTAAGTACAGCAAGTCCGTATGAATTAATAAGTTCAGGAATACCGTGGTTTACTTCAGGGTCAACATGGTAAGGACGGCCGGCAAGTACAATACCGCGCTTTCCGGTTTCGTTAAGGTAAGCGATTACTTCTTCACCTTTATTTCTGACATCCTGTCTGCAAGCCATCATTTCATCCCATCCGGCTTTGACAGCAGACTTAATCTCTGCGGCAGGAATGTATGATGAGAATTCCTCAACAAGTCTTTTGGATATCTTCTCCTCACTTTCAAATGACATGAATGGATTTCTGAAATCTATATTCTCTGTTTTAAGTTCTTCTACATTATTCTTAATGTTCTCGGCATAAGAAGTAACGATAGGGCAGTTATAATGGTTGTTAGTGCCTTCATATTCGTTATGCTCATAAGGTACACATGGATAGAAGATAAATTTAACTCCCTGCTTAATAAGCCACATGATATGACCATGTGCAAGCTTTGCAGGATAACACTCTGACTCTGATGGAATTGACTCAATACCTAATTCGTAAAGCTTGTGGCTTGACTGCGGTGAGAGTACAACTCTGTATCCGAGCTTTGTGAAAAATGTATACCAGAACGGATAGTTCTCATACATGTTAAGAACTCTTGGAATACCTACAGTACCTCTTACAGCCTTTTCTTCAGAAAGAGGCTCATAGTCAAAGAGTCTGTGGAACTTATAATCGAAAAGGTTAGGAAGCTTTTCCTTGTTCTTTTCTTTACCAAGTCCACGTTCACATCTGTTACCTGTGATAAACTGTCTGCCGCCAGAGAATTTATTGATTGTAAGGTGACAGCTGTTAGTACATCCCTTACATCTTGTAAGCTTTGTTTCATATGTAAGAGAGTTAATCTTATCTATAGAAAGCATGGATGATTCTGATATACCGTCATATCTTTCTCTTGCTATAAGAGCAGCACCAAAAGCTCCCATTATACCAGCGATATCAGGTCTGATTGCCTGAACCCCTGTAATCTTCTCAAAACTTCTAAGAACAGCGTCGTTGTAGAATGTACCACCCTGAACAACGATATGCTTACCTAAATCATCAGGGTCAGAAATCTTGATAACCTTGTATAAAGCATTTTTAATAACAGAATAAGCAAGTCCGGCAGAGATATCTGCAACTTCAGCACCTTCCTTCTGAGCCTGCTTAACCTTGGAATTCATGAATACTGTACAACGTGTTCCTAAGTCAATAGGGTGGTTAGCAAATAATGCAGCCTTGGCAAAGTCCTGAACTGTGAAGTTGAGGGATTTTGCAAATGTTTCTATGAATGAACCACATCCTGATGAACATGCTTCGTTAAGCTGTACTGAATCTACAGTCTGGTTCTTAATCTTGATACATTTCATATCCTGTCCACCGATATCGATGATACAGTCTACATCCGGGTCAAAGAAGGCAGCAGCGTAGAAATGTGACACTGTCTCAACTTCACCCTCATCTAACATAAGAGCCGACTTGATAAGTGCTTCACCGTAACCTGTTGAACATGACTGTACAATCTTGGCTTCTGGTGGAAGCAGTGTATATATCTCTTTAATAGCTTTAATTGTTGTAGCAAGTGGTGAACCGTTATTGCTTGAGTAGAATGAGTAAAGAAGATTACCGTCTTCATCAACTAAAGCAACCTTGGTTGTTGTTGAACCCGCATCGATTCCGAGATAGCAGTTGCCCTTGTAAGATGCGATATCAGCAGTCTTAACATGATGAGAGCTGTGACGCTTTGTGAATTCATCATATGCAAACTGGTTCTCAAAAAGAGGTTCCATACGTTCAACCTCGAACTCAAGCTTAATCTTTCCTTTAAGTCTTGCGATAATGTCTTCTACAGGAACACATACATTTTCACTGTAATTCATTGCTGAACCAACAGCAGCAAATAAGTGTGAATGGTCAGGAGCAATGATTTCATCCGGACCTAAGCTTAATGTACGGATAAATGCCTGTCTTAACTCTGATAAGAAATGAAGTGGTCCGCCTAAGAATGCAACATTACCACGGATTGGTTTACCACATGCAAGACCACTGATTGTCTGGTTTACAACAGCCTGGAATATAGATGCAGAAAGGTCTTCCTTAGTTGCACCTTCATTGATAAGAGGCTGGATATCAGTCTTGGCAAATACACCACATCTTGCGGCAATAGGGTATATTGACTTATAGTTCTTGGCATATTCATTAAGTCCCATTGCGTCTGTCTGTAACAGAGTTGCCATCTGGTCAATGAAAGAACCTGTACCGCCGGCACATATTCCGTTCATTCTCTGGTCAATACCGTTAGTAAAGTAGATAATCTTAGCATCCTCACCACCAAGCTCGATTGCAACATCACACTGTGGAGCATAATCCTGAAGGGCAGTAGACACGGCTACTACCTCCTGGGTGAATGGTACTTCTAAATGCTTGGCAAGAGTAAGTCCGCCTGAACCTGTGATAACAGGATATACTTCAAACTCACCAAGTTCTGCCACTGCCTTTTCAAGAAGTGACTGGAGAGTTTCCTGGATATTCGCAAAATGCCTTTCATAATCAGAAAATAAAATATTATTATTATCATCTAAAACAGCGATTTTTACAGTTGTTGATCCAATATCAATACCTAATTTGAATTTCTTCATAACCTAATACAGCTGCAGCTGTCCTCCTTAATATAAATATACAAAAGTTACCCATTACATAGTGACTTTGGCGAAAAAACGCAGAATATGTCATTTTCTATGCAACTCATGCATTATAGAGTAAAATGGAATAAATTTCAATATTAATAGGAAATAATAAAATAGCTTTAATTATTTATGGTGGATATTTTTATTAAAATTTAAGAACTTAAGAGTAAGTTTAATTGACATCATATTGTTTTGTTTATTATAATTTCTTGTATATTATTATGAATTATTAGTCTGTAACATGCGTCAGACTGAAAGGAACATTTTATGAACTGGTTTGCTAAATTTGAGAAAAAATTCTCTAAGTATGCGATTAAAAATCTTATGTTTTATATCATTGTCCTTTATGCAATAGGATTTGTGATGAATACATTCTTCAATGGATTATATGACGCATATTTTTCACTTGATTTTGCCATGATTTTCAAAGGACAGGTATGGAGACTCTTTACATTTATCTTACAACCTCCTTCTAACAGCATAATATTTGTGGTGTTTGTGCTGTATTTCTACTATCTGATTGGTTCGGTACTTGAAAGAATATGGGGCTCGTTCAGATTTAATGTATACTTCTTCACAGGAGTTATCCTTAATATACTTGCATCACTTATTATCTATCTTATATGGGGATTAAGCTTTAAGTTAAGTACGAATTATATAAACCTTGCGTTGTTCATGGCATTCGCTATGGAGCAGCCGGATATGGAGGTTTTATTATTCTTCATTATCCCAATCAAGATTAAATGGATGGCAATACTTGATGCTGTAATATTCGGAATTACTATAGTATTCGGATATCTTGTGCCTTTTCTTCCAAGAAATGTATGGTACAGCCTGTATGCAGCAGGTTTCCTTGCACCATCAGCAATTATGTGTTATGCCAACGCAACGGCGGCACTTGTGTCAATGCTGAATTTCATAATATTCTTCTTCCTGTACAAGAAAGGCCCTGCAAAGAGCAGTACACAGAGAAACTTCGACAAGGCAATGAGAACAGCAAAGAAAGCACAGCAGAACGCCAGAAAAGACTATTGGCAGCAGAATAGTGGCAACAATCAGGGCAATGGTGGCACATATGGGACAGCATCATCAGATAACAGAACACAACAAAGTCAGGCACAACACGCGAAGCGCGGCGTGCCGAAGCACAGATGTGCAGTATGCGGAAGGACGGAACTTGACGATGAAAATCTCACATTCAGATTCTGTTCAAAATGCGCCGGCAACTACGAATACTGTTCAGACCACTTATATACCCACATCCATGTAACTGGTGATAAATAAGGTAAAGCTTGTTAAATAAAAAACTTAGTTGATTTGACACGCAAATATGTTATTATATTGTAGGTATGTGTTTGAAAAGATTTTAATTATTTTGGAGGAAACAATGAAAAAGACTAAGATTATTTGCACAATGGGTCCTAATACTAACGACAGAAACCTTATTAAGGATCTTGCGTTAGCAGGAATGGATATTGCAAGATTTAATTTTTCTCATGGTGACCATGAGGAGCAGGCAGGAAGATTTGCCTTAATTAAGAGTGTAAGAGAAGAACTTAATATCCCTATTGCAACTCTTCTTGATACTAAGGGACCTGAGATCAGAACAGGTGCTGTTAAGGATGACAAGAAGGTTACACTTGTTGAGGGACAGAAATATACATTAACAACAAGACAGGTGCCAGCAGATGACAAGATTAATATGGTAACTTATGCAGGACTTCCAGAAGATGTGTCTGCAGGTAATATTATTCTTATTGACGATGGTCTTATTGAGCTTAAGGTTGATAAGGTTGAAGGTACAGAGATTGAATGTACAGTAATTAATGGTGGTGAGCTTGGTTCTAAGAAGGGTGTTAATGTTCCTAACGTAAGCATCAGACTTCCAGGCATCACAGAGAAAGATAAGGAAGATATCATCTTTGGTGTTGAGCAGGGATTTGATTTTATCGCAGCTTCATTTGTAAGAAATGCAGCATGTATCGAGGAAATTAAGCATCTTCTCTGGGAGCATGGTTCAGATATCCCAGTTATTGCTAAGATTGAGAATGCCGAAGGTATTGCTAATATAGATGAAATCATCAGAGTTGCTGATGGTATCATGGTAGCCCGTGGAGATATGGGTGTTGAGATTCCTGCTGAGGAAGTTCCACACGTTCAGAAGGAAATTATCAAGAAGTGTAATGCTAAGTATAAGCCAGTTATCACAGCTACACAGATGCTTGATTCTATGATCAGAAATCCAAGACCTACAAGAGCTGAGGTTACTGATGTTGCTAACGCTATCTATGATGGAACAGATGTTGTTATGCTTAGTGGTGAGACTGCTAATGGAAAGTACCCATTAGAGGCTGTTAAGATGATGGTTAAGATTGCAGAAAGAACAGAGAGGGAGATTAAAGGACATTCAGTAGAATATTCTAATCTTCACAGCAAGAGAAGCATTTCAAGCGCTGTATGTAATGCTGCAGTTCAGACAGCAGATAACCTTGGAGCTAAGGCTATTATCTGTCCTACAATTTCAGGATTTACAGCAAGACTTACATCTAAGTTAAAGCCAGAAGCTGAGATTATCGGATGCTCTCCATACGATAATGTTCTTAGAAAGATGCAGATTTACTGGGGTGTTAGACCTCTTAAGACAGCAACAGAAGCTTCTACAGATAAGATTATTGAGCATGCATTAGTAGTTTCTGAACATGCTGGATTCGTAGAAGAAGGAGATACAGTAATTGTTTCTGCTGGTATCGCTACATCTTCTGATCCTTCATCTAAGAGAGGACTTACTAACACAATGAGAGTAGTTACAATCTAGTACATTTGATACATTTGTTTCGGAATGAGGCTTGATTTTAATATTCTATTATGTTATAAGTAATACACAATTAATATTACAAAGCGTTGATGGAAACAAGTAGGTTATTACTGAACTTACAGAAAGCAGCCGGTTGATGAGAGGCGCAAGGGTAAGGATAACTGAATACATTCCGGAGCGGCGAACTGAAAGCATATTTGTAAGTAGGGGCAGCCGGAGTAGCACACGTTATAGTGCATAAGTCCATGCTGGTGGACTTAATGAGGTGGCAGATGTGAGTCTGTCATGAATAAAGGTGGTAACACGTAAGTTCAGGCTTTCGTCCTTTTAAGAAGGGCGGAAGCCTTTCGTTTTTTGCGCGAGTAGCGATGAGAATACAATCAAATGAGGCACAATCATGCTTGCATGAATTGTGACATATTTGGTTGTATTCGAGGAGCACCGCGACAACGACAGAACGAAGTTCTGGAGTATGAGCTGCGAGCGCAAGCAGCAATAAAGAAGAAAAGAGAGGAAACAAAAATGACACTTTATGACGAATTAGTTGCAAGAGGTCTTATTGCACAGGTAACAGATGAAGCACTTATCAAAGACCTTATTAACAATGGGAAGGCTACATTTTACATTGGATTTGATCCAACAGCAGACAGCCTTCATGTAGGACACTTCATGGCACTCTGCCTTATGAAGAGACTCCAGATGGCAGGAAATAAGCCAATCGCACTTATTGGCGGTGGAACAGCTATGATTGGTGATCCATCAGGACGTACAGATATGAGAAAAATGCTTACACCAGAGCAGATTCAGCACAATGTTGACTGCTTCAAGAAGCAGATGGCAAGATTCATTGATTTCTCAGATGATAAGGCATTACTTGTTAATAATGCTGACTGGCTTCTTAATCTTAACTATGTAGAACTTTTAAGAGAGGTTGGAGCATGCTTCTCAGTTAATAACATGTTAAGAGCTGAATGCTACAAGCAGAGAATGGAAAAGGGATTAAGCTTCCTTGAGTTTAACTACATGATTATGCAGTCATACGATTTCTATATGTTATACCAGAAATACGGCTGTAATTTACAGTTTGGTGGTAATGACCAGTGGAGCAATATGTTAGGTGGAACAGAGCTTATCAGAAGAAAGCTTGATAAGGATGCTTCAGCTATGACAATCACACTTCTTCTTAACTCAGAGGGTAAGAAGATGGGTAAGACAGCTTCAGGTGCTGTATGGCTTGATCCTGATAAGACAAGTCCTTACGATTTCTACCAGTACTGGAGAAATGTTGATGATGCAGATGTTCTTAAATGCATCCGTATGCTCACATTCCTTCCACTTGAAGAGATTGATAAGATGGATAGTTGGGAAGGTGCTCAGCTTAACAAGGCTAAGGAGATTCTTGCTTACGAGCTTACAAAGCTTGTTCATGGTGAGGAAGAGGCTAAGAAAGCAGAAGCTACAGCAAAGGCAATCTTTACTGGAGGAGATGCAGCTAACATGCCTTCAGCAAAGCTTGAAGCAGAAAGCTTTACAGATGATGAAATTGATGCAATTAATCTTGTGTTTGGAGCAGGGCTTGCAACAACTAAGTCAGAGGCCAGAAGAACTATCCAGCAGGGTGGTGTTTCTGTAGATGGAGAGAAGGTAGCAGATATAGCAGCTAAGTTCCCTAAGAGTATGTTCGAAGGAGACGGAGTGGTTGTTAAGAAGGGTAAGAAATCTTTCGTTAAAGTATCTGTTAATTAATTGTTTCCCTGAAAAGGAAGGATTATGAAAAAAGATGAGATTACAAGGGTGAGGCTTTTAAGCCTCGCCGTTCTTATGGCTCTGAGTCTGTTTATTTTACTTGTTCTTGTAGGAAATAATGAATTTGGACATATTATTAGTAAAATGAATAATAATTCACTTAATATTTCTGAAAATCAGAATTCAGTATACAACCTGTATTACTATACGGGATTTAATGTTATATATCAGTTATTTTTCTCTTTAACGGTACTCTTTACGGCAGTATCACTTACAGGAATTCTTTTAAGAATAGGCAACACGGGTATAATTGCTTCTGTTGCTGCTATATTTAATATGATGACTGGAATATTGCTTTTAATGGCAAGAATATTGGAATCGTCATCATCAATGCATGCATGGATAGATTCTTTCTATATTGATGGTGTGGTAAAAGGACAGATTGAGACAGCACAACTGATGGATAAAATACCTGTGTTGTATATATTGTTGGTGATTTTGGGAATACTTGAGCTGATGATGGTGAAAAGCTCCGGTATCAGACGCATAAAAATGTTTTCTAAAAATAAACAGACTAACGCAGTGGTTTTTCTTATGCCGGCTCTCATTATATATGTGTGGGAAGGCTTTATAAGAAGGAATATATTGTCAGAAATTATAAAAAATGGTGATTCACAAAGAATGACAATTAATGAATATCTTACCGGATATTATATTGGTAATAAAATATTCTTTAACTGGTCATGGATGATAATGCTTTTACTAGCAACCATTCTTTGCATAATTATACAATCAGGTATTATTAAGGAATTAAGCGGCAGGGCAGGAATGTTGGCAGGTATCGGTATTCCTGCACTTGTAACAATAATGCCATCTGTAATATATGCATTTAACCCGCCTGCACTGTTTGGATATATTACGCTGGATATATCGTTATGTGATATGACTGATAACGCATTTTACATGTATCTTGTAACTTTCTGCGTGTGCATGACGGCTGCATATATACTGATATATCTTGTGATAAGCGGGCTTCTGGATATGAGAAAGCTGGCAGGGATATTTGTTATAAATGTTGTTATAAGTGTAATTCTTATGATTATTGTTTCGGGCAAATCTTCACTTGCAATCCAGTATATGCCGTGGATAGTGGCAGACTGCGCATCAGTTATACTGGCGTTTATATGTGTGGCTGTTAAGCCTGTTAATAAGAAAATGGCTGAGTTATGCGGTGCCCGCAAAAAAGTCTGACTTTTTGGGCCACCGCATGATTAAATTCTGATTCAGCCATTATTTTATAACTGTTTAATATCTTTAATGTCGGTGTCTGCAACCATTGAGTAGTTGGTGTAATACACAACGAATCCCGGTTTGGCACCGGCAGGCTTTTTAACTTCTTTCTTTAATACATAATCGACTTCAACCTTTTCCTGTTCACGGCCTTTAGAATAGTAGGCAGCAAGGCTTGCTGCTTCTTCAAATGTCCTGTCAGGAACTTCTTTTCCATCTGTTTTAAGAAGTACATGAGAACCTGGCATCTGCTTGGCATGAAACCACCAGTCATTACCATTGCCTGTCTTGAAGGTAAGTTCGTCATTCTGCATGTTATTCTTTCCGACATATATGTCAAATCCGTCACTTGATACAAAATGCATCGGCTTGTTGGCAGTGATTTTGTGCTTTCCTTTAACAGTTCTTTTAATATATCCGGTTTCAATAAGTTCTTCCTTAATGTTAGCAAGATCAGCCTCTGTTACTGAAATCTCAATTGCATTGATAATAGATTCAAGGTAGCTTATTTCTTCAGTAATCTCCTGAATAAGACGGATTCCGGCTTCATAGGTTCTTTTAAGCTTGTTATATCTTGCAAAATATTTGTTGGCATTCTCAATTGGTGTGAGAGTGTTATCAAGCGGAATCTTAATTGTAGTATTATCGTAGTAATTAAGTGCTTCATATTCCTTAGAACCTGCAGGAATACTGTAAGTGTAGGTTGTAAGAAGTTCACCGTAGATACGGTATTTGTCTTTTTTCTCAGTGTCCTTTATCTGCTTTTCCTGAATGTCAAGCTTCTTGTATGCTCTTTCAAGATGTGTTGTTACAATTCTTCTTATATCAACAGACTTCTGGTGGATTCGTGTTGCAATCTCTTTCTGTCTGTAATAATCGATAATCAGTCTGCTTATCGAATCATATTCTATGTGGTTGTCATACATAGAAAGCTTTACAGCGGCAAATTCTGCAGGCACACCGTTGTCAGTTACCATATCGGGGTGGTAGATACCATTTCTTACATCAGACATAAGTGCGTCAAATACGTTGTATAATGCATCTTTCATAGGCTCATCAAGACAGTTGGCAGGATGCCCGCCATCAACTCCGGCACGGTATGCAAGCTCTTCTGCTATACATGTGCTTATTCCTGTATAGCTTGAAAGCAGCGCCTTGACAACAGGTACAGGCTTTGTAAATACTGTTTCGTCAAAATGCTTTCTGTCAGCTTCAAGCGGATTAATCTTGTCAGAAGTATTAGGAATGAAATAAGGTCTTCCAGGTAAAACTTCCCTGACTGAGCTTGTCTGTGCTGATATATGCTTGATACTGTCTAATATAGTATTATTGTCGTCACATAATATTATATTGCTGTGCTTGCCCATGAATTCTGCGATTATGTGCTTTCTGCACAGGTCACCAAGTTCATTTAAATGTTCTGCTTCAATATCAATTACACGTTCAAATTTTGGCTGTGTTATTGATATTATTCTTCCATTGTTCAGATGTTTCCTGAGAAGCATGCAGAAATTAGGTGCAGTAGCAGGGGATGGCTTGTTATCGTCTGTAAGATATGCAAGAGGAAGCGATGCATTTGCAGATAAAACAAGTCTGTACTGACCAGATTGTGTCTTTATTGTAAGCATTATTTCATCGGGTTCAGGCTGTGATATCTTGTAAAGTCTTCCGCCGTTAATTGTGTTGTTTAATTCATTAACAATACTGGATATTGTAATTCCATCGAATGCCATAATGTCTCCTTTGGTTAATAATATTCATTCTTATTGCATTATATTAACATACTTATTGCTGTAAGTCTTGTTATCTTTCACAAAAATTGGTATACTTTCCTAGGCATTATATGCGAATGGAAGGATAGAAACAATGATTAAAAGTATGACAGGCTTTGGCCGGAGTGAAATAGTTAAAGGTAACAGAAAGATTTCAGTTGAGATTAAGTCAGTTAATCACAGATATCTTGAGGCAGGTATCAAGATGCCTAAGAAGCTTAATGTGTTTGAGAGCAGAATGAGAGACTTGCTTAAGAAGTATGCAGCAAGAGGCAAGATTGATATATTTATTAATTATGAGGATGATTCAGAAAATCAGGTTAATCTTAAGTTTAATCAGAATATAGCTGATGAATATATGGCTATATTTAATAATATGTCCGAAAAATACAATCTTAAAAATGATATGACAGTAGGAGGTCTTGCCAGATTTCCAGAGGTTATCACAATGGATGAAGTGCAGGAAGACGAAGAGGAGCTGTGGCATTTTATAGAGGAAGCTATGAAGGCAGCCCTGGAGCAGTTCGTTAATACAAGAATCCTTGAAGGTGAGAATCTTAAGAAAGATCTTTTAGGAAAGTTAGACCACATGGAGGAGCTTGTTGCATTTGTTGAAAAGAGAAGTCCTGAGATTATGAAGGAATACCGCAGCAAGTTAGAGAGTAAGGTAAAAGAGCTTCTTGGTGATACAACTATTGATGAGAGCAGAATCGCAACAGAGGTTATTATATACGCAGACAAGATATGTGTTGACGAAGAAACTGTAAGATTAAGAAGCCATATCGAGCATGCAAGAAAATGTCTTAACGAGGAAGGCGGCATTGGAAGAAAGATGGATTTCATTGCACAGGAGATGAACAGAGAGGCTAACACAACTCTTTCTAAGGCTAATGACATTGAGATATCTAATGCAGCTATTGACTTAAAGACTGAGATTGAGAAGGTAAGAGAGCAGATTCAGAACATTGAGTAGGCTTTCAATATATTTTTAATGGGTTTTGATTAAATTTACTTGATTGTTTCGGGCTTGTTAGGTATAATAACTTGTGCACTTTATGTGCAGAATGAGGTAATTATATGAGCAAAGGACTATTATTAGTTATTTCAGGATTTTCTGGTGCAGGAAAAGGAACTGTTATGAAGCGACTTTTAGAGCTTCATGACGAGTATTCACTTTCTATATCAGCTACAACAAGAAAGCCAAGAGAAGGCGAAGCTGATGGAAGAGAATATTTCTTTAAGACTGTAGAAGAATTCGAGAAGATGATTGCTGAAGATGCGTTGATTGAGCATGCACAGTATGTTGGCAATTATTATGGAACACCTAAGGCATATGTTGAAGAACAGCTTGATAAGGGCAACAATGTTATTCTTGAGATTGAGATACAGGGTGCCATGAATATCAAGAGAATGTTCCCGGATGCAGTGCTTATGTTTATAACACCACCGTCAGCGGCAGAACTTGAAAAGAGACTCCGTGGCAGAGGAACAGAAGATGAGGCGACAATTAAAGCCCGTCTTTCAAGAGCAGCAGAGGAAGCAGAAGGTGTTGAGGATTATGATTACATAGTTATCAATGATGAAGTCGATTTATGTGTCGGCCGTATTCATGATATTGTGTTATCTGAGAAGATGAAAGCTAAGTATAATCTTGGACTGATTAATAATATTAAAGAAGAATTAAAGGTTTATTCGAAAGGAGAATAATATAATGATACATCCATCGTATACTGAATTAATGGCTGTAATTAACAGTGAGGTTGAAGAGGGCGAGCAGCCTTTAGTACAGAGCAGATATTCAATTGTTAAGGCAACTGCTAACAGAGCTAAGGAAATCATCGATGCAAGAAGCGTTGAGGAGAAGATTGCCAAGGCAAGAATTGAAGCAAGCAACAAGGAAAAAGAGAAAGAAAAGGACAAGGATAAGGTTGAGGAGAAGAGAATCTCTAAGGAAGATGAGAGAAAGCTTCAGGTTGGAACTCCTCTTGTAAGATGTTCAGAGAAAGACAAGCCATTATCAATCGCAGTTAAAGAATTCTACGAAGGTAAGGTTAAGATTCTTGGAAGTACAGACGAGAATACTTCATTATAATTAACAAAGACTGATGTTAAGGGCAACTGCTTGTATGGGCGGTTGCCCTTTTGTGCGAGTAGCTAAGGCAAGACATAACGATAATCTTGAGTATGAGCTACAAGCATGAGGAGAGATGAGGAGTTAAATATTTTATGACAAATAGATATGATGAGAAAGAAAGACGGATTCACTGTGCATTTTCAGAAAAATGTGGTGGTTGTGATTATGCCGGGATGAAATATGATAACGAGCTTGCAGTTAAGCAGAAGTACATTGAAGAACTTTTTGGAGAATATGTAAAAGTTGATGATATTGTAGGAATGTACAGACCAATACATTACCGCAATAAAGTTCATGCAGTTGTGGGACTTGATGATTCCAGAAATGTAATAGCAGGAACCTACGAGGAAAACAGCCACAGAATAGTTGATACATCGGACTGTATGATTGAAGATTCACAGTGTACAGACATTATTAAGGATATTAAAGGACTAATAGTTTCATTTAAATATCAGCCATATGACGAAGATGCGGGAAAGGGAATGATCCGACACATTCTTTTAAGAAAAGGATTTTCGACAAAGGAGATTATGCTTGTTATTGTTACAGCAGGAGTCGCATTTCCATCAAAGAACAATTTTCTCAAGGTATTATGTGAAAAGCATCCTGAAATCACTACAATTGTGCAGAATATTAACGACAGACGCACAAGCATGGTACTTGGAAAGAGAAATATTGTTCTTAAGGGAAAAGGTTATATTGAGGATGTGCTGTGTGGCTGCAGGTTCAGAATAAGCCCGACATCATTCTATCAGATTAACCACCAGCAGACTGAAAAGCTGTATAAAAAGGCAATCCAGCTTGCTGATATATCAAAAAATGACACTGTAATTGATGCATATTGCGGAATTGGTACTATTGGAATAGTCGCCTCAAAAAAGGCTGGCAAAGTTATAGGAGTTGAGCTTAATTCAGAAGCTGTATCAGATGCTAAAATAAATGCTTCAATTAACAATATAAAGAATGTCACATTTGTTAATGCTGATGCAGGAGATTTCCTTGTTGAGTATGCGAAAAATGCAAAGGCAGATGTTGTTATCATGGATCCGCCAAGAAGTGGAAGCACACCGGAATTCCTTAATTCTCTTCTTAAGATTAAGCCAGACAGGATTGTGTACATTTCATGCGGACCTGATACACAGGCAAGGGATATTAAGGTACTTGTGAAGGGTGGATATAAGGTTACGGCATGTCAGCCATTTGATTTGTTTCCTCATACGGAGCATGTGGAAACGGTAGTTGCACTACATCGGACCGATATGTAAAAATCCTTGAGTTTAGGCACTTTGAGAGGTTTTTTAGGTTTGACCAGCGTGACCGAAAAACATATAAAAAAGCAATTTCCGACGGAGTAAATGTGTCGGTTGTATTGGATAGTGTGTGTGGAAACACATCAAAGTCAAAATAATATCATCATCATTCAACTAAATAAAAGTAGCGTGAGAGACCGTTCATTTTCAAGAAAATTGAAAGTGAGCGGTCTTTCTTTGGTTAAAGGAGTTAGGTTTCGTGAGTAACGATTATATGCGTTGATGAAAGGAGCGATTGTATGGAGACGATTAAGAATGTATCTATCAGTGAATTGTATAGTTTTAGGAATCACCCGTTTAAGGTGGAGACCAATATGGAATTATGCGAGCTGATGAGAAGTATTGAAAAGGAAGGTGTGCTTGTGCCACTTCTGGTGAGGACGAATCCTTATGGAGATGGATATGAGGTCATATCGGGACATCGAAGAAAGGAAGCAGCTCTATGGGCTGGGGAAACTGAGGTTCCTGTTGTCATAAGAGAGCTTGATGATGACCAGGCAGTTGTGGCGATGGTGGATTCGAATTTGCATCGGGAGAATTTAAAGCCCAGTGAGAAAGCATTTGCCTATCGAATGAAACTGGAGGCAATGAAGCATCAGGGAAAAAAGGTATTGGCAGATGATATAACTTTGGCTCAAGTTGAACCGAGGTCTGCCAAAAAGGACACGAGGGATGTTTTTTATGGTGCTATGCGAAGTAACGAGTTGCTTGCAAAGCAGGCAGGGGAGAGCGTGGCTCAGATTAAAAGATATATCCGCCTTACCAATCTTATTCCTAAGATTTTGAATATGGTGGACGAAGGAAAGATTGCTTTTACAGTGGCTGTGGAGCTTTCATATCTGAAGGAAGAGGAGCAGTACGAGCTTCATGCCATTATGGATTTGGAGCAGTGTACCCCATCTTTATCTCAAGCTTGCCGCTTGAAGGTAATGAGCCAACACGGAACTTTGGATATGGATGCGATTTGTATGGTTTTGGAAGAAGAAAAGCCCAATCAGCGGGAGCAGATAAAGCTTCGTGCAGATGTATTGGCAAAGTATTTCCCAGAGGATTATACACCTAAACAGAAGACGGATTTAATCGAACAGCTTCTGAAGGAGTGGTATGAGAAGCAGGAATACAGCAAGCAGGAAAGCCTTGGCAGCAGTCGTGGTAGAGCAAGATAATGGAAGGGAGGTAGTAGCGATGAGCAGAGAATTATCAACTTATGAAGCAATGGGTGGTACTTATACAGAGGTGGATGGAGTGTTTTATCCGAATATTGTGGTTTCGGAGGAAGCAGATGTGTGGATTGGAAAATATGGTCTGTTATGGGTTGATTATATGAAATCCAATCATGCAGAAAGGTACAGGCACCATATTCGTATGGGAACCTTGAGTGCCAGAGCTTTTGAGCTAAATGAAGAGGCTTATGAAATGCTGGAAGGAATCGTGAATCAGTATCTGGCAAAGCATAAGCCACAGAATTCAGCTTCTACAGTGGAAATGTGGAAGCTTCGGGAACAGGCAAAACAAATGGCGGAAGAGGTCGTGCTTAGCGACATTGTACGCCAGTATCATTAGAATTTGGAGGATTTTAGTATGAGAGAGATTAGAGAATACAATATGAACGGAACTATTATTTTGGGCGTAGATAATGGTTATGGCAATGTGAAAACCGCCCACAGAGTATTTCCTACGGGAATTATAAAGTGTGACAGTGAACCGGTGCTGAGTAAGGAGTATATCGAATATGATGGTGCTTATTATATAATTGGTGAAGGTCACAAGGGCTTTGTTGCAGACAAGCAGGAGGATGATGATACTTATATTCTGACTCTTGCAGCGATTGCAAAGGAGCTTGAGGCAAGAGGATTTACAGAGGCTAGAATTCATCTGGCGGTGGGACTTCCTTTGAAGTGGGTACAGGCACAGAGAAACAGCTTTAAACAGTATTTGACCAGAGAAAGATATGTTTCCCTGAAATACAGAAAGGTAAACTATCTTATCGAAATTGTGGATTGCACAGTCATGCCATAGGGCTATGCGGCTGTTGCAGAGAATTTGAAGGATTTCAAGGGAATGAACCTGCTGGTGGATATTGGAAACGGTACCATGAATGTGATGTATCTGAATAGCGGCAGACCCATAGAAAGTAAGTCGTGGACGGAAAAACTTGGTGTAAATCAGTGTTTTATCCGTATTCAGAATCGAATAATGGATAGGACCGGAACAAAATTACCGGATGAAATTATCAATGATTTCTTAAGATATGGCGATGCGGATGTAAGTGAGTCATATTTATCAGCGATGAAGCAGGTTGCTGAACAGTATGTACAGGAATTGTTTCAGAAGCTTCGGGATTATGAGTATAACGAAGATTTGATGAAGCTGTATGTTATGGGTGGCGGTGCAAGAATGGTGTTGATGTTTGGAAAGTACAATACGGATAGGACAACCTTTAATCATGATATTTGTGCAAATGCCAAGGGGTACGAATACTTTTGTTATATGATGCTTCGTCAGAAGAATCGAAAGTAGGTGGTTAGATGGCTGTAAAGAATCATAATTTCCGTTTCAATGAGGAAAAAGAAGCGGAAAGAAAAGCATGGCAAATTCTTCACTCAGAAGAAGTGAAGGAGGACTTCTGCTCTCAGAATGAATTTGTTATAGCTGCCATCAATGACTACTATGCAAGGCATCTTGCGCTCAAAGGAGATCCCTATCTGGAATCGAGGGAGAAGGAGGATGCATTTGTAAAAGGAATTATTGAGGCAGTAGAGCAAAAGGTACTTGATAATCTGCCGGGGTTGGCGGGCATGTATATGATGCAACAGCAGTCTCTTTTATCCGTGTTGGGATTACAGGGGATGGTGCCTGTACAACAACAGGTGCCAATGCCGCAGATGGTAGCAGGAATGAAGATGTCAGGGCAGGTATCAGCATCCGTACAAGAGTCGGATCAAAGGCAAGAGGCTATGGTTGGCGGAGATGGATGTGGAAAAAGAGATTACACTGAGGAGGATGAGAAAAAGTACAAGATAGAACCTGATATTAACGAGTTCCTTGATTTCAGTTTTTGTGGTGAATGATAGCAGATGGCTACAAAGCTTTTGTAAATAAAAGCGTTGTAGCATCAATTGTGAAAGAATATGTAGCCATAATTGCGGTAGGAATAAGTGGTGCCGGAAACGGCAAATTGTGTAGCCAGTTAAATACAGTTATTAGCTTAGATGAAGCCATGTATCTTTTCGAAGGTATGTGGCTTTTTCTGTATTTGCTAAAGACAGATTTTTTATCCAGCCCTCGGCGTTTGAGAGCGAAATACACCCATCGCACAAAACTTCGTTTTGTACTCTGTGTATTTCGCGATTGCATCGAGCTATTACGCCGTATACGGCGATGGGTTCGTAAACGGATGCCTATGCATCCACTCACATTAAGCATTAGAAGGGAGATGATTAGGATGCCAAGAAATTCATTTGTGCAGATGAATAAGCTGACCAATGTGTCAGGCAGAATTACTTATATATCAAGTAAGGCAAAGCAGGAGTATTTGTATGCTACTTATACTACGGTTTCAGAGCGGAGCTTTTGGAGAGAGCTGGCAAAATGTAACCAGGAAAGTTTTCGGCAGAGTGGGACAGAGGGAAAGTGTATTGAGGCAAGAAAACTGATTATAGCGTTGCCTGAGTCCTTTATATATTATGAGCCGGAATATTTGCTTAGGCGATTTACAGACCATTTTAAGCAGAATTATAAGGTGGAGTGTATCTCAGCACTTCATCATAACAAGCGGAAGACCAATTACCATATTCATCTGATATTTGCAGAGCGTCAGCTTCTGGATAAACCAATCGAAAAGATTGCTACCAGAAATATGTTTTATGACGAAAGGGGTAAGCACCGGCGTACCAAGAAGGAAATCTTGGATGAAGCAGGAAACATCCCTAAAAAGTGCAAGGTTATCAGGAAGGGGGAAGTGTATGAGAAAAATCTTTTTACCAAGAAAAACGAGCTATTTAAGGCTGACGGATTCTTAGATGAGGTGAAGCGTTTATATACGGATCTGATTAATGTCTGTGCCATAAAGGAAGAGGACAAACTTCAGGTGTTTGACAGGAATGGGATGTATCTTGCTACCAAGAAGATTGGTAAAAACAATCCTAAGGCAGCAGAGATAGAAGCTGACAATATGGAGCGTGTCAGATGGAATCAGGCAGTAGACAGAGCATTGATATCGGAGGTTTCAAAAGAGGATATTTTAGATGTGAAGCGTGAAAAGATATCGAAAGAGGTTAAGCGTTCTATTGAATTATATGGGAATAATCCCTCTTATCTGGTTGGGATTATTAGACTTGCAATAAAAGCATTGGAACTGCTTGTATCCAAGGTATTACTTGCGGCAGTTAAAGTGGCTGAAAAGATTGTGGATGTGGTTCATGAGAAAGTTGTAGAGAAAGAGGTTCTAGTGTTGGTGGAAGAGCCAGAGCAGGCGGTTGAGATTCTGGAAAAGGTACAGCTTCCAAAGAAGCCGGAAGAACCATTATTGCTGTCTAAGTATCCAGTGATTATGGAACTGGATGCAGAACTGAAACGTAGGAATAAAGAAATCTTTGCTATTGAGCAGGAGCGAGGAAATCTGGAGATTGAGCTGGCTGAATGTACAGGAGTATTTAAGAAAAAGCAGAGGACGGAATTGCAGGAGAGAATTTTGGTTTTGGATAAAAAGGTGGAGAAGATGAAAACAGAACTTTCAAAGGCACTTCGGGATGCTGGATATTCAAATACTGCGGAATTCTTTACAGAGCTTTTTGCGGTGCGTGAGGAAAAGCGAAAGTATGAGGAGGCTTGTAAGGTATGGCAGGAAGAGTGTGTTAGGGCGAAGATTAGTATTGCTCGAGAGGCATTCTGTAATGAGAAAACAGCAAGGAGAAGTGAAAAGAGACATCGTTAAATGCGGGTGGTGCTATCACATAAGTTGATATCACCTTCTTTTGCTATATCATATGAAACTAGAATATATTATGTACGTTCTTTTGGTTAAAATGTGATGAAAGATAACAGGTAATGTGGTACAATATATTTGAGAGATAATAAATAGTTATCAGTTACTTTCACTAACAGAAATCACATATTATCAAAAACACACGGAGGATAAGAATGGCTTCTATTGAAAATGATCAGAGTATACACAAACTATATAATACAATCATCCATACAAAACCTCTTTCATCTGAGTACGCAGTAGTTTTCGTTTATAATGAAGAATCTCTTATCGAAGATACTGAGCATTCTTCAGAATGTATTACATCCATAGAGAGGGACATGATAATAAATTCTTTCAGGAAATCTGCACAATACGTATATGCAATAAATGGGGAAGATTCTTTTATTAATATGATTTCTACTCTTAAAAAAAAGCACCAATATATTTTTGTATATAGCATGGCTCAAAATATAGCTGGGATAGGAAGAAGAAGCCTAGTTCCACTTCTCTGTGATTACTGCAAATTAAACAATATTGGCTCTAATTTCTATGCTTCTACTTTAGGGGGCGATAAAGAATTGATGTATACATTAATAGATCCTTATGTAAGTAGTAATATTCCTTTTACAGTGTACATAAACGAAACTACTAATTTGGAGCAAACTCTAGAAAAAATCGAAAGCGGAACATATATACTTAAGCCGAATGATGAATCAGCAAGCATTGGTGTCGAAAAGATTGATATTTCGAAAGAAAATACTACAAATATTTTAAATGGTCTTACTAATTATCAAAAAAAACATTTACGTTTTTGTATTCAGGAGTATATTGATGGACCAGAAATAGAAGTTCCACTATTATTTTATGAACATAAATATTACTGCCCAGGCTGTGTAGAAATTTTGAATTCTAGTCCATCTGGATACCTTGATTATGATACTGTTAAAATGGATGATTACTCATTTAAAGAATATACGGGAGAACTTTCTGCCGACCTAATAAGTTGTAGCAAAAATGTTGCTAAAGCATTAGGATTTGAGACTATATGCAGGATTGACTTTAGAATCAAAAACAATACTCCGTATATAACTGATATTGGAGCAAATCCTACTATCTCATTTCATAGTTCTACTAACTATATTTTTAGGAAATGTTTTGACAATGAAAGTGCCGTTTATCAATTTTTATTGTTTATTGGACTCGCTAAGGCTAAACTATTCAAACCACCTTTCGATGAAACCAAATAAAATAGGATATTTATAAAGTACATACTTCTTTTCAGAATAGCATTCTCCCCAGCCATTCAATTGTTGTTGGAGCTGTTTAATATTCCACTTGCGCTCTATATTTTCTTGTAGAAAGTTCGCTTTGGAAACAAAAAAATCGCTATATGGGGCTAGCAGTCCCGGAACAACACACAAATCGCGCTCACGTTTAAATGCATCCAAATCACCAACCAAGAAGTGATATATCATCATATTATGATGCATAAAAAAAAGATGATATATATCCTTTTCGTTTGAATGTATATTATTACTGATTTCAATGATTTTAGAATGATTAGTTACTTCATTTTCCATAATATAGGCAGCCAGTAAGTTATTATTTATAATTTGCTGGTCACTAAACACATAACCGTTTATCATTTCATTTAAAGCAGATATCTTATCTATGAGCCATTTAACGTCTTTAGAGTTATTAAGATAAGAGATAATTATGTAGTTATTAGTTGCCGATATAGAAACAGCATTTTTCTTATAGAATGTGTTATCAAACTCATGTTTTAGAATTTTGCAGGCTTCTTCATATTCGCCACACATTCCCAGACTACAACTATAATTAATTGCTGAATATTTCTGTTCAATGGGATATCCTTCACTTAAACTGTATGCTCGCTTAGTTAATTTCAGCCCTTCACTATAGTCATTGTAAAAAAGAGCATTTCCCAAACGTGAAAATTTAATCTCATTCTCCAATGGCAGCGATGTTTTTTTTAAATATTCAACAAGTCGTTGTACAACTTGAGCCGTCTCAAAACTATCTTCTATACATGTGGAAAAGACAAGATAATCAAGAATAAATAACGTATAACTTTTATATGTGGTGCTTATTCGAATGTCACGTAGCAATTTTCTGTATAATTCATCAATTTTCTTTAAAAAATCTTGAGACATTAGTTCATATGAAACCTTAGCTATACTACCCAAACACATTAATTTATCTTCCGGAGATAAAAAGTCTAAGGTTGATAGTCCCATAAAACTTTGCATGCATAACTGCTTTGTATCTGTATGTGAATAATCTAAAGAATCATAAATGCCATTTAATTTCGAAATATTTGCTAATGTTATATATGAACTTTTCGATAAATATTCTATAATTTGGTCTATTTTATATAAAGCGGTTGTATTCTTATCATAATAAATCGATTTTAAGCATAATGAAATTTTTTCGGCGTCATTATTACTTGTTAAAATGCTGGCTAATGCCAAATCAGTATATTTATTAGGATACTTTTCTTTTAGGTAATCTAAAATTTGCCTTTTAACCTCGCTGCCATAAAATTGTGCATGCTCTTGATAGTATCTCCGCAAAAATTCCATAAAAAATCTATATTCGTTTGGCATGCGGCTTTCAATGAGGTTTGAATTCATGCTCTTTTCCAGTTCAACTTCACTACATATTTCTTTAATACCAGATACATTTTCAATATCCTCATAACTGAAAACGTCAAAGAGAAGGCTGCATAATTTTAGAAAATCTAATAATTTTTCACTTTCATCGTATCCACCCTTTTTAAGCATATCATTTACAAATCTCTGTACTAATAAATCGTTATTTATTGTAGTAGAGTTATCTAAATCCCTGATGTATTCTGCATATTCTATCCCTAAAACATTTATCAGTTTTAAATAATTGTCTTCAACACTAAATCCACAAATGTCATTTAACAAATTATTGTCTAAAGCAATTGTATACACTGCCTCTTTATTTACTGCCAAATTAGAAGGAAAATCTAATGGTTCACAAATAATAAGAAGAGTGTTTATTATATACTTCTTTTCAATTAGTTCCTTAATAAATTGCACTTTTTTAGTATCTTCTGCATTCAAATATGAGCAGTTTTTTATCATTAGAATATTTTTAATTTTTCTGTATTTCTTATGAGACTTTTCTTTTAATTGCAAACATTCTCGAAGTTTTTCCAAATCAGATACTTTCAAAAAGCTAATCGTATCTGTTATCGAAAAAATAATTGTAAGAACAGCACCATAGGCTGGGATTAATCCTAGAAGGTTCTTTACAAGACCAACTCCCCACTCCTTCAACTTATTTCTACTTACAGAGTTATCCTTTGATCCAGCAAATAGTTCATCGATTGTATAGACATTATATTCCTTTTTTAACAATAAAAGTTTATCTTTTAAACAATTCTCAAACGCATAAGAATATCTAATTTTACAAGTTCTATATGTAAATACATTTTCTTTAAATATTTTATCTAAAAGTTCTATTTTCATAGGTATAATATCCATTTCAAAGTTTATTCTAAATGAGAAAATCACGCTTATCCATTCTGAAATTAATAGATAACTATTTATTATCTGTCACTTGTTTATGAGGGCTATATTTTAAAATTCTGTCGAGGATGCTTGGTGGTAAGTATATCTTTTTGTTTTGAAAGAGCAACATGCGTATAAATTTCTGTTACAGTAATTGAACTATGTCCGAGCATCTCTTGGATGTATCTAATATCTACATCCGCTTCAAGCAGACTTGTGGCAAATGTATGGCGAAACATATGAGGCGTTATATGTAAATCAATAGATGCAAGGGAGCAGTACTTTTTAATCATGCGTCTGATAGCCTGATCGGAAAGCTGGGTCGCATTAGGATTAACAAAGAAATATCCACTCTTGTTTATTTCGGACGAATATTCAGCTTCGTATTTTTCGAGTATTAATAAGACATCTTTATTACCAATCTGAATCATTCTTTCTTTTGCACCTTTTCCATATATGCGGATTGTAGCATCGTACAATTCAACATCAGAAATTTTCAAGTTACACAATTCAGAAATTCTCATACCGGTAGAAAATAAAGTTTCACATATAGTAATGTCAAGAAGAATACGCTTTTTTCGAAAGGTGGTATGGGCAAGAGAAAATTCCTTGTACATGGTTGTAAGTAGTCTTTCAACTATGTATAGAGGAATTGTTTTTGGTAATATCACGGGTTCCCGAAACTTTATTTTAATTTTGTTGAATGGGTTTAGGTCTATGAAATCTTTATATTCGAGGAAGTGATAAAAAGATTTTATCGACGCAAGCTTTCTTTTGGCTGTTTTGGGTTTGAAATTTTGGTGCAGATATCCTATATATTTTTCAATATCAGGTATGGATATAGTATTTATGTAAGTATTGCTGAAAAAAGAAATAAATTGATCTAAATCAGTGCGATATGCCTTTAGTGTTTTCTTATCAAGCCTTTTTTGTGTTTCGCAGTATTTTAGATAGCTTTCTGTGATAGTAAATAATGTATTCATATGTAAGAATCTCCTTTTCTAAATCTTGTGTTCAAATTAATATATCGGAGGGAATATAGATGTTAAAGCATCGGGACATAAGATACAACGATTTAAAAAATGTAACGCAGAGCTTACAATTTTGTCTGCAATAGGTGGTGGTTTAGGAAAATTTATTTTGATATAATAACAGCAAAATTAAAAAGAGGTATTTTCATGGAATTAAAGGATAAATTACAACTTTTAAGAAAACAGAATGGCTATTCACAGGAACAACTTGCGGATAAACTGGGAATTGCTCGTCAGACTCTTAGCAAATGGGAAAACGGACAGGCCGTGCCAGAATTGGGTAACTTAATTTCTTTGAGTAATTTGTATGGCATAACTATAGACCGAATAGTAAAAGAAGATGATGAATGCAATATTTCTTTGTGTAAAAATGCAAGCATGGATATCAATAAGACTATTGAGTTTCTTCTTGTGGCAAAAAAGAATACCTATGCAGCAGCAAACAACAAAGTAGATTCATGTAGAATGAACTCTCATGATTATCGTTATCAGGATAAGAATGGATTTACCTATCTTGATTCCTATTTTGGGGGAGAATGTTTTGCCGGTGAGGAAGTGGTATGGTTATGCGAAAATCCAGTGTGGAGCATGAATTATGTAGGGCGTGTGATAGGAGAGAACTTTAGTGGTGATTTCTTGAAAGAGGTGCTTATGCAAGTTCCGGCAGAGTTGCCATTTCGTGGTCCAGAGATTTATACAAAAGGAGATTACCATTATCACTGCAAAGTAGATGGCGAGTTTGTATGGTTTCAGGGATATGAAGAAATATTTTATATGGATGAAAAAATATATGAGTGCTATTTTCATGGAGGAGCTATTCGATAATGAATATAATTGTCAAGGAAATTGAGGTAAAGGATTATCTGACAAAATCAAATCTCCCTGCCAGTGATTATGTTATTAATCCATATGTGGGCTGTCCCCATGGATGTAAATACTGTTATGCTAGCTTCATGAAAAGATTTACAGGGCACAAGGAAGAATGGGGAACATTCATAGATGTCAAAAGATGTACAAAACCGATAAGCAAAAAGAAATTAAAAGGAAAGACGGTCTTTCTGGCATCTGTTACAGATTGTTATAATTTTTATGAGGAAAAATATTGTATAACGCAAAGTATATTAAAGCAGCTTTTGAATGTAGAATGTACAGTTAGCATTTCAACAAAGTCATCGCTGATTTTGAGAGATGTGGAGTTGCTAAAGCAATTTAAGGATATATCGGTAGCTATGTCTGTTAATACACTGGATGAAAGTTTTAAGAATGATATGGATAAAGCAAGCAGTATTGAGGCACGAATGAATACGCTTAAAGTATTGCATGAAAACGGAATTCATACGGTTTTATTTATGTCGCCGATATTTCCGGCAATAACAGAATATAAGGAAATTATAGAAAAGAGTAGGCTGTTTGTTGATGAGTATTGGTTTGAAAATATCAATCTTAGAGGGCAGTATAAGACTTGGATACTCAGATATATAAATAAAAATCCTCAATATGCTGATTTGTACAAACAGATATATGTGGATGGAAATAAAGGATATTGGAATGAATTGGCGGAAGAGATAGAAGCGTATTGTGCTGAATATTCTATTTTACATACAAATTTCTTTTATCATGAAAAACTTGTGGCACAGAAAAAGAGAAATGAATAATACAGTTAGCCTGATAGAGAGTATATCATTTAGGTGGTATGCTCTTTTAATTTTGAGCAGAATTCTGATGAAAAGCATGATTTATTATAGTATAATAGAATGTGTAAAAAAGCATTTGTCATCAGGGATATTTTATAATTGAAAACGGAGAATAATTATTATGGAAGAACGAATTACTTTGTGTGGAGACAACTGCATAGAATGTCCAAGATATAATGCTCACACCGAAGCGGAATTAAGAAAAGTCGCGGAATTGTGGTATAGAGTAGGTTGGTGAGATACAGTGGTATCTGGTAAAGAAATTGCATGTGCGGGATGTTCTTCACATAAGGTTTGTACATATGGATTGGTTGCTTGTACAGAAAAGGATGGTGTTGAAAAATGCAATCAATGTAAAGAATTTCTGTGTTATAAGATTACGGATATGTTGGAACGTTCAAAGAAGTATCAGGAAAAGTGTAAAATAGTGTGTTCTGAAGATGAATATATGGCGTTAGAGAAGGCTTTTTTTGATAAAGAAAACAATCTTATGAAGTGAAGAAGCTATAGATTGCAAATTAGAAAAAGTATTGGAGAGCCAATTATGTTTAATTATGAAAATTTGAGTGATTATGAATTTGAAAATTTGTGCTGTGATATAATATCAAAAAAGTTAGGTGTACAACTTCGAATATTTGCTACAGGAAGAGATGGTGGAATTGATGCTACAGATGATACAAAAACACATAATATTGTTGTACAGGCGAAGCATTATATAAGAAGTGGATATGCAGCATTATTACGCACATTACGAGGAGAGGTTGAGAAGGTAAAACAGCTTGATCCAAATAAATATTATGTTTGTTGTGCACAAAAGTTAACACCAGGAAATGTAAGTGAAATATATGATTTATTCTCGGATTATATGTGTGATACGAACAATGTGATTGATTTGAATGTTATTGATACTTTCTTAAGTAAGCCAGAAAATGCCGATGTTTTAAGAAAGCACTATAAGTTGTGGTTAGAATCAACAGAGATTTTAAATCAAATATATAATAGAAATATATTTATAGATTGCGAGGTTTTGTTAGCTGATATTGAAGAACAGAGTAAGTTTTTTGTAGAAACACATTATTATCAAGAAAGTATAAAAGTATTGGATAAAAATCGAATATTAATGCTTTTGGGTCTTCCGGGAGTGGGAAAAACGATAACAACGAAAATGGTTGCCCTTTATTATGCTTCTCAAGGATATCAAGTAAGATTTACTACCGATGGAAGTATTATGGATTTAAAGAAGTCAATTTCTGAATCTGAAGAGGAAAAAGAACTCATTATATTAGATGACTGTCTGGGACAAGCATATTTTAAAATGAAAGAGAATCAGGAAAATGAATTGATTTCTTTAATTAAATATGTCTCTCGTCATATTAATAAGAAAATTATTATGAATTCTCG
>OGFK01000501.1_pt1 | contig 33964 bp, 30 predicted proteins | sample 1570931 | NCBI WGS metagenome assembly OGFK01 (sample SAMEA2581935, study PRJEB24529) | metagenome | biome: Human gut stool | place: China | collected 2011
TTATAGCTGATGTGCATATTGTTTTCCTGCCTTTCTATCCATACCACCGGGGCGGCTGCCCCGGCAGGAACTTTTCTCTTATTATAACACCAATCTTGTGTAATCACAATTTATTCTTGTATCCTGCCGCTGATACCGTCTGGATTGTGCTTTTCCTTTCTTTTTGTTCCCTTTAATTAGCCATAAACTGCTTCATGCCCTGGGACTTGGAGCCCGGGTTATCCGAGCCGTAGCCCTCCAGCAGATTAACCACGCCCCACACGCCAAGGCCAGCACCGAGAGCAATAACGAGGGTCTGTAAAGTGTCGATTGCAGATGAGAAAAATGCCATATAAGCCTCCATTTCTCCGGGATTTTCCCGGTAACAAAAAAGCCGCCCATACAGGCGGCAGGTTACAAACTTCGGGACACTTTGTCTCGAAGCGTTTATGCAAAGGCGTCTGGATCGTCGATGTCATCATAGTTGAGGATGTCCTCGTCCTCTTCCGTGAGTGCATCGTCCGGCACAGTCACCTCATACATCGTACACGCCTCGTTCAGCCGGGGCCGCCTGCGGCGGTTAATGAGCCTGTCGAGGTCAAAAGCGTTTTTCTGTTTATCGGCCTCCGCCGTATAACGGTAGTTCGGATGCCGTTTCAGATCATACTTGGGAGAGAAAAACGGGGGCAGACCCCGAAGCTGCAAAATACATTTGTCTCCCGGCATGGTTGCAAGTTCGGCTGGGGTCATCAGTTCCCGGCCCAGCCGCTGGGTATTTTGACTGTAGCTTTCCGACTGGCCACGGGAGCGGCTGTCGGTCTGCATACTGATTGTGGCTTTTCCCAACCAGTTCTCGGAGATTTCCTTGATGGTGCTGGCTTCGCGGCCACCGAGGAACACCACGCTGTCCATGTTGCCGAGGATTGTCTCGGCGTGTTTATCGTAAATGGCCTTGCACTGTGCCAACTGTTGATACAGCAGGCAAAGACTCACCTCGCGGGAGCGGATAACCGCGACCAGCTTTTCGAGCTGGGGCACCTGTCCCGTGTTGGCTGCCTCGTCCCACAGCACTCGTACATGGTGCGGCAGGCGGCCACCGTGAACATTGTCCGCCCGTTCACACAGGAGGTTGAACATCTGCGAAAATGCAAGTGCCACTAAAAAGTTGTAGGTCTGCGTGGTATCGGAAATAATGAAGAATACCGCCGTTTTCCGATCTCCGATGCGGTCAAGCTCCAATTCGTCATAGGCCATGACTTCACGAAGCTGCGGGATGTCAAAGGGAGCCAGCCGCGCACCGCAGGAAATTAAAATGCTTTTTGCCGTCTTGCCGCTGGCCAATTTGTACTTTTTATACTGTTTGACCGCGAAGCAATCCGGCTTGCGCTTTTCAAGCCCGGCAAACATATAGTCCACCGCGTTCATAAAATCCTCGTCATCCTCCTTGACCTCCATGCCGGAAATCATATCCACAAGGGTATTCATGTTCCGATCCTCGGCAGGCCCCTCGAAAATGATGTAGGCAATCAGGGCGCAGTATAAAAGCGTTTCCGATTTTGTCCAGAATGGATCGCCTTCCTTGCCTTCGCCCTTTGTGTTGGAAATCAGGGCATCCACGAATTTCAGAATATCGGCCTCGTTGCGGATATACGCCAGCGGGTTATAGTGCATGGATTTTGAAAAATCTATGCTGTTGAATACCTTGATTTTGTACCCGCGTTTTTGCAGGAAAGCTCCGACCTGTCCCAGCACACCGCCTTTGGGATCGACCACCACATAAGAGGAATGAGCCTGTAAAAGCTGGGGCGTGAGCCAGAAGCGGGTTTTGCCGGAGCCGGACGAGCCGATAATGCAGCAATTCAGGTTTCGGGCATTTGCGGGGATTTTCGGGCGGGTGTTCATCGTGAGAAACTCCGTCCCGGTCAAAATCACGTTGTTTTCAAACTTCGGATCGACAAACGGTTTGATGTCTTTTTCCATTCCCCATCGAGCGCTGCCGTATTCTGCATCCCTCCGAAACTTCTTAGCGTTCTTGCTTTTGAAATAGATCAGCAGCCGGAAACCAACTGCGCCTACAATACCAACAAGCCAATCCAGCGGGGCACGACCGGGTGCAAAGTCAGCAAAGGCCGGGCCAATCGTCTGGCCCAGTCCGATGAGCTTATGTGCAAAATCGTTACCCGCTGCCAGCCGGTAGGCCGTTCCCAGCTTGAGGCACGCCCACAGGATGAATAGATAGGGAATGTTCGGAATGAGATATTTTCTGATCTTATCTGTCCTCATAGGCCACCTCCTTTGCACGTTCTTTCTGCTTCGGCTTTTCTTTGGAAAGCTGATCTGCCGCCTGTTGCAGTTGTTCTCGGATGGGAACACGGTTCGATTTTGCTTTGCTTAACACTTTCCGGGAATACTCAGAAAAGCAGGCGGTCATTGCGTCTGCCTGTCCAGCCTTGAAAAACAGCAGGTATTTGTCCGGCCCGGTTTTATAGAACGCATAGTCTACATTCCATTTCCGGGCCACGCGGTCAAAGGACTTGGCATCCCCGGATAGCTCAATGCTGTTGGTGGCTGTACCGTGGGCCATGAGCTTTCGCACACTTTGTTTTCCATGCGGTACTTGCCGCCCACGGTATGCCTTGCGGATCTTCCGGCCCACCATGCCCAGCACATACGCCAGTCCCCGCGCTGTCAGCTTGGTTGTTTTTACAGATATGGCTATCGTGCGCCGGGAAATATCTTCATCAATCAGTTACACCGCCTCCTTCCTTGGGACAATTTGTCTCGAAGTGCCATCACCGATCCCCACGGTCTTTTTTCTGCATTTGACGGTAGCCCTCCAAAGAAGAACCGTCTATGATTTCCTGATAAGCGGCCATTTGCTCCCGGATAGAGAGCTTCGGGAAAGAGAACACCTTATGCTCCTTGGGAATATCCTGCAAGCCGTGATACACTTCCACGAAATGATCGCTTTCTTTGACAACATAGCCGCCCGGGGCAAAATGGCCGTTTTCGTGGATGCAGGCATCCCGGCCATACGCCTCATAATCGAAATACGGTTTTACCTGATCCGGCACATCCAACATTTCCAGATCGTCCACATAAATACGCCCCAGCGTTTCCTCATCGGATACGCCGGGGTAAAAGCCGTAACAGTCCAGATTTTGTGTCAGATTGATGATGTCCCGCACCGAAGAACAGTGATCGCCACTGTCGAGGACGGCCTCCAGTGTTTCCAGCTCCGATGAGGTAAGATCGGAAAGCAGGCAGGCCAGATGATTAAGCTCGTCCAGATTTTCATACTCGCTCAAATGGTCATAGAGCCCCAGCACATCCCCATCGAAAGAGGTAATAAAAATTTCCTGATAGCGGACGCCATCCACGCCGATCCGTTTCAAGAGAGCCTCCACATCCTGGGCGGTTGTGGGAAATTTCAGTGTTTCACCCACAAGCTGGCCCTCGCTGTACTTTCCGGCGTTGGTAACGTAGGCTTCAAACAGGGTCGCCATCAGCGACGGCCCTGCCCCTTGACGGTCAGGATACCCTCAAGGGTTGTTGCCGTAATTCCCAGCCGCTGGGCCACGGCAATATCATTTTTCATGGATTCGGTCATACTGTGCCCGCAGACAACCAGCACATGAGAACGGCGGAGCAGGTCACGGCTCATGTCGATGCCGCTTTTATGCTCCTCGGGAACAGCATCGTTGAGAAACAGGGGCAAGTACAAAGGCGGACAAATAGGAGAAAAGCCTGCCTCATACACGGTGCGGCAATACTGCGCCGCCAGTTCTGCGTTTTCACTATCGCCGCCGAGCCATGCAGCGGTGATATAAGCAAGGGGTCGTTTCATCGTTCATACCTCCGATATTTTAATAAGAAAGTTCAACCCAAACCCCACGCCCTTTCCCAGTCTTGGGAAAGGGGGCGGCTCTGGAGGATATACCCCCGCCGCTTGTCGGGGAAATAGCACAGCCGGGGCAGACCGTCAAGGGCGAGCCGCCGAAAACGGCGGTGCGCTGCACCCTTGACGGCCCACTCCCGGCTGTACTAAAAAACAGGCGGCGACGGGGGATATATACCACCAGAGCCTCTGCGCGAGGGCGGGACCCCCGGGACAAAGTGTCTCGAAGTTGTTACTTGTCAAGTTCCTGCTTTTTCGGGGCTTTTGCCAGCTCCGGCGGCTGTTTTTCTTTCCAGTCATCCAGCAGGGACATAATCTGTTCTTTCATTTTGGCGGGAGTGACCTCCTTGCCAAAATACTTTTCCAGTTCCGCGGTAGAAATAATCACGCCTCGATCCTCCTTTTTCTGTTCTGATAAGATGCCGTCAATTACATCGCCGTTGAGTTTGCCTTCCTTATCCAGCTCCCGGAGCCGTTTGGCCTGAGCCAGTGAGGGCGAAGCCTGCTCCCCGTCAATGGAAACAGCAATAAGCCTCTGATTTTTCGGTTTGATATAGGACAGCTCCACGGCAGGCATGAAGCCCATCTTTTTATCGTCTACCTTATCCAGAAGCTCCGGCACAAGGGAGTTGAGCCGCAAGTAGCGCATTACCTTCTTATAGTTCATTTCATGCGCCTCGCCCACAATTTCAACCGAGCGTTTCCCGACATCGCCTTCCGCAACGCCTTTCAGCCGCCCGCCCTGATGCTTGATGTCCTCAACTTCGAGTTCCAGCAGCGCGGCCAATTCGCTGGGGAGCATCCCGTCACGCTGTTTGTTGCTGTCCTTCATGGCCTGTACCGCTTCATGGTCGGTCATTTCACGGACGATAAAGGGCATTTCCTCCAGCCCCGCCAGTTCACTGCCGTGGGTACGGCGATGGCCCGCTACAATTTCATAGCCGTTTCCATCTTTCTCCGGGCGGGCAAGACCGGGAACCATTACACCATTTACGCGGATAGAAGCAACGATTTCCTGCATCTTCGCATCGTCCCGTACCTTAAAGGGGTGCGGACGGAATGTGTGAAACGGATGAACCTCGGAAAGTTTCAGATAAACCAGCTTGCCTTCCTCAACCGGGCGGGGCGGTGTAGTCGGCTCAGGAGCTGTCTGTTCCGCAACAGTCTCCTTCGGTGCCGTATCTTGTGCGGGCTTAATGGGCTCCTTGGCATCCGGGGCCTTTCCATCACTTCGGGACACTTTGTCTCGTTTGGACGGCTTGGGCTTGTCAGGGGCCGCCTTATCCGCCTTGGGTGGGCGGCCCTTGCGGGCCCCAGCCGATTTCTCCGCTTTCTGATTTTCAGTCGCAGCCTTTTCCGCTTTCGGCGGACGGCCACGGCGCGGCTTTTTCGGTTCCTCCGTATTGGCGGGCTGCGGTGTTTCTCCGGGGGCTGCCGCCTCTGGCGTTTCGGGGGTTTCCGCCTTTTCGACTTCGGCGCGGGCATTCTGCCTCTTTTCCGCCATAAGCTCATTGATTTTGTCAAAGGACACAACCACATCGCCGGACTCAGGTATGGCAGGCCCGGTCTGTTCCTGCTGGGGCTCAGACGCTGCGGCCTGTTCGGGTGTGGTGATAGGCTCGGCGGCCTCCGGGGAAATATTCTCCGCAGGGCCAGTATTCAATTTTTCATCGGCCATTTACGATCCTCCTTTTCGTTAAAGTTGCACAAATTTGAACACTAAAATTTTGTAGTTATTTTTGTGCCTCCTTTCCGTCTATCCACGCAAAAAAGCCGCCCGTTTTTCATGCCGGACGGCTTTTTGCGTAATGTGATAGATCAAATATTATTTTTCTGGTTTGTAGGCTCCGAAAAGCCTTGTATTTACAGTGTTCCTAATAGGAAGTAATCATACTTTTTCAATATTTCATGCATATGTTTTCCTAATTTTTTATATTCATCTGGAGCATTAAACATAATCCTCTCATACTCGCTATATAAATTTTCATTAATGTTTTCAGGACTTCCCGTATTTTCATACTGCACATATTGAGTTTTGTACTCTTCCGCTATTTCTCTTGCACGTGATAATGATGTAATCATTTCTCTAATCTCAGAATCGAGTTGTGATGAAGATATTTTGTAAGAAATACATTGATAAATCTTTTTTGTTTCACCAAGTAATATATCAAATTTTTGAGTACCATCCTTCCAATGATTACTATAATCTATCTGTTTTTCCGACATTCCTCTATATATTTCATTCAGTAATCCGCCGGATTTTGTCAGTTCTTGGAAATGTCTCATCAAATCTTCAATATCTCTATTCACATCAAGCATCATACCATTTCCACCTAAAGATTCTGATTCAGTTCTAACCCAGCCTGGTCTTGGATTTTCTTTAACAGCTTTAATTAATGATGCCAATACATCTCTGCTTAACTTATTTATATCACCATAATCATATTGTACACATAGAACATTTGCCATAACTTTTTTTCTAAATTTGGCAAGCTTTGTATGTAAGTCATCATCGATTTCTGTTTTATCGCGAGGTAATTTATTCTCATCCCGTATTACAAATGGGATTATTGGAATTCCACAAGAAATAGCACAATCATATTCTGCTTCAGTATATCCTATACCATCATTATTTAACGAGCCATACTTACCCGCAAGTATCAATATATAATAATCTGTTTGTTTAAGTAATTTTTCAATATACTCTGTCTGTCTTTCCCCTGGAGCACCAAAATTTTCCATTGCAACCGGAAAAAAATCCGCCTTCAACAAAGCTTCAATGATCGAGGCTCTTTCCTTTTCTAAATCCTTATATGTTGAGCTGACAAACACTTGATATTTTTTCTCCATATTATTATCCTCTTTTCATTCAATATTTTAATACCCTTATCATAGATAGGATTTTTCAATATACTACATTTATTTTATCATATTGCAAGATTAAAGCAAAATATTATTTGGTTACTGGTTACTATGTCAACAGCTGTTTCCGCCACCCTTGACAACAGGACAGAGGGATGCCGTAGATTACCTAACGACGGCGACGAACTCAAGAACAAATTTTACATTCTGCACCGTCGGTATCCTCATTGTATCATCCCTCCGTCCTGTTCTCAAGGGCAAGCCCCTTCGGGGTGGCTGCTTTCCTCTGGCTCAGAATCTAAGAACGCTATTTGTAGCCTCCACACTATTATGCTATGTGTCAGTTACTATTCCGCTAAAGTTATTAGTGACACAATGCTTTCTTAAATACCCTTTGCTCTCAATTACATAATCTTTCCCATTTGAAAATCTATAATTTTACTGTCATTTACGGCTTATAAAAACTAGTATCTGCCACTTACCATTTCTTGCAGTATTTTATGTCACATACCTTATATAAATTGTTCCTTCTAAGTCTTCGCATTCTCTGTCAGGCATATTGTATTCTACAGCTTACTTTTGTTTGTTGTGGCTCATACATTTTCTTTCTTCCACCTCCCCAGTCAGTGCAATTTCCTTAGTGTAACCACCACACCATACTCTCGTTCTTTGTAGCAAGCATAGACCAAAGCACCCGAGACGGGTCCTTTGGTCATTGTCGGGCTTAAGCCCAAACCCTTCCGCTTTGCGGAACAAACTACGTGAGTGTAAACCAAAAGGAAGTGATTTTATGTATATCAAACTGTATGTAACAGAAGAAGAAAAAGCACAGTTGGACGTAATTGCAAAAAAGAGAAAGGTTGCCCTGTCCCGGCTTTGCTATGAACAGGTCATTCCTCTGCTCCACAATCCTCTTACTGATTCCATTAGTTCCCAACCTGATGGGACAGACCGGGAACCCATTACAGAAATCGTGACTCTGCATCTAAGCAGTTCCGAGTATGCTGCCCTGATCAAAAAAGCAAAAGGTACACCCCTTTCCAGATTCATCCGGAATACGCTGCTCTATCGCAGTGAGCCGATACGGATTGAAGTCTACACGGATGACATCTCCATTCTGACCATGAAGGTGTCCGGATATATTGAACAGCTTCACAACTTCATTGCTGCCCTGGCAATCCGCAGGCAATTATATGAGGCTGACTATGAGAGGCTGATTCAGATTGCCAACGATACCAAGACAGCGCTCCGGGATGCTGCCAATTATGCAAAAGCGAACCGGTCTTCCATCCGTGCTTCCGGTATCCGGATTCTCCGTAAGGAGATCAAAAAGGCTGTGGAGCAGCTGCATTCAGAGACAGGGGGTAAGAAGTCATGACAGCCATTTGTAAAACTATCCTCATTCACAACACCAACCTGCAGAATATCCTCGACTACGGCTCTAATCAGGAAAAGACCTCTGTGAGCTATAACGGTCTGGAAGATGTTCTGGAATACGGTGCAAATCCTTTAAAAACCCTTGCCAATCTAGATGACGGTCATAAGGAACTTCTGGTGTCCGGTGTGTTGTGTCAGCCGGAATCTGCCGTGCTGGATTTTGGTATTGTCCGGGAAAAGTATCTGGCATTGAATGAGGGGGAGTGTTATGCCAGCTTCGATTTTCTGGATAAGCGTACCGGAGAGAACCGGATGGTTCATAAAAAGCCGGTGACTGCTATCCACCTGATACAATCCTTTGGGGAGAAAGACCTCGACCCAAGGACTGTCCACCAGATAGGCATTGAACTCTGTGAGAAGCTGGGTGTCCAAGCGGTTGTGGATACTCACATGAACAAGGAGCATCTACACAATCACATCATTATCAATGCCTATATGCCGGATGGCAGCTCTAAGTTTCTGATGAATACCACCATGGTAATGAAGATCAGAGAATTGTCGGATGAAATCCAGCGGGACTACGGAATAGAATTGAAATTTGCGAACCCCCGCAGCCAGCTCGTCCAAGCAAAAGGGCATGGTACTTACCGAGAATGGGAAGCCAAGCGTCAGAATGTTTCGTGGAAAGAGGAAATGAAGGACGAGATGGCAGCTGCCAGAAATGTGTCAGATAGTCGGGAAGATTTTATTACCATCATGCAGGACTATGGTTATGCAATTGCAAGGCAGGAAACCAATTCAATTACATGGTGGAACAAAACCCACACAAGGAAGATTCGTGATAAGACCTTGGGGGATGCCTATGAACTTGGGGCAATGTTTCCGGAGAATGCACCGGAGCTTGTGGTAGGTCGGGAACCCGAAAAAGAAAGGAAACGTCCGAAGACCATTTCCATTGCTCGGTATGACTGGAATGGGCGAAGAAGAAGTGATCTGGAAATTCTGATACGAAAAGCCATTGCACTGATTCAGCACATCGGCAACCGGTATCAACCGAAGAGTCTTTCCACTTCCCATTCTACTTCCAAAAAGCTGGAGATGATGGAACAGGCACTTGATACGGTTTGCAAGATGGGTTTAGAACATCGTGAGGACTTGGAAAAACAGATGGATGAGGTGGGTGCAAAATTAAACCATGTGAAATCACAGATGCGGAAGCTGGAGGGACAGAAAGCTTTTTATGATATTGCTGCTCCTATGCTCTCCTCTTTCCAAGCCACGAAACACACTATAGATACAATCCAATGCTGGCCCGGTGGCTCCATGCCGGATTTGATGCTGAATAATCCCTCTCCTGCAGATATACAGAAAACGAAGGCTGCCCTCTGCCCCATGAGTGGCGCACAAAAGCGGGATTTATACCTTGCTCTGCAGTCTCATCCGGAATATGTTCTGTCCGGGGATGGATTTTCCGGCGTATCTGCCATGGATGCAGAAGAGATTTTTGCTTTCTTTAAGGAAACCCGGGCGGAGCAGCCCCTTTGCCTTAGAAAAAACGTGGATGTAACGATGGAACGTATCTATCTGAAACGGAATGAATATCTGCAGAAGACCTTTGACAAACCCATCCAGCAGTATCAGCAGAAGGAAATCAAAACTCTCCTGTCTGCTCATGGAATATCTCTGGATGTGTCTGCACTGACACAGGCAGATGCTATCAATATCAGGAACTGTTATGGCAGGAATCCATTTTCAGAACAACCCATAAATGAAAACCAGCAGTGGCAGCTCTCATCCAGACTTTCAGAGCGTGGACTTTCCCTGAATCGGGATATTCATTATGTACTGCCAGCGGAATATAACAAAATCATGGATTATCTGAATGGCTTCTCCCGGACAATGCCTGGGATACAGAAAGACTCTCCCAGAGTGGATTCCATGGAGGTAGATACGCTACAGCGTTTCATGGATGCCAAGGGAATTACCTCCACAGTTCCGGTCTCTGCCATGAGCAAAGCTGACTATGACAAAATGTACGGTTATGTTATCAGCCAGGGACAGACTCCTGCTTGTGCCATTCCGAAAGAAGTTGACCGGACAGAGGAATTTATCAATTCCATTCAGGTGGACGGCATCACAGAAAAGAAACAGCTTCTGCTCCTGCAGCTACGCAACCAAATGAATGAACTATTAAGCCTAGGCATTGATCCGCTGCATCCGGAAGCACTGACCTCTGCCATTGCGGAATTCCGACAGTCCTATGATGCACTGGAGACTGACCGTTCCCATCTTGCTGCAGAATATAAATCACTACTCCTATTAAGCCGGCAGTTGACTTATGCAGAATCTCCCAGCTTTATTTTCGGTTCCTTATTTGATGAAAAAGTCCATGAAGCTCCGGAAGTCGTGGAAAAGGAAGAAAAAGACAAAAAAACTTCTGATTTGCCTGAGAAAGCAAAAAAACATTTCACACAGGACATGGATGTGGACTTATAATTCCACATAAATACTGTCTTAAGACATCCAAATATAGATGTCTTAAGACAGTACACATTTCATTCAATTGGCTTCTTCTAATACCATTTCTCCTGTTTCTAAATCCTAACTATAGTTCCATTCAAAAAATTTGTATTCGTCCAATACTCATCTGTAATTTCAATATTATGAATCATTGCATAAATTACTTTTAATGTCTGATTATGAGAACATACCAACACATTCATGTAAGTTCCCTTTATTATGATATCTTGAACCACTTCTTCAATCCTGTTTTGCACATCCTGAATCGTCTCTCCACCCTCTATCTCCGCATTAACAGATAGTTTATTTTGGTGAAATAGATGAGGATACAATTCCATCGCCACTTTCTTTTCCATACCTTCTAAAAAACCAACAGAACGTTCTTGTAATTCTTCCGCGAAATTGATTTTCCCATTATACATATGTGTTGGAAGCATGGCAATTGTGTCTCTGCATCGCTTAGATGTGGAGCAATATATATATTCAAATGACACATTTCCATCCAGTACTATGTTGGTATCTGGGAGAATCTCTGTTTCGATTCTCCCAGAAATAATATTCTTCAAGTTATTCACAGTTTTAACATGGCGTAACAAAAAAATTGCCATTTCCTATTTTTCCACCTTTCCTATAAACTGTTGACAATACAAATATTCCGGTGTCAAAATCTTTTTAATCTCTCCACTCACAAAGTTCCTTCCTTTTTCAAGGAACTCCTGCCCATCGCTAAATTGTCTTATTCTCTTACCAGACTCTTTCTTAAATCGCTCCTTTGAATAAATCTGATAAGCCTGTTCAGTTCCATCATCATATCCCAATATTAATCGTCCGTTCCGATTTTGAATTGAACTTACATTTTCAATCTGCTGTCCCCATCCATGAGGTACAATGCACACTTCCCCTTTATTCCCACCAAGATTGTAAGTCCAATTATCCTTGCCTATCTCAAACAGATAAACAGGTTTTCCAACATTTGAGAATAACGGAACAACTTCACCAGGTGCCTCGACAAAAGTTCCAATAACAATGGATGAATCCGTCGGCATGTAGTAATGATGACGAATAATTGGTTTGTCATCTTTCCTACCGCAATTCAGCTTTGATGCAATCCATTCATGTATTTCCACATTATATTTTTCAAGATAATGTGCTGTCTTAATGAAATATGTAGCCTCTTCACCCTTAATGTATCTAATGTATCGTTCATTTGACTGTATTGATTCCTGAGGATCCGATTTCACTCTTGATGAGTACCAATTCACTTCAGAAGGATATAAACCCAGATAGGACTCCTTCATCTCTTTTACAGATGAATGTAAAACAAGATAATAATCTCCCTCTTCATCTGTTGCCAGCATCAAGAAATGGTTACCACTTTTTAAGCTAAAAGAATACCCCATGCTCGTAGCATCTGTTTCCGTTACCTTTTTTACAAATCCTTCAAAATCATTTAACAATTCACTTCCCGGAGTAATTTTAAATACACTACTTGTACATACATTAACAGTTGCATCGATTGGTACAAAGGAGGTACCACAATCCCAGTCTATCAACATGCCAGTAGCAAAACCTCCAGCCAGTCTCATCACATTATTTGGATATCCTAAGTCAAGTGACGGTATGATAACTGCACCGCTTTCTTCCCGCTTATCATATTTTTTCACAACCTTATTCAAAAGTCTTTCAGTTTCTTTAATATACTTTAAAAGAACTTCCTGAGATTTATCATTCAATAGATTTTTGGCATCAAACAGTGCCTCTCTGTTTTTAATTCTATCATTAGGCGTGAAATGGAATCTGCTATTATATAATTTGAAGCTGGATAATGCCTCTTTCTTAAGCTGCGACTCGTACAATTTATATAATTTTATAGACTCATTATTCTTTTGCCATAATTTATGTACCAAATTTCTAATTGTTTTATGCACATACATATCCTTGGGATAATTTGTAGTAATTGAATGTTCATATGTTGTATCAATCCATACACTGTTTTTTGCCAACATATCCAAGTATTTTTTATGTACAGAATACTCTCCTTTAGGACCTGCTCCGGCATCCTTGGACCCCAATCTATTCTTATGAAGTTCAACAATACCTTTTAAATTTCTCTCACTTGTCCACAATTTAGTAGTTCTAAAAAGCATATAATTATCATTAATTACCGCATGGTCAATATCTAAGAACGGCAGGAAATAAATTTCCAGTTGTGCATTGTTATGCTTTAACACCTCCGCAAGATGATTTATTATATTTCCTACCGTCTTTTCAACAACCTCCAATGGTTCAATATCATCATAATCACGGAACACCGCGGGATCTACCATAAAAACTTTAATCTTTTTTAACCGACCACTATTGATAGCTTCTATAAGTGTTTTTACAATAGGCTTATTCGAAGCAGCAAATTCGTACGAGAATGCATCAGACAATGTTTCACCAGAGATATACAAACACTCTCCTGCACTACGAATCATCCAATTTCTTAAATCAAACAGATAGGGGTACGGAATCTCAACCACCTGATCCGGCACATCTTCTGTCTCAATAATGCCTTTGTGAAGCAAATATTCTTCCAAGCAGGTAGGTTCATTGAACATTTGCTTTTTTCTTGGCATATATTTTCCAAAATCATAAGTGACAAAATCATCAAATAAGTTAATTTTGTCCTGCACAATCGCGTAAATGATCATCCACTGTGCCACTAACGCAATCAAATCCTTTATGTTCTTATTCTCGATAATCTTCTTTTTATATGGTTCTAAAAAAGCAATGTCATGTTGCTCTAGCAAATCACAAATAGCATTTCCGAACTCCACTTTATTCTCATCATTTATAGCAGTAAAAAAGAGAGCATATATATACTTTCTATTAGGTTTCTCCATGAAATGGAAAACCATATCCTGCAGCATACCAGACCTCACCAAATCCCCATTCATCACATAAGAGACCTTGTTCTGTGTTCCTTTTGCTTCACTGTTGAAAGTATTCCATATGCCGCATCCCTTAGGGAAAAATTCCCGCAAGAAAACATCGTTATTACAGGTCTTTTTCTTAAGCAAATCCTTATAAATCTTTACCAAATTCTTCATTGTAAACTCTGCCATATATATCCCCTTTCCTATGATAATCAATATCTACCTTATCAACGACTACAATTATAGTATATAGGTTTTTCATGTCATATGGTAGGTCTAAGATAAATGAATAATGTCACATTCTCACGATATATCATGAAATTTATCCCTTTTTCATGAAATTTAGTAAATTTCGTCTCTCCATTCACCTTTTTTATTCATAAAAATACATTTTTTGTCATATTGTTATGGATTTCACATTGGACTTTACTTATTTTATGTTTTTCACTTGCTCAATCAGCTGTCAATGCAGACAAATGAACTAAAAAGAATACACACTATTCTGTTTATTCATTTCACTTTTTTCATTTTCCATTCATCTTTTTGCGGTCTAACAAATCTCAATCATTTATTGTAACTTAATCGTGTAAAGATTGTCCATGGCAATCAACCTAACATCTTCTGCCGACTGTACAGGCTAATTCCGGAGAAGATGACAACTCAATAATTTGGTGCACACACCGGAAGTGATGTCCCAGCTACGAAATGGAGAAATCCAATTCTACTGAGATATTCTGGTGTGCATGTTGTAGTTCTCCATTTCGAAAGAAAGGAGAACTATGAAAAATACAACAAATCTTGCAGAACTATTAAAGTGTAGCCCGTCCATCATTCCTGTAGACTATATTGGAAAAGCTAAGTATCTAACTGCTGAGTTCATCAGGCATTATTCTTATGAAAGTACGTTTGATAACTTTGTAACTGATTGGATGAAAATCGACTATAATATTGTGTACAACAGAGCTTGCCACATAATTAATGAACAGTTAACAAACAATCCTGATTTTTCACCTGAAACTTTTAATACCCACATCACTCCTGGTTCGCTTTTCTACTCTGCCAAAGATGTACAAACCCTTGCATCAATATATAGCAGTTGCCCTGACCAAGCTTTTCCTTATGCTATGGCATTTATGGCTGCTTTTATTAAAAATTTCAAGATAAAGTACATATTTGTAGTAAACCAACTCGAAAAGGAAGATGTCAATCAGATTCTTTTAAGCGCAGTTCATCGTACCTTACTGAAATATGATTCCACGACCAATTTTAGCTTCTCTTATCTCCAACAGGAAATGCAAGCTGCACTCTATGAGTATGCCGGTTCCATGCTTCCGATTCCGCTTGGAAGAAATGACTATAGCTATTTTCTGAAATTATGTAAATACGTGCGTTACTACAATGTGAATCCTAGTAATTTGGAGAGATTCTTGTATGAGATAAATACCGAAGATAAACTGTCTGATAATCAACGTGTTTTTCAAATTGACGGGCAAGACTTAGAAAAGGGGTTTCATGTAACCTTATCTAAAGCTAAAAAGCTACTCGCAATTTACTACACCACGAAGAATGACTACAGATGGTATGCCTACACTGAAGAAGATGATGAGTCTGATACCTCCAATGATATCTTCGGTGGATTTAATGAATATAAGTTCCTTGAAATTGAATTGAAATTATTTGCTGAATCCGTTTTTCCGGATGAAAATAAAAGAAAAGCATTCTGGCATCTCATAACTTCTGAACACTCTACCTTCTCTAAACAGGACTTAATCAATTTTGGACTTAGTCGTTATGAGCTGTCCAAAATGATAAATCTACTCAAAAAACTTCTGAAATAATATTTTTTGAGGCGGCTGCTAATTGCAACCGCCTCACGCATTAATACCATTCTATACGATACCCTATTTTTTCTCTCTCCACCACATCATTATCCGGCAACTCATTGTTGTCCCCTTTGAACTGATACCTTCCGTCTTCTGTAACAGCAATCAATCTATGTATGACAATTTCCTGCCCTATAACTCCTTCTCTTCGGTAGGCGTATATTTCTCCAATCTCCAGTTCTTCATCCTCTGGGATGTACTCCCCAAGCACCAGCTGCTTCACGGAAATTTCCGGTTGCATGGATTCAGAAAGAATGTAGAATATTCGATAAGAAAAGATGCTGCTCCATCCGGTCAGAAGCTTGCTGACTATCATGCTGATAATGATTGCAGTACATAGGCAAGAAACGATATTCCACACTATTTTTCTTAATTTGCTCATGATTCCTCATACTCCTTCTCTTCCTTACGCCATTGATATTTTCGGATACGGTACTCACTGTCCTTTTCCTTTTTGCTTCCCATGGCAGAAAAGGAAATTGTTCCCCCTGTTACCATAATACCAAGCAGCACATAAAGCGGAGTAAAATTAACGGTATCATCATTGCTAACCACTGTTACGTTGTAGGTAAGTCCCCTTTCGTAGGCTGTGGAATCCGAGAACACTATGGTCATATCATCATCCAGCTCATAAATTCCGCTCTCTGGAATTACATCTGTAACATTGATTGTTGTACCCTTGGTACTTTCCACTGTAAATCTGGATTTACCAAGACCGCCCGACGACAGAATTGTAACTACAAAATCATGCTCTTCCAGCGGATGTCCGGTCACAACCAGATTGGCCGTACTTGCCTTGGAAGCAACAACAGGAAAAGTCTCCGGAACATCCACATGGTATTCATCCCCCTGTACAAACTCTATGGTATCCTGCTCCGTCTTGAAATAGAGAGTAAGTCCGGCATCTCCTATCACGCTGGACTCATCCACAATATCTTTCCCTAAATAGCTGTTGCCACCGTCCAAGGATATTTCATAGACCGCTTCTCCCATAACACCACTCTTTATAATCTTTACCACCACATCATAATCACCGTTTGCATATCCACTTACTTCCATAGTTCCTGTCCCGGTTCCTATGTGCTCCACTTCAAAAAACAATGTTCCGGTTCCCTGCATGGAAACACCATCCAAGCCGGTTTCATACAGCTGCGTATCCGAGATTGTCACATTCTGCATAACATTCTGATTGCCCCTGGTCTTCTCAGTAATCTCCTTTTCAATCTTTTCGTAATCTCTCATGGTAAAAGAGAGTGTTCTGTTTTCATTCTCTGACAAGGTAAATTCGCTGTCTGTGATGATGAAAGGATATTCCTGCTTATAGTCATCGAATACGGAAACCTCTGTCACCTGATACTTGCCGGGTGCTAGGTATATCTGTCCCACGTACTCATTTTCAGCGCTGATACTGATTCGGTATGTGCTTCCCTGTTCACCCATGAGCATCACATAGGTGTTCAGCCCGAAGCCCTCTGGACAGATAGTTTCTACCGACAGAACGCATGATGTTACTGCTGATTTTTCAGTCTCATGGTTTTCCACGATTTCATAACCATCCCCCATCACCTGCTCTGTCTGTGTTTTCTTCTCGTTGATTTCTGCCGCCCGCACTGCCAAAGAATAACTACTGACGAGTGTCAAATAAAGTATTAGAAAGAATATAATTTGTTTTCCTTTCATTAGTAGATACCTCCATTCAAACTTTTGCTTTCACCCTGTAAATTGCACTAATTTTATAAATAGAAAAGCAAAGATGATAGATTTTTGGAGAACTATGTGCTATTCTATTTGTGTTGAAGAATAATATAGTGGAATAATGGGGAGGTAAAATGGCCAAACAGCATTATGTAATTGATTCTAGAAAAAAAGCACAAATAGAACCGCAGACGAATGGTAAAATAAATATAATAATTTCGGATGTTGTAAAATTCGAAGAAAATCGTGAAACAGTAATAGATTATGCAAATTTCATTAATGGTAGTGAAAAGACAGGAAAAAAAGAGAACTCTTTTGATTTTATAGAAAAAATAATGTATTTCATTTCAATGATACTATTGATGTTTTTATTTGTTTTGCTTGGATTTGGAAAAGATTTTAATATACTGAGTAGTAGTTATATTGATAATATTTTTGGAATTGTTGCTTTATTATTTGGGGTTGCATCCATTCCAAAGGTAAAAGAATTTATAGGCAAGAGGTTTGCTAATAAAATTTGGTGCATTTTAATGATACTCTCCCTTACTTTCTATATTATCGTTCTCATGAGTTGGATTGGTTTATCAAGTAGTATTAGTAATATTTTAGGAATTATTGGACTTTTTATTTGCATATTGACTTGGTAGCCACCAGAAAATCTTGGAAAGAGTATGCGAGATTGTTTATGAGATGTACTGTAAACAATCTACTTACTGGTCACAATCTCATTAGGAAAAGAACCTCTTGACATGAGATTCTTTTCCATTAACACGTTTTGTATCCTGCATAATTACAAACGTTCTTTTCTACAATATCCTGTAATAATACCTAAAACAGGTAGTGTTATTCACCGACACATTCCCAGCAGATGAATTCTCATGGCACCAGAGGGCTTGCCCCTGCTCATTGTAGCCCACGAATATCCCCACATGGTTGGATGCGGAGCCTGGGAGTGCCATAAGCCCCAAATCACCGGGCTGCAGTTCTGTAACTGATATTGGCTGCATCCCTTCTGTAATAGTAGATGTGGATGCCCTAATCTGCACATCCGTTACTCTCCAGAAAATCCACTGTACAAATCCGGAGCAGTCTAATCCTCGCTTATTTCTTCCCTTATAATCCGGTGTTACAGTGGCATTGAAACCATTCTCCGCATACTCCTTGGCAACGGCTTTTCCACCCCAATAATAGGGTATCTGCCCCACAAAGCTCATGGCATCGGAGCAGATGGCTGTCCTTGTGGCATCCAAATTTCCATAAGTATCTACGATGGCTGCTATCTCTTCCGGTGTCATACCGCTTCCTGCCACATAACCTGTGCCGCCTGACGGATCAACTCCATACAATTCGAACCAATCCCCACTATAAAGCAGTCTTGCCCATTCCTGATTATCCTCTGTCCAACCTTGAAATTCATTCAGGTAGGATTGATAAGTATTCCCGGTAATTGCCGGAAGCTGTCTGTTAACGAACATCTCTTCCATGGAAATAACCGTTACATATACTTCCACATCCTTATGCCCGAAACAAACCGTCACGGAATGCCCGGAACATTGGTAATCCACAGAATAATTCTCACATCCGGATGCTGGCTGTGCTGCTCCTGTGCCGGTCTGCGTATCATGGTAAATGGTCTTATTCTTATTATCTTTGCAACCATCACAAGTCACTCTGTAGCCATCCCCATAGGCACTGTAACTTTCGATATCCCCATAAAATCCCACCCCGCTCTCTTTATAAGCATTTATGGTCGTGTAATCATCGGAGGAATCACAGGAATACGAGTAACTGTCACAGCCATTCGTACAGGTGTAAATATCCGATTCCTGATAGGTTACTTTCGGATTCATCAGTTCCCAAAGGTCAAATATCAAATCATTCCTGGCTTTCTCATTGCTGTCGAAATCTCCATCCATGATGACATAAGCCATGACAATGCAATCCTTAATATTGTTCATTCCATTTAAAGTCACATTACCCTTCCCATCCAGATATACAATTCTACTTCCACCAACCCAGCCACCGTTCCCGCCCGGATGTCCATACCTTGATATGGTATGCCCTTCCAGAACGGCTGCATTTTTAGGTGTACCGTTTGCAATCGTCTCCGCTTCCAGCCGTTTGTCATCCGCTTTCTCCTGCAAAGTTGTTGTCATATCCGCAATAAAATTTTCATTCTCTGACAGAATAGCAGATAGCGCTGCATCTGATTCTGTCTGAAAAATGGTCAGTATGGCATTGGTTAGTACAACAATAATCAAGAATGCAGAGATAGCAATACCAGCCCCGACAAACAATATCATGCGGATTTTATGAAAGAATACCCTTATTCCATTGATTGCTTTTCCCGCAAGACGAATCGGTGTCAGAGCAATGTCCTTTCCCTGTTTTACCTTACGTCCTGCAGCCTTGGCAGCTGCCTTGGTGCGACTGGCTTTCTTCCCGGCTACTTTCACCTTTTCCCTGGCTTTTGCCTGAACTTCTTTATATTTCTGCACGGCAGAATTTTGCTCCAGTTTCTGATCCACGCTTCTTTTTACATCTGATGTTTTCTCTTTGACTGTTTGTACCTTCTCATGTACTGCCTGATAGGGCTTGCTGCTCTTGACTGCTTCTGTGGCTTTTATTTTCAGCTGTTCCGTCACTTCCTTACGCTTCTGGTTTAACTTATGCAAAAGATAAGATACCCCTGTGTATTTGGCCGCAAAGGAAGCAGACACAATCCCTGCCTTAAGCCCAAATTTCCCCACTGCGAATGCCGCATGTGTAATCTGTGCTGTATATGCCATCTGGGTAAGCCCTGCGCTGACGTTCCCATCCACACTGTAGGAATATGCCCCCAGCATCTCTACTCTACGCTTAATGTTCAAAAGCCTTCCGGTACGGATTCTGGATTCCCGGTATTTCATCTGCCGTCTCACCAGACGAAGTGCAGACAAATCTGTTTCTGCGAACCCATTCCTATCCCTGCTCTTTAATAGCTTTGCTATACCCTTTTCACTCATTGCTGCCGGATTTACATTCTTAAGTACATCATTCTGGCTGGTCTTGAAATATACTTTCAAAAGTTCATTGGTCTTCTGTTGTCTTAGGTTAAAAAGGTCAGCAGATTTCAAATGCTCCTTCAAAGGCTCCTCAATCTTCTCCATGACGCCCCTGCGCTTTTGAATAGCATCCCTTATTACAATAAAATCATAGACCGGTTCCCGGAATTTTCGTATCTGTCTTTTCTGAAAAGCTGTAAGCCCCTCTATAGTCTCCAGACGCTCTTTCAAAAGCTTCCTATCCCCTAAGTCCACCATAGAAAGTGTACCTTCTCGGATCAATTCATTCACACGGATGCCCGTAATGGTAAGCTGGTTCAGCTCTGCCTTAAGTCCCTTTGACAATTCCTTCGCCCCTACAATTGCCGCTAAGTCCATTGCCGGATGGACATACTTTCTTTCCTCCTGCAGACCTGCAAAATAGTTTTCATCCGAACTCTCTATTTCATGCTTAACCGTCTGGGTATATACATCTCCAATCCCGCTGACAGGCTGCACCATATCAATTCCCAGCTTAAAACGGTGACGTTCCGCTTTCTTCTGCACTTCAGTGGCCTGCTCCACTGACTTTCCTGTAGCTGCATTTTCTGCCTTCCCACTGGCAGCTTTTTCTCCGGCTGGCATTCCGGCAGTTTTCATATCTGTACTCTTATAAAATAATGGCAGAGGAACTTGCCTTTTTATGTTTCTCTCGTTATTCATGGATTTCCTTCTTCCCAAAAAACGGCGAGAATCACTCTCGCCGCCTGTCATTAATGGAACAGCCTATAAAACTCATTATCTTTTTCCTCAAACCGGTCATTGACCGCAATGTTCGCTGATGGTGTAATCAAAATCCCCTCTCCGGGGCCTCTGTCTACAAAGTAGGGAATGAGCTGTTGGGAGATGTTTAAACGCTCAATAAACTTCTTTCTTTCCACCGGACCAAGCGATAGCAGCTTAAAATAACGAATTTTGTTCATCAGATAATCCAACTCAATTACAGCCTTCTGATTGGTCACAATATGAACCGCATCCTGCACCACCAGCGTAACCGGAATCTTCAACATTTCCGCACGTTCCAATAAACTAATCAGGTAATCGCTACATGTAGTGGAATAAATCAGTTCATCTATGGAATCCACAAAAATCCATACCGTGCGGTTCTTCTTTTTGCTCTGTACTGCATAATTCCAGAGATAATCCAGATTTACCAGAAGTTCATCCTCTTTCTCATAAGCCATTACTACAAGCCTGTGATTTCCGTTCAGATGGTCTGCAGCAAAGCGGAAGTTCTCCAAGGTCTTTACAAACAGCTGCAGCTCCACCGGATGCTCCTTAGCATAAATCAATGCTTTATTCATGGAAGCACAACCGCAAAGCAGTTCTGCTTCCCTCTCTGCCTGTCGGTAATACTCCTGTAATGCATCCGGTGATAATCTCTGTTGATGAAATCCAACCTTGGAAGTCAGATATGCTTCCAGAAAGATTCTTTGCAGAATGCATTTTTCACTGTTCAGGTTATAGTTGCTGTCCTTATCAAAAATATCAGGACTAAATCCATATATCATCTGACCATGCAGTTCCTCTGTATATGCCTGATATTCCTCCGGATGTTTTGCAAGAATTACAACATCGTCTCTGGTGCTAAGCAGTGTATTAACCGCCTCACGCTTCACGGAAGTTGTCTTTCCACTGCCCTCTATTCCTGCAATCATGGCTGTAGGGGAATTGGTTCTGTCCATGAAAACGAAGTTGTCATTTATGGCATTCAGACCATAAAAGGTACGCACCTTTTCAAAGATTCCCTGAATATTTAACGGTTGCATGGCTGCCATCTGCTCCAAACTGAACATACGCTTCACTTTCACCTTCAGATTTCCCAGAGGAAGCACCGACTGAAAACCCTTATTCTGCTGTAAATCCAAACAACGAATCTGGCATACATACTTAGATGCCGAAAGATACAGCAGAGAAGAATCCCTGTTCAATTCTTCCAGACTTTCCGCAAAAAGAGTGATGATAAATGCCGCCTGAAGCGCTGTCTGGTTTTTGGCTTTTACATGTTTGAAGAGGTTCAATGCAGTGCGGTAGAAATACTCATCCTCATCATCTCGGATGCTCCTTTCCTGTCTCTGCATACGGTGTTTTTTCCGGTCACTGACCGTATCTCGGATGGGGATATTTTTTACCTCCGTATTTTCCCTGACCATCTTTGCAGCTACCTTAAATCCTAGTTCCTGATCCACGCTCTCGTAATGGACTGACAAAATGGAATTGGATGATACGGATGCAAGGTCTAACAGTACGCTGTCCGGCACACACTCCGGAATGCTGTTGATGAAAAAAGTTCTGGCATAAAAGCTTCCCACTCTCATGTAATCTCTTGCCTTGCATTCATAACGCTCCGGTGCAATGGTGTCCTTGGTGTCCATCTTCATTCGCTGCATGGACTTAATGGAAAATCCGTTTCCGTCATAATCCACTTTACTTCCGAACTTAGCCGCTCCAGAATCCGGGTGGTAGATGTCATACAGAAGCTCCAGACGCTCCGCCAGATTCATAGCTTGAATACGGAAACCATACAGTGAACGGAACAACTCTGTCAGCCACTGTTCTGCTCCCTCAAAATGCTTAAGTGCTGCTTCAGGTGTATCTGTCTCCACAGATAAAGTCAGGTACACTTCTCTGGTAAAGTTATTGTGTCCGATGTCGCAATTCTCCTGAAGCACTCTGTTGTAGAGGGATCTAAGATGATGGTATGCATCCTCACTTCCCTTTTCCGGAATCATTACCTTGGAAAAATATTCCCTTTTGTCCATGTAGCAGTTGCGGATTGTGAATTCAAATGTAAAGTTTTCTGCCAGCTTCTGTAAAATATTCTCCATCTGCATCCTTGTCATCTTGGAATGATAACTACCTTTCACATCTTCACCCGGCGGGAATATTTTATAGGTGCTGGTATAAACTCTGTTTTCAGTTTCTATCATTCCTGCCTCTTCATAGCAGTAACGATAGGGGATGATTCTGTGCATGAAAGCACGGTTGTTTGCTTGTGCGTTTTTGCTCATAAGTGATGCGCTCCTTTCCTTTTCGCTCAATTTGTAAATTGCACCGCTTTCGGCTTTCAGGCAATCGAGTAGGAGGAATTTCTCCTAAATGAGAAATTCCGACCTCTCACACCACCGTGCGTACCGTTCGGTACACGGCGGTTCAATCAATTTAACAAGTAACACACCTTTCAGTATAGTAATCTAACATAGAAACTAATCCAAAACGGGTTAGTCTTTCTTTATTTATTGCAAAATTCATAACTCTTCGCTGACAAACATATGCTATTCGATTACCCGTATAGGCTGTAATCCTTGCTGTATCCTTATCTACTCCGAGTTTTATCAAGTTATTTATGCGGTTCTGCGGAGTTTTCCATTGTTTCCAAATGCACATGCGCAGTCTGCAACGAATTCTTGCGTCCATCTCTTTACAAAGTGTTTTCATACTACCTATCTTGAAATAGTTAATCCACCCTCTGATAAGCTGATTGAGTTTCATCACTTTATAACTGTTGCTAACGCCCCAGCTACGGCACGTGAGCTCTTTCATTCTCTTCTTAAATTTCGCTACTGATTTTGCATGCGGTTTCGCCTTGTATTGATGTGCTCTTGTATCAAAGTAGAATCCAAATCCAAGGTATTTAAGTCCTTGTGGTCTGTCTACCTTACTCTTGGTCATGTTGACCTTAAGCCCCAGTTTCTCCTCAATGAATCGTGAAATATTTCTCATGACTCTGTTGGCAGACATTTCACTTCCGACCATAATGATGCAGTCGTCCGCGTATCTTACAAAGTTAAGCCCACGCTTTTCCATTTCTTTATCGAGTTCATTCAGCATGATGTTTGCCAGTAACGGCGAGAGATTTCCTCCCTGGGGTGTTCCCACGATAGAGTCCTCATATTCATCATCAATCATGATTCCACTGACAAGGTACTTTCTTACGATAGAGATAACATCTCCATCTTTAATAGTTCTGCCTATGATAGTCATGAGCTTATCATGATTTACTGTGTCAAAGAACTTTTCCAAGTCGATGTCTACAATCCACTCATTACCGTCATTCATCATTTCAAGTGCTGTTAGAATTGCTTGTTGTGCACATCTGTTCGGTCTGAATCCATAACTGTGGTCATGGAACTGTTCCTCATAGATTGGCGTTAATACCTGTGCAATGGCTTGTTGTACAAATCTGTCTGTCACTGTTGGTACTCCCAGGTTTCTGACACCGCCATCAGGCTTTGGTATCTCCACTCTTCGTACTGGCTGAGGTTTATATTTTCTCGCCCTCAACTGTTCCTTGATGTTTTCGCCGTTCTTTGCAAGATGTTCTTTGAGTTCTGTGTACTTCACTCCGTCCACTCCCTCTGCACCTTTATTTCGTACGACTTGCAGATATGCCCTGTTGAGGTTATCGCTAGATAGTATCTGCTCCATTAGACTACTTGTGTCCATGCGTTCTTTCCTTTCCGTCTCGCTTGATTTGACCACCCTTTACCCGATTGGTTACGGCAGATGAATGTCTCCTCTGCAATACGAGACCTACTCAAACTTATTGATTGTTCGCCCCTTTGCTCCATCTCCATTACAGAGACTTCTTCACTACTATGGGCTCGGCTGACTTCTCACAGTTCGTTGTTACTAGGCTGATGGAACCTCTGTGAGACCTCCACGCTTAAGGTGCTCGCTCTTTCTCTCCATATATCCGCCACATTTACTCTGCTACTACAAAAGTGATAGTTATTAGATTTCGTTGTTCTTTGCCAACTTATCTCTCGTAGCCTAGCCTTATATGTGATTTCTGTCCGTCGGACCGGAGATTTGCTTACAGCTTCCTTCAGATTCCACCTCACGGTGGACACCCTTGCTGTTCGGCTATACACTTCCCACTATCTGGGCGTGTTCGGGACTTACACCCGTTAGAGCGCGCCCATGGCGCGCAAACAAAGAAAAACGAGGGCAATCTCTGTCCTCGTTCCGCTATACTATATTCAATTTTTCTCTCCATAGGCTCCTTGTCATTAACCCGGTCTTGTGTGTGTAATTCTTACCTCTTGCCAATGAATCTCACGCCAATAAAAGTTTCAAATTTTCTTCCATCTCCAAATATTCCGCTTCCGACAAATTGGATTCTGTAGTTGTCACTTCCAACTGACAGTGTGGAGCATGAATATTTCTCAAACAATCCTCAAAGCCACTCTTCTCTAATAAATCATTCCAGCTCTTACACTCTGCTCTTCTTACCCAAGTAGATGCACAGGCAGTTCCTTCCGGTCGCTTCTCATTGAATTCCCTTTCGGTTGGTTTGCCCAATTCCATAAATAATTCTTGAAACTGTTCTATCCATTCTTCCGCTGTGGGCTTTCCATATTCATGTCTTTGCGGAACATCCGGAAAATAGGTTTCTTTCACTGCTCTGTATCCCATACCCATTGCTATATAGGCAGATGCATGAGCCGGCATCATTGGGTCTGCATCCATTTGCTTCGCAGTCGGATAATATCCATTCGCAGCTATAAAATCCTGAATAGATTCCAATACTAATTCTTGGTTCCATATTTCAGTAAGTCTGCCATTTACAATTTTGCTTAGTGCTTCGCATATTTCCTTGTTTTCTTCGTTTACCGATAATAACTCGATTGCCTTCAAAGCCGCTTGTTTCCTGGTCATTTCTGTCTCCCTTCCGGCTTTTCGACTATGTACGTTCACCCCAATGATTATCGGTGAGATACGCAGATTTTTACGTGATAACAATAGTATCCGTGTTTCACGGTCTCTGAAGGACACCGCCTACAAGGCAATCTACGCCCGCGATACCCTGACCAGGAAAAATCTGAAAGAGCCCACCATGGAAGAGATTGCCGCAGAAGTAGGTATCTCCAAGGAGGACATCGTCTATGCCCTGGATGCCATGCAGAATCCCATGAGCCTCTACGAACCGGTCTACACCGACGGTGGTGACACCCTCTACGTCATGGACCAGATCAGTGACAAAAAAAATAAGGAAGAGACGTGGGTGGAACATCTCTCCCTCAGTGAAGCCATGAAACGTCTGAACGACAGAGAGCGTCATATCATCTCTCTGCGCTTTTTCGAAGGAAAGACCCAGACCGAGGTCGCCGACATGATCGGCATCTCCCAGGCCCAGGTCTCCCGTCTCGAAAAAAATGCATTGAAAGCTATGCGAGGCTATCTTACCGCATAGACCTTGATCCTCGTATTCTCTGTAACGTATGATACACCAGCCAAAACATCCAGTATCCGATGATTCCTCCCAGCACATTGGTCAGGATATCGTCCACCTGAAAATATCCCCTGCCGGTGATCAGCTGGATCGTCTCAACGCCCAGGCTGGTCACAAAAGCCGCAAAGATGTTCCTGAAAAATCCCCTAAGCCAGGGAAATGCCCAGGGGCACGCAAAGCCATACGGGATGAAAAGCAGTACATTTTCCACCACGAAGGCGTTATTTCTCGTATTGATCCCCCAGGTGGAGAAAAGCTCCAAATCCATGGCACGGTTCCGGCTGCCATCCTCTCTGGAGAAAAAAGTAATCACCAGTATGATCATAAGGTACAAAGAAAACACCATGAGACCTGCCATCGGAAAGGCTTCTTTTCCCTTCCGCTCCCTCCTGGCATTCATTGCATTCAGGATCAGTCCCATGACGGCACCGGCCATCACACCATAGGGCAGATATTGTATGGCACCGTTCAGATCCCTTATTATATATTTCCAAATCATTCTTTCTTCATCCTATATCTGTCTCTTAAAATTCCCGTTTTACATCTGGTAAGTGTCCCAGCGGGAAGGCGCCTCGTCCCATAGCTTTTTGTTCTCAAATAATCTGTCGTTCATCCAGCCGACCGCATCCACCACTCCGTCCTCGTCAAAGGAGAACATGGCCCTCTGCTTCTTCTCCTCCGGTGTCTTTAAAAAGTTAAAGGGCTCCGGCCAGACCGTCACGAGAAGCTTTTTGCCGCCTTCCGGATCCTCAGTCTGCTCCAGACGGTAACGCATCCCCTGGTGGCATCCGGTGAATTCCGTCTTTTTTAAATATTCCATGGATAATATATCATCACGCTGTATCATGTATTTGTCCTTTTTGGTTACTTCCGATTCCGTTACCTGAAAACTATCCTGTCTGTATTATATGGTTCACGAACTGCTCTGTTGCCACGCAGCTCCCACAATTCTGCACATGTTATATAGTATCATGTATCCGTCCCGAATGCAAAGTCAAATATGCAGGCTGATCTCCTTTTTCAGCTGCCGCATGATCTTTTTCTCCAGTCGGGAAATATAGGATTGTGAGATTCCCAACAGATTGGCCACTTCCTTCTGGGTCATCTCCTGTCCGTCCACTGTCCCCAGTCCGAACCGAAGTCTGACGATGGTCTTCTCCCGCTTGGACAGCTTGCTCACGGCATTCATGAGAAGTTTCCGCTCCACCTCATTCTCTATACCGCGATAGATCACATCCTCATCCGTCCCCAGAATATCCGACAACAGCAGCTCGTTGCCGTCCCAGTCTACATTCAACGGCTCGTCAATCGAGACTTCCATTTTCGTCTTGTTATTCCGGCGCAGATACATCAGTATCTCATTTTCAATGCACCGGGAAGCATAGGTTGCCAGTTTGATATTCTTCTCCGGATTGAAGGTGTTGATAGACTTGATCAGTCCGATGGTGCCAATGGAGATCAGATCCTCCACCCCTACACCGGTGTTATCGAATTTTTTGGCTATGTAGACCACCAGACGCAGGTTATGTTCGATCAGGATGGCTTTCGCCTCATCCTCGTATTCCGTCCCCAGATCACCGATCACCTGATTCTCCTGCTCACTGGGCAGGGGCGGCGGCAGTACCTCCGCGCCACCGATATAGTGGACATCTCCTTTCCGGTGCAGCAGATAAGGCTCCCTGCGCATCATTTTAAACTGCATTTTTCCCGGTATTGCTATCTTTAAGACCATATTTACTCCTATCTGCCACATTGTGCCTTGCCGGATCGTCCGGCTCTTTTATTTTTTCCTTCTTCCTCCGTGCTTTGTTCGTCTCCTGCAACAGCGCAGGAGGTAACAGCATCGGGATCTCTTCTCCCGCGATCTCCTCACTCACTGCCAGGTATACATTTCTGTATTCTCGTTCCACACCCTGCTGTATGAGCGTCATCTGCGGCACCGGATATCCCTTAAGGATCCCGCTCTTTTTCCCTACACTGTGATAAGGAATCACCCGGAATCCAGGCAGTCCCTCCGGCCACAGCCGATAAAATATCCGTGCGTCCAGCACCGATACCGGTGCTCCGCTGATAGGTTCGGTCAGGGTATTGCCGGAGTCTACCAATGCATGAATGCGCAACGGTCCCTCCGCTCCCTGTAACACTACCTCACAATAGCAGGCTTGTTCCGCTTCCTTTTTGCGCCCCCGCACAAGTATCCAGCCGGAGAATGCTCCGACTCCCAGGGTCATACCGATCCCAGGCAGATAATTTCTTCCCATCGGGAATCCCCGAAGCAGTGCCGCCAGAATGCCTCCGATCAGGAAGGTGGACAGCATCAGATTTCGGAAATAGTTCCACAACGTCCCAAGGCTGCGAATGTGAAATGTCACATACAGCATAAGTATTGTCCCCGGCAGAAAACAAAGCAACAGCTTCCCGGCGGCTGTTCCTTTCCATAAAAAAGGAAACAGATACCAGACCGCTCCGACCACGGCTCCCGCAAGCAGCCGGTACCACGTGGCAGTGTGGCCCATGCTGTGATCCACCAGGCAAAGCAGCAGCAGATTCATCCCGAAATTCAGGAGGAACAGACTGTCTAAGTAGAGTTCATAATGCATCACACCCCTCCTTCAGAAACATTATAAAGGGTGGCATCAGCGGATTTTGTCAAATTTTCATCCGCCGGAACCTTTTTCTTTCCATCGTTTTCGACATCGTCCCTGGGGAAGTCTGCGACCGCCATCACTCCCCGGGCTCCGCTGTCTCCTCCGGCTCTTCGGTCTTCTCCAGTCCCAGATAGGGCAGAATATTTTCGTACAGCTGCCTTATGATCGGTGCTGCCACCTGCCCCCCGTAGTAGATGCCCTGGGGATTATTGATAATAGCAATGGCGATGACCTGGGGATCATCCGCCGGAGCGAAGCCGATAAAGGAAGATATGTAACGTCCGCTTCCTCTGGGCAGGGTCTGGCTGGTTGCAGTCTTGCCGCCGACGCGGAAGCCCTGTACCTGACCGTTTCTGCCGGAGCCTTCCGCCACTACCATTTCCAGAATGTAGCGCATGGTGGCCGAAGTCTCCTCCGAGACGATCCCCGTCTGCACCGGATAGGAAAAGGTCTCTTCCACCTCCCCGTCACGGTTCAGCGCCTCGATGCCGAAATGCGGGGTGATCCGGTTGCCGCCGTTGATAATGGAGGACGCCGTGGTCAGCAGCTGGATTGCTGTGATCTGGAAAGATTGCCCGAAAGCCACGGTAGCCAGCTCCACATTTCCCATATCCTCTTTTTTATGCATGATAGTCCCAGCTTCCCCCGGCAGGTCGATGCCGGTGCGCTGTTTTAGGCCGAACTGTTCAAAATAATGGTAGTAATTGTCCACACCGAGCCGTAGGCCGACGGAAATCAATGCCGGGTTACAAGAGGTCTGGAACTGCTGTCAGAGTTCGGGTTGGTGGCATACTTTTTTAACGTGCTGGCTACTCTACCACCTCCCAATAGCATTCGCTATGTTCGAACTTTTCCTTGATATAAACGATCCTGCCCTGCTCCTTTAACTGTTGGATACTGTGCCAGGTATAGCTGTAGGTGTTCCCCAGCTGCTCCGCCATCTGTGGGATCGTAATGTATTTTTCACTTCGGATCAGTTCCAGTACTTTCTCGTTATAAGCTTTCCGATTGCGGTCATAGATGGTTTCTTTTTTGTAGGTGAAGGAAAAGTAGAATAAACTGTAATCCGATTCCACAATGCTGTATAGTTCAAATTTACTCCGCATCAGTTCCTTGCTCATGGTGACATCCATATCCCCGTTGTTATGAATCTCTATGACCTCCACACAGCCATAGAGAATTTCCAGAATCGCCTGCTCGTTATAATTTTTGTTTTCTATGGTATCCCGGATCTGCTGTAAGCGGCGGTACTGATCCGCCAGACTCTTTTCCCCGTCTTTCTGTCCCTCTATCTTTTCTTCCAGTTCCCGAAGTTCCTTTTCCAGTCTGTCCTTGTAGATTCCAAAGTCCTCATCAGAAATCACTCCGTTCATTAACTTATGGAACAATACATCCTTATTCCGTAAAAGGAGTTCACGCTGGGTTTCCAGTGCCTTCAGTTTTTTTCCATTGTCGGAATTGCATAATGCCTTTTCAATGGTATGAATCGTATCGTTGATTAAACCGGAAGAGATATGGAAAAGGTAGGCATATTTTTCTTTCAGTGCTGCCGCCAGTTGCTTCTCTAACTCTTTCTCCGCTATCACCATGTTGTCACAGGTGCTTCGGGTTCTCTGAAACTGCTCGCTGCATTTCCACGTGATGACTTTTTCGGAATTAAGTTTGTAGTGCATTCTGTAGTATGGCTTCTTGCAATTTGCGCAGACCAGTCGGTTACTCCATTTGTAGGTACCTGCCAGTCCCTTGCAGCACCCCATCCGGAACCGCCTTGCATCTATGATCTGAACGATCTTCTCATGGTATTCCCTGCTGACGATGGGAGGAATCACGTTTTCCTTATAGATCCAGTCCTCCTGCGGGAGTTTCACACGCTCCTTGGTGTAGAAGTTGCTGACTTCCTTATGTAAAATGCAGTCTCCATGCAACATCGGAGAGGTCAGCATTTTCTTCCATGTATTCGCTGCAATACGCACAGAGGGCATCTTGTGGTACCCTGTGGTTCCCTTGCTCCGCACCCCTCGGTCATACATGATGTTGGCTAAACGGTAAAATCCTATCCCCTGCTCCACCAGTGACAAGGCGTAGCGAAGTTCTGTGGCTTCCTTTTCGTTGACTGTCCACCAGACACGCTTGGTGTTCTCGTCGATAAACTCCACATTCCGATCCCAGCCGTATAAGGGTCTGCATATATGCAGTGCCTTGGAACCCGTGGCGTAGATCTGTCTGTTGCTGTGAATATCTCTGATTTTCTTGGAAGTGATCTTACTCTGCTCTGCATCCACGATGGCCTGCACAGAATATTTTATATCGTCCCTCTCATGGTCATAGATGTGGTCATCCAGATAAAAATACAGTTGAAACTTCTTTTGCAGATGCAGTTTCACAAAATTGTGCCATTCCGCCTGATCTCTGCAAAGTCTGTCCGAACATTTCACAACCACCAGATCGATCCGATCCGCCTTAATGTCCCGAATCATCCGCTGATATTCCAGACGATGCTCCGCCTCCGTGCCGGTCTCCGGCTCTATATACTGATCCACGATCGTAAGGTGATTGTCCTCCACCAGTTTCCTCGTGTATGCCACCTGCACATCCAGTGCCTCCATCTGTACCTTCTTCTCCGTAGACACCCGGTTGTAGATTGCCACCCGTGTCTGCGGCGAAAATTTTGAAAGCTCGCTCATTTCTGTTTTCCTCCTTTTTCTTTTGCATACAACAACTCCACAATGTCCTCATATTCCTTCTCTGATAAACTTCCGTCCTCGTACAGTAACCGTACAATTCCACACTGCACCTCTGTTTCCTTCCGTAAGGAAACCTCCCGGTCCTTTGCTGCTCTCTTAGCGCCAGATCCAGTTGCCATTCCATCCTCCGAACGAGGTTTTTACCAGTGTATGCCATTGAAACGCTGACCTACACAAAATGCAAGATTATTTCCGCTATTTTCCGAATGTTTTTATTCTTTCATAGCAGTGCATCGTTAATTATTTAACAAGTAAATATACCTCTTAATTTATTTAATCTAGCGCGCAATACAAATGCGTTCCGTTTTCAAAAGGTGTGCTGTTACCGCTACGGGTATGGCTTCGGTGGGGACGATGTAAGGTAGTTCGGAAATAAACTGTTCTGGGGTGGGGACGCTATGCGATCAGGGGGAACGCTGTGAGAAAAACGGTGAACGTGTCGGGGTGAAAAATGAAAAAAGGTCAGTGCGGAAGAAAATAAGTGACTATTGCGCTTTAGAAAACTAACAACCAGTCTGAAAATGGTCTACTACTTCCAAAAATGAGAATGTCGGGTCACATGACAGATTGGCTCCTGTGGTTCACAGTGCTTTCATCACTTGTTCGGATGGTGCTGGTGGATTCATGGAAATGCTGCGTGGAAAACTTGAAAATATTTTTCTGAAATGCTTTATTACTGTTTTTTGCTTTGTCTGCGGTTAAAAAATCACATGGTAGATGGGTGTAGGTGTTGATGGGTGGGGAAATTACTAACCAGTCGGGAAAAGGTGATAAACGGATTTTTCAGACACTGACTTTTCTTTTTCTCCGCACACCTAACTTTTTTCAGGAATTTTCCTGTTTTTTCACAAAAATATTTTTTATCGGAATTGCTGTTTTTCTCATTTGACAGTTATTTATATTAAATTTTGAAAATTGGATTTTAATATAAAAAAATTTATGCTTGAGAAGTGTTGAAAGAAAAAAGCCATGGTACAGAAATGGAACTACTGCACCATGGCTTGCCGGGAAAGCATTGTTATGAAAGACCTCTGATCCGCTTTTTGTAAATCTGTACCAGACTGTCATAAAAGGCATCATTCGCCCTCCAGTTGCCATCGTTTGGCATCATATAAGCGGCGATCTGCATTTCGCTGCCATCGGGGAAACACAGGTAAACCAGATAAAACTGCTGTACTTTCCTCGTTAAAATCATGGGACGCAGACGCTGTTGTCTGGGAATATATACAGTGTCATCGTATCCTCTATTGCTTGTGGTGTTCTGTGCCATCTTCTCAGTCCTCCTCTTCCGGGTAGCGTACTTTCAAGGGATCATAGGGTTCGTACCAGAACTCCCCTCTGCTCTCTATCAATACTCTGTAATAATATCGTTTGTAAACTGCCAACAGCTTTCTCTCCAGCCAGCGGTTCTGTTTCCTCGTTGCGTAGGGACTCTGCGCATAGACGATCACTGTCCGGGGATGCCTGCTGGATAATATTGCACCCAGTCCTTTGTTGCTTCGTCTGATATAAAATATTTTCTTGTCCATCTTGCTTAACTCCTTTTTTATTTTCTATTCACAATAAAGTGTTGTGCCGTGTAAGGGACTTTTCCTTTACAAGAGAAAACAATGTTGAAAACGAAGTTGTTGACAGCACAGATGTTATATTATCTACTTTTTGTCTTTTGAGGTGGCATCTCTTTTAAATTTCTTGGGCTTCGGGGTAGCTGCCTGCAGTGGAACGAAATAGTCGGAGAAGTCCGCCGCTGAGGACAGATGCGTATAAACCGTGTCCAGATTTTCATAACCGGCATTCTTCAACGCATTTGTAAGTTTCTCATCTCGCAGAGTGACAGAATATATCCCAAAATATTTTAATAAAGCCAGTCTGAGTAACATTTCCTCAGTGATGTACTGTACTTTTGATTCTATGAGGGGGATATCTTCCTCTCTGATACTCTGAAAATTACCTCTGCGGTCATGGCGGCAGATAAAACAATCCCCGGCTATGATCGTTTCGCTCTCCGGTATTGCCACCCTCGGTTCCAGTCCTATCAGCCACCCCTCTTCATTGCAGATCAGGTCTATCTCTTCTGTCAACGCCGTACATTCTATCAGACCTCCGACAAACGCCTGCTCTG
>OGFK01000522.1_pt1 | contig 33000 bp, 28 predicted proteins | sample 1570931 | NCBI WGS metagenome assembly OGFK01 (sample SAMEA2581935, study PRJEB24529) | metagenome | biome: Human gut stool | place: China | collected 2011
ATGTAAATGGGTGATGTTATATGGCTAAAGTTGAAGATTGCCCCGGCTTTGAAACTTTCGGCGCGGACGTGAAAGCTGCGCGGAAAGCAAAGCACCTGACGCGCAAGGTGCTGGCCGAAATAGTGGGAATTGAATGGCGCTATCTTGCCAATATTGAAAATAAAGGCACACTCCCCAGCCTCCCGGTTGTGATCCAGCTTATCAAAGTCTGCGGGCTTCCCGTGGAGCAGTATTTCAACCCGGAAATCATACGAGGGGACAGCGAACAGCGGCAGCGGGTCAGCCACAAGCTGAAACTTTGCCCGGAACACTATTTACCAGTCATTGAGGGCGCAATCGACGGGGCGCTGAAAATCGAACAATCAGCGAAAGAAACGGGGGATGTGTGAAAGCATCCTCCGTTTTGCGTTTTGCCAGAGGGCCGCAAGGCTCTCTTATTTTTTTGCCCTTTTTGCAGAGAAATCCCGCATTTTGCGGGCAGTTGGACGTGTTGGGAGCGTTTTAGTAGCGGAGAAGAAGAAACGTAGCAAGCATAGGAAGTGTAGCCACACTTCCGAAAACCGGCCCGCCCCTGTCCCTGCGGGCCGTGGCCGGTTGCTTGTTGGGGAAAGCCCCAAACCCCTGTTCAGAAAGGACGGTGAATGAATGGCAAACCGAACACGAAACATTGTGCTGCGCGTCCCTGTGACGCAGGAAGAACGGGCCTTGATCCAGCAGAAAATGGCCCAGCTCCACACGAAAAACTTTTCCGCCTATGCCCGGAAAATGCTCATTGACGGGTATATCGTCCACATGGACACCAGCGACATCCGGGCACAGACCGCCGAGCTGCAAAAAATCGGCGTCAATGTCAATCAGATTGCCCGGCGTATCAACAGCACCGGGACTGTGTACGCGCAGGACATTGAGGACATCAAAGGGGCGCTGGCAAAGATATGGCAGTTACAAAGATACATCCTATCAAGTCAACGCTGAAAAAGGCGCTGGACTACATCGAGAACCCGGACAAGACCGAGGACAAAATGCTGGTGTCCTCTTTTGGCTGCTCCTATGAAACAGCGGACATAGAATTTGAAATGCTGCTGGCGCAGGCCATCCAGAAAGGCAACAATCTGGCCCACCACCTGATCCAATCCTTTGCCCCCGGCGAGGCCACGCCGGAACAGGCCCATGAGATCGGCAAGCAGCTTGCCGACGAAGTGCTGCAAGGCAAATACTCCTATGTACTGACAACCCACATCGACAAGGGCCACATCCACAATCACCTGATTTTCTGTGCTGTGGATATGGTGAACCACCGCAAGTACAATTCCAATCGGCAGAGCTACGCCTATATCCGGCGCACCAGTGACCGGCTGTGCCGGGAACACGGTTTGTCGGTGGTACAGCCCAGCCGGGATAAAGGCAAGAGCTATGCGGAATGGGATGCCGGGCGCAAGGGCAAGAGCTGGAAAGCCAAACTGAAAGCTGCCATCGACGCCGTAATCCCGCAGGCCAAAGACTTTGACGATTTTCTCCGGCTCATGGCGGCGCAGGGCTATGAGATCAAGCAGGGCAAATTTATCTCGTTCCGCGCCCCCGGACAGGAACGCTTCACCCGCTGCAAGACGCTGGGCGAGAACTACACCGAGGAAGCCATCACCAGCCGGATCAAGGGGCTGGCTGTGGACAGAGGCCCGAACCGGCAGCACAAGGGTATCACCCTGCGGATCGACTTGGAGAACAACATCAAGGCCCAGCAGAGCGCGGGCTATGCACGTTGGGCGAAGCTCCAAAATTTGAAGCAGGCCGCAAAGACAATGAACTTTCTTACCGAGCATGGCATAGAGCAATATGCCGAGCTGGAAAGCAAGGTTATTGAGATCAGCGCGGCCAACGACGAGGCGGCTGCGGCCCTCAAAGATGTGGAACGGCGTCTTGGGAACATGGCGGTGCTGATAAAGAACCTCACCACCTACAAGCAGCTCCGGCCCGTGGTGCTGGAATACCGCAAGGCCAAAGACAAGGCCGCGTTCCGGCGCGAACATGAAAGTCAGCTCATTTTGTACGAGGCTGCGGCAAAGGCCATCAAGGACGCCGGGATTACAAGGCTGCCCGATCTGGCCGCCCTGAAAGCCGAGTACCGGGAGCTGGACAAGCAGAAAGCGCGGCTGTACGAACAGTACGGCGAAGTCAAGCGAGAGCTGAAAGAATACGGCATTATCAAGCAGAATGTGGACAGCATTTTGCGGGTGACGCCGGGAAAGGAGCAGGCACAAGAGCTATGAGCATACCGAGAATGAATTACCCTCAATACCGCAAGGCCCGGAAGCTGACGCATGAGTGCTGCAATTACTGTGACGGGAACTGTCTACTGCTGGACGATGTCGAAGAATGTGTTTGTGTTCAGAGCATTTCCTATTCGCTGCTGTGCCGGTGGTTTAAGGTTGCCGTCCTCCCACTGGACGCGGCCCTGTACGCCGAGATCAGCAAAAGCCGGGACGAGGTGAAACGCTGCGCCGTATGCGGGGCCGTGTTTACGCCGAAGTCCAACCGGGCCAAATACTGCCCGGATTGCGCGGTGCGGATGCGCCGGAAGAAAGAAGCCGAACGGCAGAGGAAAAGATACCTCCTGTCTACGCATTTAGGCCGGTGAAAACCCAGCCGTGACAAGGCTTTTCCGGCATGGTCGGCGGGCAGGCAGGACAGATTATCCAATCCCCGCCAGAACACACTTCTAAATGCGTAGAAAGCAACCCATGAGAAAGCGCCGGACGCGGCGGCCTACTGGCCCTGCGCCCGGCGTTTTCTCATGGAACGATATTATTCAATCTTACTTTTAGTGCCTTTCCGTTTAACCTGAATAGCTGCCAATACAATGAAAAGTAAATAGACCAAAATGGAAATTATAGATGCTTCAATACCAAAATCACCGCCAGATATTAAAAAAGACTTGTTATCCAGTATAAAATTGAAAATGGAACTACTGTCTGCTTCATTTCCTATATGCAAAATTCCTCCTCTGATAACTATATTCCAAATACCATGAACGATAGCACTATTCCAGATAGAGTTGCTTCCATAGGCTATCAGAGAAAACAATACCCCAACGATGCTTCCAGCAATTAGAAGTTGAATAATACTTATAAAATTGAGGTCATTTCCGATAATATGAAGTAGCCCAAAAAGAACAGATGGTACTATAACGGCAATTTGTATGTTGAACCTTTTTTCCAGACATCCCATGATTATGCCCCGAAAAATCAGTTCCTCCACAATCCCTGTTGCCAGTCCATAAAAGAAGATGGCACCAGTAATTGTTGCATTGCGATCTGTGGAATTAAAAGTATTGATCTCCCAATGTCCGCCGAGCAGTATTGCAATTAGCAAAACCAAAGCAGGCATTGTCAAAGCTGATATTATCCAAACCGCTTTAACCTTAAATCGAGGAATTTTTAATTCGAGTAAAGACGTTTTCAATAGCTTTTGGCATAATAACTTGGTTCCTAAGAAGGCGAACACACAATACAGCACTCCTGCAAAGATATTGCAGATAGCAGGTGTCACGCCTATATTTAGGGGTAACTCACTGATTGAAAATGAAAGTATTTGTGCGACAGTTAAAATGATTATAGAAAGTACGATTGCAACAGTAATTTGCAATGAAGTAAATTTTATATGCTCCATTTTATGTATCAACCTTTCTCAATGACTTTGCAACAAAAACTGGAAAGCTACTGAAAAGAAATTCTCGCATTTGCTGTCAAATTTCTACCTTATTGTGTAGTGGTCGCCGGTTGAAAAAAACACTGGACGCAGGGCTGACAGGCCGCTACATCCGGCATTTTTTATTATATTATTGATCCAGTTTTTTCTTCCCTTTGCTCATAGACTTAATGATTACAATGGTGAGCTTCCAAAGCAACCATCCAATAGCAAAAATTACTGCACCAATCAAAATAGAAATAGGGAGAAAAGCTATCGCATTAGCAGAAAAAGCGCCGATGTTGATACCAATTTCTGTAATTTCGTATCCCATTAAATGAGCAACGAGCTTGATAATACCCGCAATCGGGCAAAGCACACCACTTACCATAAAGGCGATACCGCAAATACTGGTAATTGGCAAAACAAACATACCACCAATGCCTGCAAGACTGTAAAACGCAATTACGGCACTCAACCGACGCCAGTTAAAACCATTGTTTTTTGCAACAGCTTCCCCTAAATAGGCTCTTGCAAGTTCTTTCGGATTTCCCAGTCGCTCAATGATCTGTTCTGTGGAAGTACCGCTGGCCTGTAATTCAAGCATTTCGCTTTTAATCTCTTTGACAATGTCCACACGCTCTGATACAATCAGTGGTTTCAGATATTTTTCAATTTTTTCAAGATATTCGTTAAGGGATTTTTCCAGTTCCATTGTTTTATTCTCCTTTAATTTCATTGATTGCATTTAATAGATTATTCCATTCTTTAGACATTGCAGAAATATACTCAAGTCCTTTGTCCGTAATGGAATAATACTTTCTCGGCGGCAAACCCTCGGCGCTTTCCTGCCATGAGGATGAAACATAATCTTCTTTCATTAGCCGTCTAAGTAGCGGATAAATTGTATTCTCTTTTGCGGCCAAAATAGGATATTTTTCTAATGTGCTGATAATTTCATATCCATAGGACGGTCGCTGCTTTATCATTAACAGAATACAAAATTCAAGTGTCCCTCGCTTAATCTGGGATTTCCAATCGTCAATATTCATGTACTGTACCTCCTGCCTATATATCGTACTACACAGTATATCTAATGTCAAGAGTATATTCAAACAAACTTTGTATGTATCTTATCTAATAACTTAAAAACTCTATCTGTCTACGCATTTAAGCCGCTGAAAAACCCGCCATTTCGGGGCTTTTTCGGCATGGTCGGCGGGCAGGCAGGACAGGTTATCCAATCCCCGCCAGAGAGGACTTCAAAATGCGTAGGAAAATTCTTCTTATGGTGTTATTCCCGGCGCTTCTGTGGTATGCTCATAATAAAACTATGACAGGAGTGTTTAAGGGATGGCCGAACAGGAAATGTTGCTGGACAGCGCCACGATCAAGGCCGCCGTTGCAGGTGAGAAGTGGGCCACGGAAAAGGTGATCCAACACTACACCCCTATGATCGACGTGCTGGCCGTTGACGAAGATATGAAGCAGCACCTTATTCTGAAACTGCTGGAAGAACTGCCACACTTCCCGATGGGGCAGGCATAAAGAAAAAGAACGCCGGACGCAGAGGCACACAGCCCCCGCGCCCGGCTCTTTGCGATGCTTAGATCACTCTTACACTTTATATTTCATATTGTATTGCTCTAAAACCACATTGATGATATACTAAGAAAAGAATATCAAGTGTGTATCTACAAGTTAAAAGAAAGGGAAAAATATACTATGCTCAAATCAATTATAACATTGATAGTTACCCTTATTGTAGGAGTTGTATTCATGGCAATAGGAAATGATTTCCTTAATGGATCTACTGATCTCGGTGTGATTGTAGCCGTTGCCGTAGCGGGGGCCTTGGTTGTGTTTTTTAATGGACAGAAAGGAAAATGAAAGGTACGATTACAAAATAGGATTTTTGATGTGGAGAGCTGATTATGGAGAATATATTTGATAAGTTCAAGAAATTAAATTTAGACACCTCGCCCATAGGTCTATCAATCGAATTGAGAGAACCATTTTTTTGTACGCCGATTGGAGCCCAAATTATTGGGTGGGATAATGGAATACATTATTGCTTTATCAAGGGATTTAAGGAGATTGTTTTTTGCGTAAATCCAGAAACGTGCTGTAATTATTATGTTTATCCACTTGCTAAAGATTTTACAGATTTTTTAAGGTTGCTTCTTTCTCTGAAAACAACAAATGCAATTCAACAAGTAGTGTGGATGGATAAAGATGCTTTTGAAAACTTTATGAATGATCCTGATGAAGTTAGATATACAAGTAGTGAGCCAGTGCAAAGCATACTTCAAAATATTTCCTCTAATTTAGAGGTTGAACCGATAGAAAATCCATTTGATTATATCAAAAAACTCCAAAAGGATTTTCCGTATAAAGAGATAAAGTTTACAGATGAATTTTATAATATAACTGGTTTAACACGGCAAGAGAATATCTAAAAAAGTTGCAGAGGACACTTTCAACAGTGTTCTTCTGCAACTTTTTTGTTGACTAATTAAACTTTTGATTTTTGTGAGATTTCTTTGAAAAGGATGCCGTTAATAACCAGCCCACCAACTTGTTACCTGTGTATGTGTTGCTTTTGGAAGATGAATCAGATTGCTATACGCATTACTTCCGCCGTATGCAAGCGGGCGAATATGGTGAACATCGTATAAACTGCGATTTAAGGTAACGCCCGTATTGGCGGTGTAAGTATTATAGTAGGTATCAGCTAAATTAGACGGACGAGTAGTTGTTGCACCTTTGGCATAGTTAGCAGGCGGCATGGGTAGGCTTTTCCCGCTTACAGAATCAGAAAAATTAAAATTCCAAGCGTGTCCTGTTCTATTAGAAAGTGCAGTTGTTGTTACGCCACTTCCAGAAGTAGCATTATCATAGTCCGTAATAGTGTAGGCAACATAATAATACCCTGTTTTTGCAGGAACTGTCCATGTGTAATCTACGCCATACTCACTGTTGGATGTATATGTATGGTAAACAGAACCCCCAACATTTGAGTAAGAGCCGGATAATGTTGTAAAACTCCCCTTTAATTGAGCTGTCAATTTAATATTTGGTTTCACAAAAGGAGAGGTTGGGCAATCAACATTAAAATACCAAGTAAATTCGCCACCACTGGTTTTTTTAATTCCAGCACGGACAAGATAAATTTCAATTCCTCGCTCACTGGGAGTATCAGCAGATCCTTTAGGAACAGGGATGGCAACTTCGTCGAAAGTAAGAAGTTCACCATCCTCAACAAGCATTTCACCCGTGGTCGTATCGTAATGAGTGACTTGCCCGGAATCAGCGGGAGAGGTATCCATGACGGCTTCCAACTCATTCTGGTAGGGTTCAGCCGCAATAGCAGTAATCGACATTCCTATGGCCATCATGGTGACAAGCACCAAACTCACAATTTTCTTTAAGTGTTTTTTCAACATACAGTCATTCCTCCTTATTAGGTATCGTAAATCGAAAATGCCATCAAACTATCATCCCAATGGAATCACCTCTTTCATTCATTTCAATCGCGCAATCCCCTTATGTTTTATGGTAAAATTCTACAAATTATGAAGTATAAAGTCAATATTATATGAACAATACAGTGTAATATACTAAAAAGCGCCGGACGCAGAGGCCATACAGCCACCGCGCCCGGCGCTTTGCTATGCTCGGATCACTCGTCCGTGAAATGGAACTGCCGCGCCTCAAAGTCGGCGTCGTGCATGGCGTCCAGCTTGTCGGCGGTCTGGCGGGCCAGCGCCGCCATGTCCTCGTCCATGTCCGGCAGGGCGGCCCGAATGTTGGCCGCCGTTCTGCGCCGGTCGCTCTTGTGATACATACAGATCAGGTTTTCTTCCTCTACGGTAAACGGTACCATTGTCATACCTCCAATTCGTTTTTCTTGGTTCTGGCCGGGGCCTTTTTCGGGGCTTGGGCCTGTTTGGTTTCGGATAGCTGCCTGCGGATGGAAGCGCGGGGCCTCCGCACTTCCTTGTCCCGGTTCTCGTCCTTGCCGATCACCGCATACAGGCCGTGCCGGTCTTTCATGCCGGTAAAGCACAGGGATTTATAGGGCAGCATAGAAAACAGCCGGTCGGTGTCCTTGCTGGACGCAATCTGGACGAAGTACGGGGACAGCTCCACCATGAAATGCGTTTTGTTGGGGCTGTTGGGGGCGGACAGATCTTTCAGCCCGGCCACGATCCGCTGCGCCTCGGCCAAAATCATGCCGTCATGCAGCGCCGTGACGTGGGCCTTGAAGTCGCCGGGCGCAAGCTGCGCCCGGCCTTTCTGTTCCTGCCGCAACAGCTCCCGCAGGTGTTCCGGCTCATTAGGCTTGGCCTCATACCGCAGGAACGCCCCCAACTTGGGATCGGGCCGCCCGTCGAAGTACAGACCGGCGGGCTGCTCCCGGTCGCCCTTTTCATAGTGCAGGATGATGTTGTCGGCCTGTACCGCCTCGGCTGCGACGTGCCGGAAGTGCTGGGGATAGTCCAGCTCATAGAGATTGCCGCGAATGACGCCCCGCACCTTGCCGGTCAGCTCCACGGCGTAGGCCAGCACCCGGTCACGGGTCTGCTCCCCGTAAAACTTCCATGTGTTGTGCTGCCGGGTGCCTTGCAGGTACACATCACTTTCCCGGAAACAGTGCGTCCCGGACGGGCGGGACATCCACAAAAGCGTCCTGTCCTCGGCCTTGTCGCTGGCAGCGGCCCGCCCGATGATCTCTTTGTCGATCTCAAAATCGCTGCGATAAAAGGCGGTGTTCTGCCGCATGAGCTGTTCCAGCGCGGCCAGAACATCCACATTCTCAAACCTGTTCATGGTGTCACACCTCCAATTCCTGTGCTTTTTCCCGCTGCGGCGGTTTCTTCTGCTGTTCCTCCTTGGCGGCTTTGAGCTGCGCCCGGATGGACGGTTTTTTCTGTTTCTGCGCCGGGCGCTGGGGCTGCTTGGGCTTTTGGGCCTCCGCCTTGGCTGCCTCGGCCACGTCGAACAAGGAAATCTGTTCCCCGGCTTTGGCCTTGGCTTCCAGTTCACTCATGGTCGGGGCATTGTTCAGAACACCGTCGATCATGTTGTAGTTCTGCTCGGTCGTCATTTCAGCGGCCTTGATGGGGCTTTCCTGCTGGGCGGGGATGGCAAAAGCGTCTGTGCCGTTGCCCATGATAAGATACTTGCCGTCCTCGGATTGGTGGTGGAAACCATAGCCTGCGGCCTCCAACTGCTCCCGGCTCATGTCGGTTACAAGGAAGCTACCTCTTGGGGTCTGGATGCTCTCGCCGGTGAGCAATTCCCGTGGCGTAAGCTGTTTTTCCCGCTGCAAGAAAAACTCCGGCACCGGCGTAAAGCCGAAGCTGTCACAGTAATGGGCTTCCTCCTTGCCGCTACGGTTCAGCACCACAACGTCGGAAACGGAAAGGCTGTGGCCGGTGAAGTCGGCGGGACGGTCAAGGTTGAATGTACGGTAGATGTCCTCCAGCGTGGTTTTGCCGTCCAGCGGGGCCGTGTAGATAAGATCGTAATTCTGCCGGTCAACGGCCAGCCCCGCTTCCTGCAAGCTCTCGTAAGCCTCAAAGCGATAGTCCCGTGTTTCCGGCCCGCCTTTGAGCTGGTAGATGGTAAAGGTGTCGCCCTGCTCCTGTGCCGGGGGATCGACGGTGAAATACGGGTTTTCCCATTGGGTGAAAGGCATATCCGGCATGGCCTTGTAGCTGCCGTTCTCCACCACATAGGGCCGCACCCGGTCAAAGCCGATTTCCTGTGCCACACGGGAAAGGCTTTCCAGTACCACGGGATCACTCCGCAACCGTTCCATGCGAGTGAAGTCCTCCACAAGATAATTCTGGCCCGCCCGTACATGAAGAATATCGGCGGCGCTCATGCCGTCCTTGCTTTCCATGCCCAGCGTCAGATGGGCATAGGGTCGGCCATCGGTGTTCAAATCCTTGGCCTCGCTGTTATAGGGCTGGCTCCGCAGCTCGTCGAACCGGGCCTTGGCTTCCTCAAAGGTAGCGAAATGCTCTATCGGGGTCTGCTGCTCGGCATTGGTGGCCCATGTTTTCAGATCGGGAATGATGTAAAAGCCCCATTCCCGGCTTGCCTCCGGCGCGGCGGCGCTGCGCTCGGCCAGTGTCTTTTCGGCCCGTTCCCGCACATCGTCCCGCAACGGCACCGTATAGAGGGTGGACGCAGAGGAAAAGCCCACGTTATTGAAAACGTAGTCTACATCGGCCTCTTTCAAGGCTCCTGCCGGGTAGTAGTCGGCCCGTGTTGGGGTGTCGCTCACCTTGCCGCTGGCAATGTCATGGTTCAATCCCGTTTCCAGATGGGTACAGATTTTGCCGTCCACGGCCAGCGTCACATAGTACCAGCCAATATAACCGCCGGTCTTTTCATCGGCTCCCTCGTTGAACTCCACATTGAGCAGCGTGTAGGGCTTCAAGCCCTTTTGGGCCGCGATCTCGTTGTCCTTGGCCTCCCGCTGCAACAGCGCAGGCAGGGCCGCTTCCTTGGTGGCCTTGACGATCTCCGGGTTGTACTGCACCAAAGTACGGTTGACACATTCCGTCTGCACCTTGACCGTCTTGGCTTTCGGCGTTAGGCGGTTGCCGATAAACAGGGACGCGCCGTTGTCAAAACGGATCGTCATATCGCTGGTGCCGCGCCATTTGCCGGTACAGGGGGATGTGTGGATTTCGCCGGTCTTACAGCCAAACGCCTGCGCGATCACATCAATCTTGGCCTGCAAGGGCAGGTCTTTGTATCGGTCAGCGATTTCCAGCGCCTTTTCCTGCAACTCCGTCAGGGTTTTTGCGGGGGCTGCCTGCGGTTCGGTGTCGGAAGTAACTTCCGGCTCCGGGGCGGTTTCCGGCTCCTGCACGGGTTCTTGTTCCGGCTCCGGCTCTGGTGCCGGTTCCTGTTCCGGGGTGGGTTTCTGTTCCGGCTGCTCCTGTTCCTTGGCATACAGCTCCTTGACGGCCTCCTGCGTCAGCTCCCCGGTATTAAGCTGATCCATCAGCTCCCGGCACCGTTCCGGCGTCCCGATGTAGAGAACATCCCCAATCTTGGCCCTGCCGTTGTCCTGCGGGATATAGGCTTGCAGCATATACAGGTTTTCCCGGCTGTCGCTGCGGGGGTTGGCGTGTACCCGGTAGAAGTAGTCCGGCTCGGCCTGTTCTTGTGCCATCTGCGCCCTCTGCTCCCGGCTGCTGTTGCGTTGCAGCTCCGTGGGCTTGATGCCGGAAAGGGGCTGAATACAAGCGATCCTGTCCGACGCACGGTAGGCATTGTCGTTCAAAAGCCGCTGCCATGCGCCCACACTCGGCGCCCAGCGGAAACCGTTCTCTTTCAACTGCTGGCGGGCGTCCGCTTCCGGCTTGCCGTCAAAGAACACCTGCAAGCGGCCCTGATCCCGGTTGGCCTCCACATGGCCGCCGTCAAACTCCCAGCCCACATAGGCCACTTCGTTTGCGCGGGTCAGGCTTTCGATCCGCTGCCGGACGCGGCGGATTTCCGCATTGTTGTTGGACAGCTCCCAGCTCTGAAACGGCTTCTTTTCATAGTGCCAGCCGGATGCCATATCCGCTTTCAGGTTTTCGATGTTTTCAGGAGAGAGGTGCGGGCAGCCGTCCAGTGTGCCGTGTTTGCGGTAATAGGCGTTGACCGCTTTCATGGTTTCCTGCGCCTTTTCCAGACCGGCCAGCTTCTTTTGCAGCTTGGGAATGGCCTGCGGGTCGTCCTGCCGGATGCCGCCCATGCCGGTGCTGCGGATTTTATCAAGCAGCCCTTGGATGTACTGCCATTCCTGCATATTACTGTCGCGGGCCGCGTTCTGTTTTTCTTTCTGGCGTACCGGGAAATTGGAACCACCGGCAATCAAAATGGACGGAACACGGGCGTCAATCTCATAGCCGTGGTTCATGTTGGCGGCCAGCTTCCGGGCATAGGTGTCAAGCAGGCTGTCGATCTTCTCATGGTACATGGGATCGACGCGCTTTTTCTGTTCCTGTGCCAGCGCAAAGGCTTTATCCACATAATTCCGGTACTCGGCTGTGGCGCTGCCGGGCTTGTAATCGGAAAAGCTGTTCATTTCCTTGGCACGGCGGGCCGCACCCTCATTGATGGAATAGTAGTAGTCGGACGCCGCAGGCTCTTTCACCGGCTGTTCCGGGGTTTCCTGCTGGGGCGGCTCTTGGGCCTCCTGCGGCTGGGCCGGAGCCTCATAGCCAGCCGCCGCATATTCCTCCACGGTCATACCGGCGTCGGCGGCCTCCTGTGCAATTTCGGCCTCCACCTGCGCCTTGTAGTCCTGCAAGTTCTGGTCGAAGTCGGTCAGTTTCGGCATTTCCGGCAAAGGCTCTCCGTGGTTGAGCAGCGGACGGCACTCCATAGCGTAGTCCACCAGCGCCCCATAGTAGGCGGTTTCCTCCGGCGTCAGGGTGTCGCTGGACGCCAAACGGGTCTGCGCCTCCTGTTCCAGCCGGGACAGGTTGCAATGCAGCTCCATGTAGGGGATGATCTCGGTGAGAAAGGCTTCCCGGCTGGCGTGATTCTCCGCCCATGCCTCCGGGCCGTCCTGCCGGGTCAGATGGTCTTTCCATTTTTCATCGTTCAGATAAAAGGTCTGATACTCCCGGATATGCTCAATCAGGGAACCGTCCCGGTCGCCAAAGTCCTGCCGCCCGGAATAGCTGTGCGGCTCTCCTTGGAATGTAAAATCAATGCGGAAGTCGGTCTTGTCATAGTAGCCGCCGCCTCGATGTTCTGCGTCCAGCCGGGCAAACAGGGCGTCGGCCTCATGCAGCGGCATTTGCTGGCCCATTTCCAAATCGGGGCTTTCGGTGAAAAGGATCGTCACAACCGGCTCTGCCGTGGGGTCAAGGGTGGGCTGCTGTGCGGTCTTGGCCTCCGCGATTTCTCGGTCAATCCGGCTTTTTACCAGCTCGTCCACATGGCCGTGCTGCATTTCGTAGCCATGTCCGCAAAACTCATTGATAAGGGCAATCACCTTGTCCGTGTTGTCCACGGCCTCGGCGTACTCTACGATCAACCGGCGTTCCTCGTTGCCCATGCGCTGTCCGTTGCGCTCGGCCCAGTCGATCAGAGCGTTGGCCCGTTCTGTGGGGGTGGCCTCCGGCATAATAGGTTTGTTGTTCAAAAGGCCGTCAATCCCATTCCACGGCTGCGGCTCCGGCTGGGCCTCGGCCCGTTGCAGCGTCCCGTCGCCGGAAAGGACAAAGCCCTGTGTCTGAATGGCGTCCAACGTGCCTTGCGTCACCTCGCCGCTGGATTTTACATCGGCGTCAATCAGGGTTTGCAGCATGGCTTTCACACTGTCGGTCATTTCCTGCTGCTGTTCCGGGGGCAGCTTGGCAAACACACTGTCGGGGGCAGGCTGCCCGGCGGCCTGTTCCACGGTCGGCTCCACAGTTTGCTCCACGGCCTGCTGCGCCTGCCGCTGCTGCTGAAGCTCGGCAAGGTGGCCGTTGATGGTGGTAATCAGCTCATGGGCGGTGGCCCGGATGGTTTCAAGGGACGCCCGCAGCTCTTTCAGGTCTTTGCCGGAACTCCAACCGGCCACATACCCAAAGGAATAGTCGGACGTGTCCAGCCCGTAGTGCTGGCAGACGGCATAAGCCACGCTCTCGGCCTGCACCTCGCGGGTGCGGCTGTCGGGCCGGTTGGCCTGCTCGGTCAGAGGGGCCTCCGGGTCAATGGCGTGGAGCTTGGCATGGGCAATCTCATGGATGGCCGTTTTCAGGGTTTGCAGCTCACTCATGTTCTCCTGAATGGCGATCCGCTTTTCCGTCAGGTGATAGTAGCCATGAGAACCACCGGGGATGTCCTCAAAGGCCATCGGGACGGGGGAAGTCTGTTCCAGCGCCTTGAAGAAGTCCTCGTATTGCTCCACATTTCCGGCCAGCTCGTCCACACCGATAGAGGGCAAGGGTTCGCCCTCGGTCTGGCTCACGTCAAAGACAGACACAATCTTGAACGCCGGAATCTGTTTTTCCTGTACCTCGGTCAACGGCTTACCGTCTTTTTCCATCATCGGCTGGCCCTGTTCGTCCCGCTTCGGCACTTCCTTTTTCACCTTGTAGGGGGCGGGGGCCAGAATCTTGATGCCTTTCTCGCCCCGCTTCACATTGCGGTGAAAATCGTCCCGCCACTTGTTGTAGCCCGCTACAAGCTGGCCTCCCTGCATGGCGATCAGCAGCGTATTGTTGAAGCTGTAACTGTGGAACTTCGCCATAGAGGTGAGATAGGCTTTGTAGCGTTCACTCTCGAAAAGCTCCTGTATGCCGGTTTCCAGCCGGTCGGTGATCTCTTTCATGCGGTCGGCACTGTTCTGGCTGTTGAGAATGATAGGGACGACGGGCGGCGGGGCCGCAGCTTCGGCGGTGGGCGCTGCCTCCGGCTGCACCGTCCGGGCCGGGGCCTCGTCCCGCAGAATTTCCGGCGCGGGATAGGCCATCACCCGGTATTCCTCCGGCACCGGCTGGCCCTCATGGACGCGCTGCCACTCGTCGCCGCTTTTCACCAGATAGCCATAATCGGTGAAAACGCCATGCTCTGTTTGGGCAATGTGCAGGCCGAAACGGGGCAGGAAAATTCCCGCTTTCCATTCCTCCGGCATATCCACCATGCCGGAACGGTTCAGGTAGTAGTCACCCAACTGGCCCGTGCCGGTGACATCCGGCAGATGCACATAGTAGTCCACGTTGTCGGGGTAGTCGATGATCTGGCCGATACTGCGGAAGTCGCTCTGCGGGCTTGTCAGGGCGGCGTTCAGCTCCGCAAGCTCGGCGGCGTCCAGCTTTTCCAGCCTTGCGGCAAGGAAGTTCAGCTCGTCCACATCGGCGGACAGCACCAGATCGCGGGGCAGCTTAATGGGACGCTCCTGCGGGCTTCGGTAGCCGTACAAGAAAAAGTCCTGCGGATTGTCGGCACTGATCCCGATTTCCCGCAGGGCTGCTTGCAGCTTTTCGGTTGTGGTCGGCAAAGAAAACCAAAGGCCCTCTTTGCCTTGCTCATAACGCTGTCGGTTATGCAGCAGGATAGAAAATACTTCGCTCATGGGTTCACTCCTTTCTCTGTCTTGTTCCATCAATTTCTGCATTAACTCGTAGTCCTCGATGCTCATGTGGCCGTCATAGGTGTATGGGTCGATGTCGTCCCCACGGTAGGGGCGCTCATAGAAAGGCAGTCCGGCAGCATGGGCTTTTTCCCTTGCTGCCTCCAACACATCCGGCGGCAGCTCGTCGCTGTGGGCCTCCATGAATGGGGCAATGTTGTTCAGGCCGTTGTCGTAGTGGTGCCGGACACCGGCGGCCAGCTCCGCCACGCTCATTTCCTCGGACAGATAGCCGGAATAGTAGCCATTCACCACAATGGCCCGTGGGTCGGCGGCCTGTATCTCTGCAAGCCGCGCCCTGTCCTCTGGATAAAGGGTGTCGTCCAGATCAAGGTGAAACGCCTCCGCCTGCCAGCTCCGGCCCTCGCGCCAAAACGCCAGCCATGCAATGCCGTTTCGCAGGTCGTCTTGATACTCTGATACAACGTCCCTAAGACTTGCCATCGGCAACCCTCCTCGTATTATAAAGTAGTAGTTATTAAAGTTCCTCTCCAAGGACAAAATGCTACAATAGACAAGGTGCTGTGGATTGGTTAAAACCTCCTACCGCAAGACGGTTTCAGAAAGGCTCCAACCATGGCTCTTTGTTTTTAGTGTTAATCAGTTAGATACCGCCAGACGGTTTATATAGAACGAGGTTACATAGCAAAGAGGTGTGGCTCTAAGCAGCACTGTAAAATAAAACGCCGGAGGTAAAAAGAAATGATTTTTGTTGGTATCGATGTTGCAAAGGACAAGCACGATTGCTTTATTCTTAACTCGGAAGGAACGGTCTTGGCAGATGTATTTACCATTGCCAATAACCGCATCGGTTTTGAGACGCTTCTTTCAAGAATCCAAAGCTGTTCCCAAGGTGAAAGCAAAATAAAAGTAGGGCTTGAAGCCACAGGACATTACAGCTACAATCTGCTGGGGTTTCTTTTAGACAGCGGCCTAGCAACCTATGTCATTAACCCTCTGCACACGAACCTCTATCGGAAAAGTCTCAGCCTGCGAAGAACCAAAACAGATCGGATAGACGCGCGTACCATTGCAATGATGCTCATGTCTGATGTGGACCTCAAGTCCTACTCAAATACAGCATACCACAATGAAGAGCTAAAGTCACTAACCAGATACAGATTTGATAAGGTAAAAGAGCGCGCCAAGCTGAAAAGCTCCGTTGCGCGGTTAGTGAATATTCTGTTTCCGGAGCTTGAAAAGCTGGTCTCAAGTCTGCACATCGCTGTTGTATACGCACTGCTGAGCAACTATCCGGGTGCAAGCTATATCGCAAACGCTAATACTGAAGAACTCGCTGAGACTCTTTGCACCGCCTCTAAAGGTCGTTATACCAAGTCTAAAACCGCGGAAATCCAAGTAGCCGCAGGGGTCTCCATTGGCTCGAAAATGCCTGCTAAGTCTATGGAGTTGAAACACACGATTGCTCTCATCCGCGAGCTGGACAAAGAAATTTCTGAGGTAGAATCCGCAATTGACAAGATTACATCTCAGATGGATTCTCCCATCTTTACAATCCCCGGTATTGGCCGACATATGGGTGCAATGATTCTTGCTGAAGTTGGAGATTTTTCCAACTTTGCAAGCGCAGACAAGCTGCTGGCTTATGCTGGACTCTCTCCATCTACATATCAGTCAGGGCAACTGCAAAACTGTTATGCTCACATGGAAAAGCGTGGCTCCAGATATTTGCGATATGCTCTTTTCAATGCCGCCAAATATGTCTGCCTTTGGTGTCCTACATTCTCGGCCTATCTTGAAAAGAAGCGTTCTGAGGGAAAGCATTACAATGTTGCCATCTCTCATGCTGCTAAAAAGCTGGTAAGGCTTATTTTTGCTATGCAGCGTTCTGGGAAAGCCTTCTTAGCTGATTATTAAGCGTGCGATTTTATACGGAGCGAGTATCCGACAACGGATGCTCTTGTTTGCTATACCAATTTTCACCACCTTAAAATTTCTCTCGAAAATTTTGTTTTGGGGCTTGACTTTTAATAGTTAGTCTTTCTTTCAAAAATAGGGGTTTGGGGATTTCCCCAACAAGCAACCCCCCCGGCCCGGCAGGGTGGCCGGGTCAGGGATTTATCGGAAGTGTGGCTACACTTCCTATGCTTGCTACGTTACTCCGTCAGCTCCTTTTCTCCACGCGGTAGTTGACGTACTTCCCGCCGGTATCGGCCAAAAGCACCGTCCCGTCGTAGGTTTTGCCGGTTTTCATGGAGCGCAGGCCCTTTACCTTTGCCTTTCCGTCTTTGAGCAGCGCGGCGGCGATCTTCGGGGTGAATGTCTTGCCCCGTTCCTCAAAAAATCGGTCATTCTTCCACATGACAAACTGGCAGGCCCGGTTTCCGCAGTAATAGTTTTTCTTGCCCTCGTAGACGGCTTCGCCGCAGCGGGGACACTTGCCGATAACCACACGCTCGGACTGAAACAACTTCTGCGCGTCCTCGCTGATCTGCGAATATCGGGAAATCAGGCTTCGGGTCATTTCCTCAATGCCTACCATGAAGCCCTCCGGGTCGGCCTCGCCCTTGGCAATGGCCGTCAGCTTGGTTTCCCATTCCGCCGTGAGCTGGGGAGAAGTCAGCACTTCCGGCAGTACGCACACAAGGTTGTGGCCGTCCTTGGTGGGAAGTAGCTGTTTGCCTTTGCGCTCCACAAAGCCCATCTGCACCAGCTTTTCCAGAATGGAAGCGCGGGTTGCCGGGGTTCCCAAACCTTGGCGCTCGGCGTCCTCCGGCATATCCTCGGCCCCGGCACGTTCCATAGCAGACAGCAGCGTATCTTCGGTATAGGGCTTGGGCGGCGTAGTGAAATGCTCGGTGATGCTGGCCTCCACCGGGTCAAAGGTCTGGCCCTCGGTGATCTCCGGCAGCTCCCTTGCCAGCTCCGGCGCGTCCTCGTCGGCGTCGGTCTTGAACGACGCCTTGAAGCGGCGCTCAATCTCTTTCCAGCCGGGGGTGAGAATGGTTTTGCCCTTGGCGGTGAACTCGTTCCCGGCGCAGGTGAATGTGGCGGTGACAGCCTCATACACATGGGGCGCGGCCACAGCACACAGCAGCTTGCAGCACACAAGGGACAGCAGTTTCTTTTCGCCCTCGGTCAGCCCGTCAAAGCCTTTCTGCACAAACTCCATCGTGGGGATAATGGCGTGGTGATCGGACACCTTTTTGCTGTTCAGCACCCGGCCAAACTGCGGGGCAATGTCCAGCCCTGCCGCAAAGGAAAGCAGCGGCCACAGGCCGGACACAATGCTTTCCGCTGTGGGCTGCATATCGTCGGTAAGGTACTGGCTGTCGGTGCGGGGATAGGTCAGCAGCTTCTTTTCATAGAGCTGTTGGGCATAGTCAAGGGTCTGCTTGGCGGTAAATCCAAACAGGCGGTTGGTCTCCCGCTGCAAGGTGGTGAGATCGTAAAGGCGGGGCGGCTGCTCCGTCTTTTTCTCCCGTGTTACCGACACACAAACGGCCTGCGCCGTTTCACAGGCGGATTTCAGGGCCTTGGCGTCGTCTGCGTTTCCCATGCGTTCACTGGCCGCCTCCATGCCGCCCGCCGCGATATGGACAACGTGGTATTTCTCTTTCTTAAAATTGCTGATTTTGGCCTCCCGGTCAACCAGCATATTGAGGGTAGGCGTCTGGACACGGCCCACGGTCAGGGTCTTGTGGTAGAGGATGGATAAAAGCCGGGTGGCGTTGATCCCCACCAGCCAATCGGCCTGCGCCCGGCACAGGGCCGATTGATACAAGTCGTCGTAGTCGGCCCCCGGTTTCAGGTGGGCAAAGCCCTCGCGGATCGCGGCGTCCTCCATGCTGGAAATCCAAAGGCGCTTGAACGGCTTTTTGCAGCCCGCCATCTGGTAGACGAAACGGAAAATCAGCTCACCCTCGCGCCCGGCGTCGGTGGCGCACACAAGGCCCGTCACGTCGGGGTGTTCCATCAGGGAGCGCAGCACGGCAAACTGTCCTTTCTTCTCGGCGGGGATGATGTACTGCCACTCCTGCGGCAAAATCGGCAGGTCGTCATAGCGCCACTTCTTGAAACGCTCGTCATAGGCTCCGGCATCGGCAAGGGAAACAAGGTGGCCGATACACCAGCTCACCAGATAGCCGTTTCCCTCCATGTAGCCGTCCCGTTTCTGATCTGCACCGATCACGCCCGCAATGCTGCGGGCGACGCTCGGTTTCTCTGCAATTACCAACTGAATACTCATTCCTTATTCCTCCTTATCCTGCGCGGGTTCCTCGTCCTCCGGGGTCGGTTCGTCCTCGTCGTCCTCGTCGTCCTCGTCCTCGCCAAAATCGTATTCGTCCAGCTCGTCGCCGCCCTTGGTGTCGGCCTTTGGCTTCTTAAACTTGAAGAAGTAAAGGGCCGCGCCGCCGCCGATCAGGGCCACCACAAGGAACACGACAAGGCCGCCCATGCCGCTGCCTTTCGCTTTATCTTCCTGCGGCTGCTCGGTTTCCTCCGGCTCCTGCGGTTCCGGCTCCGGGCCGGTACACTCGGTCATATTGGTTTTACATACCGGGCAATTCGTGTTGACGGCTCCCGCCGCGCACTTGGTCGTACAGGTACAGGTTTCCGGGGCGGCTTTGCCGTCCTCCAACAGTGCTTGCAGGTCAGCGTCGTCCACTTGGTTGAGGAAGTGAACGGCGGTTTCCTTGTCCTCGTTGGCGCGGTCGATCAGGATATAAAAGTAGTTGCCCGCTTTGGTGGTAACGGTGATAAGCTGCTTATCCCCATAAAAATCATCCACCAGTGTTGCATTGCCCTCCGGGGTAACAGGTACGCCCTTCGGCTCCATGCCGCCGGTGGTGGGTTCTTCCTCCTGCGGTGCCTCGGTGGTTTCCGGCAAAGGCTCCGGGTTGGGGTCAGTGCCACCGGCAAACGCGGTGGTGGAAAAGACCGTCAGGCAAAGCACGGCGGCCAGCGTCACGGTAAACGTGCGAATGATCTTATTCTTCATCGGCATTGTCCTCCTGTTCAAAATCCGGCTGCGGGGCCGGGGCGCTCTGCAAAGCGCCGCCGCGCAGGAACGCCGCAAATTCCTCCGGCTTCATATTCAGGCCGCGCACAAGCTGGATGATCTGCAAATTCTCCTGCTCGGTCTTTGCCGCTTCCAGCTCACGAAGCTGCTTTTGCAGCTCCGCGATCTTGACCTTGGTTTTCTCAATGTCCTTTTCGATACGGTCAAGTTTGTTTGCCATAGTCAAAACTCCTTTCTGGCGTCAAGGCAGACGCCCGTAACAATAGAAATGCTGCTGCCAATAACTCGAATTGAGGTTGGTGTAGGAAATGGGGTCGCCACAGTGCAACATCACGGAATTGCCCACATAAATGCCGACGTGGGAAACGCCGGGGGTGTCGTAGGTGCCGACGAAAAATACAAGGTCGCCGGGCTTGGCCTGCTCCGGGGAAACAGGGGTACAGATATTGCAAAGGCCCTGTGCGCCCAGCCGTCCCACGTCCCATCCGCTGTGATTGATTACCCAGCTCACAAAGCCGCTGCAATCAAAGCTGGTGCTGGGAGAGCTGCCGCCCCACACATACGGATAACCTACATACTTTTCCGCCTCGGCCATCATTGCGGCAAAGGTGGCGTCCTCCAAAGCCTCCGGGGGAATGTCGTAATAGGTCGGCTCCTTGACGGTGGAAGCGTTGGGATAGGTGCCGTTTGGGAACAGGTCAGGCCGGTTGCCCAGCGTGTGTATATACACCGCATACAGGCTCATTTGTTCCTCGCCCATGATGTAAACAGGCAGATGGGACATATCGAAGTTTTCCAGCTTCACGTTGCAGATGTAATAGGTGTAGGGAACTTGCACAGTATAGGTGTTGCCCTCGCTGTCCATCCGGGTTTCGGTGCGGTATCGGGTTTCGGTTTCAATGGTCTGTGTCAGGGTATATTGCTTCTCAAAGAGCATGGCAAGGTCGCCTTGCACGTCGCCCAGCGTATAGACGCCCTCATGCAGCGCCGACAGGATGGAAGTCAGCACATAGGGGTCATGACCGATCTCGTCCAGATCGAAACGGTATTCGTCATAGCCGGGGTGCAGGCTTTCGTAGTTGTCAAGCTCATACTGCAAATCGGCCTCCATGTCCGCATAGGCGGCTTCCGCCCCCAGCATATCGCTGTCCTCGGACAGATAGGACGTGGCTGCCACGCCGGTTCCTGCACTGCCGAACATGGCCGTACAGGATTGCAGGCCGCCCATAATCAGCATGAGCATAAGGCCCACACCGCCGATCAGCAGCACACCTTTCCAGTGCCGGGCCACAAAGGACGCGGCCTGTTTGCTTTTCTCGGCGGCTTTTTTGGCGGCTGCGGCGGTGGTCTTGGTGGCGCTGGCTGCGCCCTGTGCCGTCTGGCCCGCCGCCCGTGCTGCCTTGGCATAGTCCCGTTTGATTTTCTGTTTCTGCCAGAACCGGGCCACCGGGTTTTTCACCGCCTGCGCCATTTCCGGGTTGTCCCGCAAGGATTTCTGGTAGATGTACTCCGCATTGGCGGCAATGGCCTTTTTCTCGGCCTTGGCTGCGGCCCGGTAGGGTTTGAGCTTGTGGCGGTGGACGCCGCTGCGGATCATGCGGCCCGCCTGCCGTTCCGCCAGTTCCTCCCCCTTGTGGCCGCCCTCCACGCCCACATTTTCGTGTTCGACCTCGTGGATTTTTCCGTGGAGGTAAAGCCCGGCTTCCTGTATGGGGCGGCTGGCCGGGTTTGGTTTGAGCTGGGGAGGGGATTTCTCCACCTTGTCAAAATACAGCTTGCTTTTGGCCTTGCCCTTGGCCTCGTCATAGACGGTTTCCTTGGTGACGACGCGCTTTTTCGGCAGGGCTTCTTTGGCCGCTTCCAGCTTATCCGCCCGTTTTTCTGCCTTTTTGATATACGGGGCCAGCTCTGGGGAGGCCCGTTCCTCGGCGGTAAACTGCAACCGGGAAACGGGGCCGGTAGCCTGCGCCACGGTTTTTCCAGCGTCCTTGGCCGCTTTCTTTGCCTTGTGGCGGTCGTGCAGTTCGTCCGCCCGTTCCAGTATTTTTTCCGCCGCGCCCTCCGGCTGGGCGGTGTATTCCTGCTCGGTCTCCCGGCTGGACACATTGACGCTTTCGCCGGTGGTCTGGTTATCCAGCGTCAGGCCGTCGCGGGTCATGTGCTGCGTTACCTTGTCGCGGGGTTTTAAGGGTTCCATATCCGATCACCTCCTTGCTGTCTGTTCCGGCAGCGCCCGGTTTCGATCTCTGCAATATAGCGCAGGATGGGGTACACCTGCGGGGGAACAACTGCGTTTCCCAAAGTCTTTAACCGTTTTGCCACATTCGCCGGCGGGTCGCTGATTAAGTGCGGGATTTGCGCCGGTTCTTTGGCCCACATGGAATGTCCGTCCATCTCCGGGGGAATCCCATCAGCCATTCCACCCAGTCGGGATTCAGTTTCACATCCCCCGGCGGGCTGCCCAGCAGTTTGTAAACCGCCCATGACAGCCGCGCCGTCCATACGGTTCCGCTGGGGTTGTATTTTCGGAAGCTCCCGGTCGGGGTCATCCGCACATCGACAGTCTTCCCCACATCCCCCGTGTCGCTGGCAAGGGGCGTGGGAAGCAGTATGGCCGATGATGAAAGTTCTTTTGCGCTCATGCCATGCGCCGACGGCGACAGCAGGAAGTACGAAAACCCTAACGGCGTAGCCTGCCTGCTCCAAGTCAAAAACCGTCTTGTCGAGCCCCAGATGGATGAAGCCAGCAACATTTTCTCCAAGCACCCAAGAGGGGTGCAGTTCCCGGATAACGCGGAGCATTTCGGGCCATAAATACCGTTCGTCCTCAAATCCCCGTTGTTTCCCGGCGCTGGAAAAGGGCTGGCAGGGGAATCCCCCGGAAATAAGTGTGATGGTTTCTCGTCCTGTTTTTTCAAAAAATGCCTCCTTTGTCACTGTGGTAATGTCCCGGAATTTTGGTACCTGCGGCCAGTGCTTTTTCAAAACTTCCATCGGGAAATCCGCCCATTCGCACTGGCATACGGTGGTAAACCCTGCGGCTTCCGCCGCAAGGTCGATCCCGCCGATCCCGGAAAACAGGCTGAAATGTGTTAAGGCGCTCATACCGTCGCCCCCTCGCCTAACCGGGTCGTCATGATCTGGTAGAGCTGGGTGTTTTTCGGGATGGGGTTCTTAAAGGGCAGGATCACATTTTCGTAAATGAGAAGCCCCTCGCCGGGTTCGGAATTGTCCACATACCGTAATTGCTGGGGCGAAATGTTCAGCCGTTCCGCAAGGATTTTGCGGTCGCCGCTGGCTTGATTGAGCAGGCAGATGAAGTCGCTGTTTTCCAAAATGTTCTCAATTTCCGGGGAGGAAAGCAGGTCTTTCACATTCTGTGTCGCACCTGTGGGAATCCCGCCCCACTTACGAAAACGCTTCCAAATCTCACAGGAAAAGGCCGCCGTCTGTTCCTCACGCAAAAGCAGGTGGAACTCATCACAGAAATACCATGTCGCCTTGCCCTTGCTGCGGTTTTGGGTGACGCGCCCCCAAATCTGGTCTTGGACAATGAGCATACCGATTTTCTTTAGCTGCTTGCCCAGCTCCTTGATGTCAAAGGCCACAATGCGGTTTTGAATGTCGATGTTGGTTCTGTGGTTGAACACATTTAAGCTGCCGGACACATACAGGTCAAGGGCCTGCGCCACCCGGTCGGCCTCCGGGATATGCTGGTCTAACAGGGCTTTGTGCAGGTCTGCAAGGATGGGCATATTTTCCGGCTTGGGGTCTGCCAGATAAGGCCGGTAGATCACCTGTACCGCCCGGTCGATCACCGTCTTTTCAATGGCTTCCAGCCCGTTCTTGCCGCCCATGACAAGCTCACAGAACGACAGAACAAAGTCGGATTTCAAGGCCAGCGGGTTTTCATCCTCGGAGTAGTTCAGGTTGATGTCCAGCGGGTTCACATAGTTTTTGCTGGTAGGCGACAGCTTCACCACCTGCCCATGCAGCCGCTTCACAAGGGGGTAATACTCGGCCTCTGGATCACAGATATACACATCGTCCGGGGTGCAGAGGAACACGCTCAAAATTTCTGATTTACAGCTCATACTTTTGCCGCTTCCCGGTGTCCCCAGCTTTAGCCCGTTGGGACACCTCGCTCGTTTGCGGTCGAGCATAATCATGTTGCCGGTCTTGGCGTTGATCCCGTAATACATGGCGTCGCCGCCCTGAAAAAGCTCCTGCGTTACAAAAGGGACGAACACGGCCACGCTGGAAGTCGTCAGGGAGCGTTCAATCTGGATGTGGCTGGCCCCCAGCGGCAGGCTGCTCATAAGCCCCTGTTCCTGTTGGTAGTCCAGCCGCACAAGGGAACAGTTGTATTTCTGTGCAATACCGGCAGCCCAGAACACATCGTTTTCCAGCTTTTGCCGGGTGTCTGCGGTGTTCAGCACCAAAAAGGTAAGCTGGAACATCCGTTCATTCCGGCTCTGCAAGGTCTTTAGCAACTCCTTGGCGTCCTGCCCGTAGGTGGCAAGGTCGCTGGGAAGTATATCCATGTCGTAGCCGCTGCGGACAGCCCGTTTCTGTTCCTGAATCTTCATGGCGTCAAGGTCGGTGATCTTGCGCTTGACCGTCTTAATGGCGTCGCTCTGGTCGATGGCCTGCACATGGAGGTTCACCACAATGCCGTTTTCCGTGTTGAGAAAGTCGGCCAGCATTTCATCCGACAGTTCCGGGGAGAGGATTTGCAGAAAGCTCACCGCCCCGTATTTGCCGCCCAGCCCGAACATCCGGGCATTGCCGAAGCGGAACGAGGACGGGGCGATAAAGTCCTTGGTAGAAAGCCCCGACGGGGCAAGCCACTTCCAGTCAAAGGAGAACGGTTCCCCGTCCGGGTGGAAAATGCTGTGCATGACTTCCAGCCGTTCCTTGGCGTCCAGTCCCCACGCGGAGGCCCCCATGCTCCTGAAATAGCCCAAAAGGTCGGTTTCGATCCGGCGCAGTCTGGCGCGGGCCATTTTCAGGCTGTCCGCCTCGATGGTATAGGTCATAAATTTCCGCTTCATCAGTCCGTTGTTCCCGTTCACAAGCTGGTCTTGCAAAATGTCGGAATACTCGCTGCGGATGTCGTCGAAGTCGTCCCCCTGCGCCCGGATTTCAAAGCTCTTGGCGTACTGCTTGGGGTCGATCTTGCGGTTGATAAAGGAAAACTGCACATGAATGGAGGCGTCCAGATAGTTGTAGAGGTCGCACAGGTTTTCAAAGATGGCGGTCTTGGTGTCCGCCTGCGCCAGTTGGTAGCTGATGTCCGTAAACTCAATGCACTTGGAAAAGGTGCGGGGCGTCACCCGGCACACGCCGTCCTGATACATGGCCTCATAGGGAATACTGACCTGCGCCGAATGGGGCTTGCCGTCGCCCTTATACTTTCGGATGACGGCCTGAATCTCTTTCTTTTCGGCGCGGGTGAGCTTGACCGGCGCTTTTGCGCTCGTTTCGTTCTTTTGCTTTTTGGACAATGGCGTTGACCTCCTTTTCCATTTGGGATTGCCGCACAAGGGCGGTATAAGCGTTGTTGGTCTGGTAGGGCCGTTCCTTGGGCTGGATGAAGCAGCACTCTACGATCTGGCGCACCACCACTTCAAGGGGCTGGCCGTGTTTTTCGTAAAGTGCCAGCAGAAAGCCCGGCAGCATGGCAAACACCATAATGAGCGCCGCCGCGCTGGTCGGGACGCGGCCCCGGATCAAAAAGAAAAGCGGGACGCCAACAAGCAGCGCACCGCCAAAACAAATGAGCTGGCGTTTCGTCAGCCCGAATACTACCTTGGATTTGACCTTGGTTAAATCCTTGGGGACAGTTACATAAGCCATAAAAAGTCACCTCGTTTCTTTAGTGGGCGGTAAATACGGCCTTGCTGATACTTCCCGTCTTGAACAGACAGAAGCAAAGCAAAACGGTATAGCCCATACAGCCCCAGATCGCACCGGATATGTCGTCGGCGGTTCCGATCTGCTGGATCAGCACCGCATAAATCCCGACAACCACCATGATTAAAAAGGCTTGGAAGCCCAGCGCAAGCAAGGATTTCAAGTAGTTCTGGCCCATGCCGCGCCACTCTGCATTGCCCAGCGTGGCAAGGGGGATCGGCCCCAATGCGGTCACGGCGTAAATTTCAATCATTCTTCCATAGGTCACAAGGAAAATGCAGATGGAAAGAATGTTCATCGTCAGCCCCACAACAAGGGTCTGGAACCACAGGCCCAGAAGCGGCCCGATGTCCATTGCTTCAAGGCGGCTTTCCAGATCAGGGAGCAGCGTGTCAAAATCAATGCTGGTATCTCCGATAATCACCCCGGCGCTCTGGTTGACGACCTGCTGGGTGGCGTCAAACACGCCCATGACGATATTCCATGTGTTCGTCACAATGAGGATGGCAAAGGCGCTTTTGAAAATCCAGCGGAAGAACATGGAGCTGTCGAAGTCGTGCATATTGTTCTTTTCCACAATCATGTCGATCAGCTCATAGCACATCACAAGGGCGAGAATGGCCGCCGCAATGGGGACGATCACCGTTTCGGACAGGTTTTGCAGCATGGAGAAAATGCCGCCGTTCCAGTCCTGCGGGGTACTGCCCACATCCGACGCGATTTCCCCGACTTTGGTATTGACCGTGTTAAACAGGCCGGACAGGTTGCCCATGATACCGTCGATCAGGATTCCTTTGATCCATTCCCCGATTAAATCACCGATCATGTGGGGACACCTCCTTTCCCGCGCCCTCCCAGATCAGAGAGGACGCGGAGGGTTTTCTAACACACATGGGGTTATCCCAGCAGCCCGGACAGCAGCGGAACAAGGGTCATGCCAATGAGGGCAACGCCACCTCCGGCGACAAGCTGCTTGATTCCCTGTGACTTGCTTGCAGGGTTGTCCGCCCCGTATCCCTCCAAAAGATTGACGCCGCCCCATACGCAAAGCGCGCCGCCGAGGCCCACAACGATGGTCTGCAAAGTATCAACTGCACTATTGAAAAATTCCATAAATATACCTCCATAAATTCAGATTGTGATGGTGTTTGGGTGCAAAAAAAGCCGCCGTTCACAGCGGCAGCCTCACAATCCGCAGACGGCCCGGAGTTACTGGCCGTCCCGCCATTCCAGCACAGCCAGCGAAAAAATTTCGCCCCATGCTTCACACAGTCTGCGGTCTATTTCCCTTGCAAGTTCTTCGGCTTCCCCGTCCGTGGGCGGGGTATCATGTTCTGCGATCCACTGGCACAGCACCGCAGCGGAAATGATTGCCCGGTAGATTTCTTTCTCATACTTGAAATAATCCGCAAATGTCCATTCGTCCGAGTGTCCCATCGGTCACGCTCCTTTCTCTATGGCCGCTTTATTCTGCGGAAAAATCTTCCTCCGACAGCTCAATGTCGTAGAGGTCAAAGGGTTCGTCCTCCGTTATCACGCGCCGCCTTTTCCGGCGCAGGGACGACAGGTAGCTGTCCACATCAAAATAGTTCTTCTTGTCGGCGTCGGAAAGGTATTTATAGCGGGGGTGACGGGTAATGTCGTATTTCTCACTGAAAAACGGCCTGACACCGCGCACCTGCAAAATACACTTGCCTCCGTCCATCGTTGCGATTTCGTCCTGTGACATCAACTCCTTTCCTAACTTCTGATAATTCAATCCGTGAGAGGTCTGTGCGCCCCGGTTTTCGCTCTGGTTGTAGCTGTCGATGGTTTCTTTGCCCAGCACGTCAGAGATTTCCTTGGCGTTCTTGCCCCGCCCACTAAGAAAAAGCGTGCAGTCGCAGTTATCGGAAATGATTTCCGCAGCGTCCTTGTAGATGGCCTTTAACTGTGACTGGCTTTGCAAAATAATAGAAGCCGAGATTTCACGGCTTCGGATGGTGGCGATCAGCTTGTCAAAGTTGGGTATCTGGCCGATGTTCGCAAACTCGTCCAGTATCATGCGGACGTGAACCGGCAGCCGCCCGCCGTATTTATCATCGGCCCGGTCACAAAGCAGGTTGATAAGCTGGCTCTGTACCATTGCCAGAATGAAATTAAAGGTGGTGTCCGTGTCCGACATAATCAGGAACAGCGCCGTTTTCTCGTCCCCGATGGTGTCAAGTTCCAGTTCGTCGTCCTCCATCAGCTCCCGCACCTCGCGGATGTCAAAAGGGGCCATTCTCGCGCCTGCGCTGATAAGGATAGAGGAACGTGTCTTGCCCGCCGAAAGCAGGAATTTTTTATACTGGCGGACGGCAAAGTGGTCTGGATCGCGTTCCTCCAATCGCTCAAACATCAAATCCACCGGCGACTGAAATTCCGGGTCGTCCTCGCGGGCTTCGCTGGCATTTATCATTTCAAGCAGCGTCGTGAAGTTCATTTCTTCCTCCGGCGCTTCCTGCCAGATATAGCCGATCAGGGCCGTGTAGAACAGCCGTTCCGATTTCACCCAAAAATCTTCCGCACTTTTTTCGCCCTCGCCTTTAGTGTTGCAAATCAGGGTATTTACCAGCTTCAACACGTCTTTTTCCGAGTGCAGATACCGAAACGGGTTGTATTTCATGCTCTTGGAAAAATTGATGGTGTTCAGCACTTTCACGCGGTAGCTGCTGCGGATAAGGAGCTGGCCCACTTCACCGATCAAGCTGCCCTTGGGATCGGTTATCACAAATGAGGTCGGATAGTCCTTGGACACACATTGCATCAGGTTTGGTTTTACAAAGAACCGGGTCTTGCCGGAGCCGGAACCGCCGATCACCAGAACATTTTTATTTCTTGCGGTTTTGGGGTCTTTCGGCCTATTGTTCATGGTGATCCGTTCCGTCTGTGTCAGCAGAATGTTGTTGTCAAAATTGGGGTCGATATAGGGGGCTATATCCTTGGGGCCGCCCCATGAAGCGTTTTGTCAAGTGCTTTTTTGAGTTATTGACGCAAATTATCGTGAAAGTGCGAAAGCGCAAAGTGCAAAGGGTCTGCGTTTTGCACTTTCAGCTTGCGGGTTCGGGTGGCTGCTTCTTCTTGATGAAGTTGTACCATTGACCGCCGACACGCCTTGCGCCTAAAATGCCGCCCATGTTGCGCTTGGCATTCTGTACCGTCCTTTCGGATATTCCGGCTTCGGCTGCGGCTTTTACAATGTCCTCACTGGCAAGCTCTTTCCCGTCTGCCAACAGGTCAAGTATCAGCCGTTCCGCCTGTTCGGTCTTGGTGGCGGTGTTGCCGCCCGCGCCGGACAGCAGCTCGTCAGCGGTGATGTCGTATTCGCCTATCCACGAAAAGCCCGTTTCCGGGTCAAGGCAAAAGGCAACGGGCTTGCCCTCCGGCGCAAGGGAAGATTTGTCATGCACGATAACGCGCACATTCGGTTCTCGCTTCACGCGCCCGATCAGCAGGACGCTCCTTGCTGCGGCGCGGAAGTCGATAGAACCTAAGCCCCGGTATGCGCTCTGCCCTCCGGCAGCTTTGTTGAGATGTCCGATAAGGATAACGGCGCACCCGGTACGCTCGGCAACATCGGCAAGGCGGCGGAACATGGGGCGCACTTCGTTTGCCCGGTTCATGTCGGTCTTTTCGCCCATATACGCCTGTATGGGGTCAAGGATGATCAGCCGCGCCCCGTTCTGCGTGATTGCCTTTTCTATGCGCTCGTCGGAGAGGGTAAGCTCCCGCTTGGCTTCATCAATCACAAGTACGCGGTCAAGGTCGGCTTCTGCTTCCATCAAGCGGGGCTTGACGGTATCGCCCAGCCCGTCCTCGGCGGTCTGGTAAATCACTTGGAATGGCGGCAAGGGCTTCATTCCCGGCAGCGTTCCCCCGGTGGTGCAGGCGGCGGCAAGGCGTAGGGCAAAAGTGGTCTTTCCCTCGCCGGGATTGCCTTGCACAATGGTTACTTTCCCAAAGGGAATATACGGCTCCCATAGCCATTCAACGGTCTGTGTGTCAACCTCGCTCATGCGGATAATCTCGACGGTTTCCTCCTGGGTTGGCTCTTTCAAGCCGTAAATCGCTTCCCGGATATACTTCCCGTCTGTGATTTCTGCCCGGTGCTGCAATACCTCGTTCCAGTCCTTGTAAAGCGGCACAAGGCGGTGGACGGTCAAGCCCTCCGGCATGAGCTTCACAAGGCGGCTGCAAGCGTCGTTTCCGGCTTCGTCGCTGTCAAGGCAGAGAAAAACGGTCTTGATGTTGGGGCGGTCAGAAAGGAAACGCAAAAGGGCTTTTTCTCCCACGCCGCCCAATGACAGATAGCTTTGCTTTTGCCAATCCTTTTTGAACAGGCAGAGGAAAGAGAGCAGGTCAACGGGGGCTTCAAAGACAAACAACCTTTCGCCCTCGCCACGGTAGCAGAAGTTAAAGGCTTTGTCGCTGCCTTTCACATCAAGCCGGAAGTTTCCCGCCGTTCCCTTGCTGTGGGCGTAGCGCGGTATTCCGTCCTCGTCCCGCCCCACAAATACGGCGTTGTGGTGGGCTGTGTCCTCGTAAATATCGCCGCGGGCAAAGAAAAAGCCCGTCACATCTTCATCAATGCGGCGGGTGGCTGTGAGGTAGTTCCTCGCTATGCGGTTGTCGGTGCTGCGGGGCGGTAATCGGAAGTCAGAAAAGGACGCGGGGCAAGGTCTGTCCGGCGGCGGTGCTGCGCCTTTTTCGCCTGTCAGCAGTTCAACGGCTTCGGTGAAGCTCTTGCCGAAAAACTCCATGACAAAATCAATGGGTGCACCGCCCTTACTCTGGCTGTGCCTGTACCATTTGTTTCCCCGGACGGTCAGGCTGTCGTGCCGCTTCCAGCGGTATTCATTTCCGGCACGGGTAAGCTGCTCGCCCTGTGATTGCAGGAAAGAAACAAGGTCGGCTTGGTTGGCGCGGTCTATCTGTTCTTGGGTGTAATACATAAAAGTTCAACTCCTTTCAGCGGTCTATATCATGCCGTTTGGTGCGGCTCTGCGTCTGCTCCGGTTGGTCGGCGCGGAGTGCAATATCCACGCATTTGCGGATTTTTTGAAGCTCTGAAACATTGGTGCGGGTATCTTTCAGTTTGGTATAATCGCTGTCCCTCTGTGTTTTGAGGTCAGCATATTCCTGTTCCCATTCCGCAATAGGCAAGGTCTTTGTTCCTTTCGGCAGATTTGCATGGAGATAGCGGCTTGCTGCGTTCCATAGTGTCAGCTCGGCGCGGTGGGCTTCCTCGTACTTGTCGCGCTTGTTTGTCCAGCCGTTTTGCAGCTTTTTCAGCTCATCGTGAATGGGCTTGTACTCTGTATAGTTCTTCCCGTATTCAATTAGCTTTTGCAGCTTCTTCATGCGTTCCTCGGCGGTTTTCATTCCCTCCCGGATTGAATAGGCTTTATCACTGACAGAGGAAAGAGAAGCGTCCAGCTCGTCAAGATTAGAGATACCATGCTCGGAAAGATAGTTGACCGCTGCCGCTATGGTTTTCAGTTCATCGGCTGTGTGCTGTTGTTGCCAACTCTGCGAATACTTCCGGCTCTTTTCTCTCTGAACGCTTAAATATTTCATCAGCAGATTTGCAAGGCCGGGGGATTGCGGGGGCTGCTCCGGGGCAGTTTCCCGCGCCTTGAACAGTTCGCCAATCCATTCTTTGAGCTTTCCAATCTGCGCCCGGATTTCCCGGATAAGGCGGTTTGCCTTTTGGATATTCCGGTTCAGCTCGCCTTTCTCGGTGGCTATGCCTTTCTTCTCCATTTGACAAGCCGCTACGCCCATGTGGACGGTAGGCAGCTCGTCAATGCCGCGCTCGGCGTTGCTGCGGTGGTCGATACGCTCCGGGTGTCCGGCGCGTTCAAGGTAGGCGTTTGAAATATCCGCCCATGCCTTGCGCCACAAAAGCGCGTTGCCCTTGTCGTTCCAGCCTGTGAGGTCAACTTTGTGTGTCTTATATCTGCCGCTTGGCAAGCGTATGCGCTCGCCGTTTTCGTCAAGGTCATATTCCTTTTTGGACTTCGCCGCCCATGCGCCGCGCTCGTCAAGGGGGCGCATGGTAAGCATGATATGACAATGGGGGTTGCCGCTGTCAGTGTCGTGAATGGCAAAGTCAACGCACATTCCTCTGGAAACAAATTGAGAGGAACAGTATTCCCGGACAAGCCGGATCTGTTCCTCTCTGGATAATTCTATGGGGAGTGCTGCGTCAATCTCTCTGGCAAGCTGGGCGTTCCCGGCTTTCTCGTAAAGCTCCACACTGTTCCATAGGGTAGCGCGGTCAGAGAAAGAGGGCGGGGCATGGGGCGGCAATAGGATTTCCGTATGGACAACGCCGCGCTTGCGGGTGTAGTCATGGGTCATTCCGTCCCACTCGTTTGTGATTTTCTCGCCGCTTCGGTAGGCGGCTGCGGCAACGGCTGATTTGCCCTTGCCCCGGCTGACAATGCTGATATTACAATGATAGATGGCTATGGGTATCACCTCCCGGATAGGATAACAAGACCCGCAAAAATGGTACAGACACCAACGGCGGGTGTACTGTTTTTGTGGGTGTGCAGGGATAGCCGCGTAAGCGGCGCAAGGGGTGCAGCCCCTTGTTGCGGCAAAGTCGCCATATCGGAGCGCGGGGAAAGTTCCCTGTGCGGAGATGAGCCCTCGGCAGAGCGCACACGCCCGCAAGGGTGTATAAGTGCGCCCTTTGTTCCAAAGGGATTACTCCGCATTCCCGTCCCCGGCTCGTTTTTTCAAAAACTCCTGTGCTGGCTCGCTCATCAAGGCAAGCCGTAAAAAGGCTTTCGCGTCCTCGTCCGGCATGGCAATCAGCTCCGGCACAAGGCTCTCCATGAAGCCGCCGCGCTTACAAAGCCTGTGGTTTCTCGCCTTGCGTTCCTCGACGGATAGCTTCTGCTTGATGATTTTCTCCCGGTTTTCAAACTGCCGGATTTTCTTCTTGCCTTCCTCAATCTCGGCGGTCAATTCCTCACGGGTTTTCTCCCTCGGTTTCGTCATAGCTGGTCGCTCCTTTCTGCCCGTAGGCATGGAAAAAGGGCAGTCGATTTTCTCGGCTGCCCTTGTGGATAATATATTTAGTTTTAATAAGCAGAACTTATAATTTCAAAGCTTAAATTCATATCAGCATTTGCGGCTTTTTCTTCATTTTCTATTGGTTGTATCACAAATTCAAATGTAGGCTCATAGTCCCCGTCCTGCAAGGTTTCTCCACCCAAAATCTCGATATGATACCAGC
>OGFK01000525.1_pt1 | contig 32946 bp, 22 predicted proteins | sample 1570931 | NCBI WGS metagenome assembly OGFK01 (sample SAMEA2581935, study PRJEB24529) | metagenome | biome: Human gut stool | place: China | collected 2011
GTGAATACTGCCGCAAGGTCCTCTACACCCAGACCCGAAACCGCAAATATTGCAGTTTCCAAACCTGCGGTCACAAGATGCTGAATCTGCGGAAAAGCCTTAAAAAGCGTGCTGAACGTGGAACCTACACCTGCGCTTGCTGTGGGGAGCAGTTCTTGCCGATCCGGGCAGATGCCAGATATTGCAGCAATGCCTGTCGGCAGAAAGACTACCGCCAGCGTAAAGCGAATGCTGCTTCAATCCTGTAAAGTGGTGCTTCCCATTTCGGAAAGTACCACTTTACCGTAACGCCTAATCGCTCACTCCCAAATCCCCCACAATGGGAATTTGGACTGTCATCTAAAATCAAGTTACGCTTTCCGTAACTTGATTTTAGCCGTAACGAAGCCACCGGAGTTATCATTTTGAGAACTTCGGTTTTACCTGTAATACGGTACGCCCACTCCGTAAAAATCAGTTGGCCAAAATGACCACCTGATTCTACCTGTAACGCCTCAAGGTCGTTGAAAATCAGGTGCCGCCACCCGGCACTTGATTTTACCCGTAACGGAATCAGAGGGTCAAAATGGCCCTCTGAAAAACCGGACGAGCTGTCCATTCGAGACAGCTTGCCCGGAGCAGGAGTGCAGAGGATGTAGTCCTTTGCCCCAGTGATATGATGCTTTGCGTCATATGCTACTGGGTATTATCTGGCGCAAAACGGCGGCAGATCCAGCAGCTTCGCTGCTGCGTTCTCCCCACCAAGCTGTTGAAACGGAGGGATGTCTATCTGAAATTAACACGACACAACGGACGAGCCGGAACCCACGGCACCTATAACCCCAGGCACAATGACCGCAGTTTCAACCTTGCCAACAGTGAGCACATCGACCCGGAACGAGCCAAGGGCAACATCTACTGGGATTGCTATCATGGCATTCGTTCTGCATCCGACAAGGATAAACAGACTGCTGCATTCAGCGATGTGGAGAAGATGTTCTATGAAATCCACTATTCTCACTTTGTGGAGAACCAGAATGCCCGCAATGCGAAGATTCGCCACACCGAGCGCAACCGAACCATAGAGGACTTGCTTGAAGGTAAGAAAACCTGCCCGGAAGAAACTATCTACCAGCTTGGGACGCTGGACGAACACGCTTCGGCAGAGGACTTGCTGAACATCGTCACCGAGTTCATCGAGGAGTTCAAAGCAAAGTTTGGCAATCATGTTCACGTTCTGGATTGGGCGTTGCATCTGGACGAAAGCACACCCCACATCCACGAGCGTCATGTGTTCGACTGCGAGAACAAGTACGGTGAGGTGGCACCCCAGCAGGAAAAGGCGCTGGAAGCGTTGGGGTTTGAACTGCCTGACCCGGACAAGCCTCTCAGCCGCCGCAACAACCGCAAAATCACCTTCGATGCCGCCTGCCGGAAGATGCTGTTCGAGATTGCCAAGCGGCACGGGCTGGAATTGGAGGAAGAAGCGGAGTACGGCAACCGCAAGTATTTGGAAAAGCAGGACTTCATCCTTGCCAAGCAGAAGGAGCAGCTTGCCGTCCAGCAGGACAGGCTGGACGAATTGACCCTCAAGGTCAACGACATGGAAACGCTGATCGATGAAGTTTCGGCAGCAGCCTACGACAAGGCGGTGGAGGTCGTGACGGACGTGGTACGCACCGAGACTCGCAAGGAAGATATGCGGATGATCGAGGACACGAAAAAGTGGGTGTTATCGCCAGAGAGAAAAGCTCCCAAAGCTACTAGGGAATATGCCTCCCATCGTTTGGACGATGTGCTGAACAAGTTCCTCAAGACCATGCAGACCACTGCTGCACGTCTGCAAGAGAAGCTGCTGAAACCGGAAGTCCGGCAGAAAGGCAAGGAACAGGTCAAGGAGAAAGCACGGGATTCTGTTCTGCAACTGCTGAGCCGCTTGCAGGCAGAACAGGCGCAGCGGAATCCATCTGTACTTTCAACTGCGGAAAAGTCAGAAAATCGCTTTCAATAATAGTACGAGGTGATGTTTATTGAGCAAAGAAGTCAACGAAGGACGTGCTCCCCGAACCGTTACCGATGTGAAAGAAATGCTGGTCAAGCACTCCAACGGTGAAATTCAACGGACGATCCAGAACTGTATCACGATTTTGCAGAACGACCATGTGCTTTCCGATGCCATCCGGCTCAACCTGTTAAGTGAGCGCATTGACATCGTAAAGCCTGTGGGCTGGCCCCGCTCCGGCAAGACACTGAACGACACCGATATGAAGTATATCCTGCGGAGGATGGAGAAATACGGCATCTCCAGCGAGAAGAAAATCGAATCCGCCATCCGCATCGTTGCCAACGAGAATCGCTACCACCCCATCCGGGATTACCTGAACGGTCTGCAATGGGACGGCACGGAACGGATAGCCCACGCCCTACACCACTTTCTCGGCGCTGCGAAGGACGAGTACACTTGCGAAGCCATGAAAATCTTCCTGCTGGGTGCCATCAAGCGGGTGTTCCAGCCGGGATGTAAATTTGAGACCATGCTCTGTCTGGTAGGAGGTCAGGGTGTGGGGAAGTCTACCTTCTTCCGACTGCTGGCGGTCAAGGACGAGTGGTTCTCGGATGACCTGCGACGGCTGGACGATGACAACGTGTACCGCAAGCTGCAAGGGCACTGGATCATCGAAATGTCGGAGATGATCGCCACTGCCAATGCCAAGAGCATCGAGGAGATCAAGAGTTTCCTCAGCAAGCAGAAGGAAACCTATAAAATTCCCTACGAGATCCATCCTGCCGACCGTCTGCGCCAGTGCGTCTTTGCTGGCACGACCAACCGGCAGGATTTTTTGCCCCGTGACCGCACAGGCAACCGCCGTTTCATCCCTGTTCCGGTAGATGCGGAGCTGGCCGAAGTGCACATTCTGGACAACGAGGAGGAATCCCGTGCCTATATCGACCAGCTTTGGGCAGAAGCTATGACCATCTACAACAGCGGTAATTACAAGCTGGCGTTCAGCCCCGCCATGCAGGAAACGCTACAAGCCCATCAGCAGGACTTTATGCAGGAAGATGCACAGGCTGGAATGATCTACGCCTTTCTGGAGGACTACACGGGTGACCGGGTGTGTTCCAAGCAGCTTTATGCGGAGGCGCTGGGCAACACCAATATCCCGGCAGAGTGGGAGACCCGTGCTATCTGCGAGATCATGAACACAGGAATTTCGCGCGGCGATATTCAAGGCTGGCAGGCGCACAAGACCGCCAAGCGTTACCCGAAGTACGGCGTTCAGAAAGGCTGGGAGCGCGTAACCAGCCCCGAAACCGGGGCTGAAAATTTCTCCGAAATAACGGATGCGGAAGCTAAGCAGCTGGGCTTCCCCTTCTGATGGATAGTGGTTACACGTCTGGTTACAGATTCGGTTACAACTCAGTTACGGCGGAAAAGCCGCACGACTGCTACGTTTTCCTCTTTCTGTAACCATGTAACCTTAAAAAGATAAGAAAAAGTATAAAGTCCACCGAATGTCCTGTGTACAGAAAAAGAGAGTTTTCCTGCCCGGTTACAGGCGTTCGGTTACAAGGAATTGGAGGTCTGCCTATGAAGGATGTCCCGATTTGGGAAAAGAGCAATCTGACGCTGGAAGAAGCTGCGGCTTACTCTGGCATTGGCATCAACAAACTGCGTGAAATTACGAATGAAGATAAATGCAAATTCGTCCTTTGGGTGGGAAACAAGCGTCTGATTAAACGTCGCCTGTTCGATTGCTTTGTCGAGCAAGCATATTCTATTTGAGAGGCTGCCAAAGGCTGCAAATGTGAAATCGTCCTTTTCTCATTCGCTGCGGGTGGAAATCGCATGGTTGATGTGTTATACTGACACTGACCTTATAGATGCGCTTTTCACAGAAAGGAGTTTCTAAATGTCTGAAAAGCGCAAAGATAGCAAGGGTCGTGTTTTGAAGGATGGCGAAAGCCAAAGAGCAAACGGCACCTACGACTATCGTTATACCGATATCCACAAGAAACGGCGTTGTATTTACGCTAAATCCCTGACAGAGCTGCGGAAAAAAGAGGAAGAACTGTGGCGCGATCTGGCAGACGGCATCGACTACGCCGCCGGAGAGATGACGGTGGCTGATCTGGTTGACCGCTATATGAACCTGAAACGTGGGTTGAAACCCAATTCACTTCGGTCGTACAACACAGCGGTCAAGCGGATTCATGCGGACCCTTTCGGGCAAAAAGCCATCAAAACGGTAAAATTGTCCGATGCGAAAGGCTGGTTCGTGTTTCTGCATGACAGCGGTTTCAAGCAAAACACCATAGGAATCCTGCAAAGCGTTGTCAGACCGGCGTTTGAGATGGCGGTAGAGGATGACATCATCCGCAAGAATCCATTTAAGTTCAAGCTGTCGGACGTTGTGCCGAAGGACGCTTATGTGCGCAATGCCCTGACCAGAGAACAGCAGGAGAAATATCTGCAATTCGTTCAAGACTATGGCGGCAACTATTATGATGATATCGTCATTCTTATGGGAACCGGCTTGCGTGTGAGTGAGTTGTATGGCCTGACACGGGCAGATATCGACTTTGAACGACACTGTATCCATGTCCGGCGGCAGCTTTGCCGGACGGCTGAAAAGCCCTACTTTGTCACACCGCCGAAAACAAAAAGCGGTATCCGCAATGTTCCCATGACAGATACCGTTTGTGCAGCGTTGCGGCGTGTAGTAAAAGCCAGAGCGTCCACGAAAGTGGAAGCGCTGGTAGATGGTTGCAGCGGATTTCTCTTTCTGGACAAGTCCGGGATGCCGAAGGTGGCAATGCATTTGGAAAACTATATGCGTGGCGTTCAGGGAAAGTTTGAGAAGGCGTACGGCAAACCTGTTCCGCGTATTACACCTCATGTGCTGCGACACACCTTCTGCACCAATGTTCAGCAGGCCGGACTGGATGTAAAAAGCCTGCAATACCTGATGGGACACTCCAATGCCAGTGTGACGTTGGATGTCTACACGCACAGCAGCTTTGAATCGGTTGAAAGAGCCTTTGAACAGATCGCCGGCAACCTGTGATTTTCGACGCATGAAGCGGAATTGCTTACGCCAAAACTTACGCCAAAACTTACGCCAATCACCCGGTAAGTGGCGTAGATTTGCGTAGAAAAGCGTGGATCGTGCAAAAACGGAGAATCTGGAAAAATCGGCTTGTGGCCTTGATAATTCTACAAAAGTCTACGTTTCCCGATATTCGTGATTCGGCTCCAAAAGTGTGGTTTGGAAGGGCGGCATGTACTAAGCCGCTTCGCGCGCAATCAGATTCATACACCGCAGGAGGCGGAGTTTCCCATGTGGGAGGCTCCGCCTCCTTTTTTCAAATCACTGTCCCTCTGATGCAAAATGTGATATAATAGACCTGTTTCATCAAAATAAAGAGGGGTATCGTTATGGAACGAACAGCTTTTACCGCCTATCGGGACAAGGTCGTCACCAACTGTGCCAGGGTCATCGTGGGCAAGGACGACATCATTGAAAAAGTCCTCGTCAGCTTCTTGTGCGGAGGCCATGTCCTGCTGGAAGACAAGCCCGGCACCGGCAAGACTATGCTTCTGCGCGCTTTTGCACGGACTGTGGGCGGGGATTTCCGGCGGGTACAGTTCACGCCCGACCTGCTCCCGTCGGACCTGACGGGCATCAACTTCTATAACCAGAAGACCGGCGAGTTCGAGTTCCGGCCCGGCCCGCTCTTCACCAACTTTGTGCTGGCGGACGAGATCAACCGCGCCACGCCACGCACCCAGTCGGCCCTGCTGGAAGCCATGGAGGAAAAGCAGATCACGGTGGACGGTGTGACGAGCCGCCTGGCTGAGCCGTTCATGGTGCTGGCGACCCAGAACCCGCTGGAATCCTTTGGCACTTTCCCGCTGCCGGATGCCCAGATGGACCGCTTTTTCATGCGGTTGTCACTGGGGTACATGAACCGGGAGCAGGAGATGGAAGTGCTGTCCCGCCCGTCGGCGCAGGCGGTGCTCAGCCAGTTGAACCCGGTGGTCACGCCGGAGGAAACGGCCTATGTCCGCACGGCTTACCGTGAGGTGAAGGTCTCCGACGATGTGAAGAACTACCTGATGGACATCGTGGAGGCCACCCGCATGCAGGGCGGTTTCGTGAGCGGGGTGTCCACCCGTGGTGCGCTGGCGCTGTATCAGGCGGCGCAGGCCTACGCGGCTCTGCAGGGCCGGGACTACGTTGCTCCGGAGGACGTCAAGGGGCTGGCCCCGGCGGTGCTCTGCCATCGTGTGGTCCTGGGCGGCAGCATGAACGCGGAAGCTGCAACCCAGCGGCTGCGGAAGCTGCTATCCGATGTTGAAGTTCCGCTGGAGAACCACTGATGGCGGCGGTCGTATTTGCGCTGGTGCTGGCGGGGCTACTCTTCTGGCTGGAACAGGAGTCTTGTGTCCACAGTCTGGACGATTTGCAGGGGCTGCTGGAAACGGAGGACTTCCTTGCCGAGGCGGACCAGCCGGTGAACCTGCGGCTGACCGTACGGAACAGCGGCCCCCACTGGAAGTCATTTGCAGCCCTGCGGCTCCATCTGGGACGAGAGCTCACCCCGTGCAGCATGGACCACCTGACCAGAGACTGCGCCGGGCAGGGGCACACTGTGCGGTGCACGGCCTGGCTGCGTCCGCAGCAGGAGGCTTCGTTCAAAGTCGCGGTCCGCGTCGGGCAGCGGGGCCGCTATGTATTGGAGCCGCTACAGCTGATCGGCGGCGACCTGCTGGGCCTGAAGACGCAATCCCGCACAGAGCGGGGCTTCCATGAGCTCGTCGTTCCACCCAGGGAATGCGACCTGCCGGAACTGGACGGCCTGATGGGCGGTTTTCTGGGCGGCATCTCGGTGAACCGCTACCTCTACGAAGACCCCATCCTGACGGCAGGCTATCGCGAGTACACCAGCGGCGACCCGATGCGGGCCATCTCCTGGAAGCAGAGCGTCCGTGGGCGGGGCTTGATGGTGAAAAAGTTTGATTACACGACCGAACCACGGGTCGTGGTGCTGGTCCATGCGGATTCGTCGCGCTATACCCAGCCGGAGCGGGTGGAGCGGTGCTACTCCATGGCCCGGACGGTCTGCCGGATGCTGGAAGAAAAGGCGGTGTCCTACCGCTTTGCGCTGAATGCAACGTTCGACCTGCTGATGAACGCGACCGTGACGGCGGGCGACGAGTGGAAAAAGCCGCTGGAAGTGCCGCAGGGGTACGGACCAGAACATTTCCGCCGCATGCTGGAAATGCTGGGCCGCGCCACCGGGCAGACCGCCCAGCCCTGCCGGGAGTTCTGCGCCCGGTATTATCACGCGCAGGAGCAGACGAGCTGCATCTTCCTGACCACAGAGCCGGAAGCAGAGGCCCGCGCCTGCCTGAACCCGATGCCAGGGGTCCGGTTGTTGGTCCTCACGCCGGAATGTGTGCAACAACGCGGAGAGGAGGGACCGGTATGATAGCACTGCATGGACTCCGCATCCTGGGCGACCTCGCGTTCTACTACGCCTTTGCAGGCTTTTTTGCGGCAGGCTTCGGCGGGCATCCCACAATTTGGGTGCTTCTCTGGCCCGCTGTCTGTTTTGCGGCGGCGACCTGTTTCCGGGGAAATCCCTCCCTGCGCACCGTGTTGGCGCTGGCCAGTGCGGCGGCGCTGCCGTTTCTGCCTGCACGGGCGGATCAGCTCGTCTATCTCCCGGCGGTGTGCTATGTGACGCTGCTGGCGGTGCGGGAAGAGTTCGGCCTTTCTGCAGTGCAGCAGGGGGAGCGGTTCCGCTGGCTGCTGCGCATCTGGCCGCTGTTCGGTGCGGCGATGCTGCTGTGGAACGCAGACGCAGTGCTGACCACAGCCTTGCCCATGGCGATCACGGCGGCGCTTGCGCTGGTCTGGTTTACTCGGACGACCCGGCAGGACCCGGAGGTGTATAGTGCGCCATCCTACCTGCTGGTATCCGGCGGGCTTCTGGCGGCGCTGAGCGGCGCGGCCTTTCTGCTCAGCCGCAGCGCCGTGATGAACGGGGCGAAAGCTCTGGCCGCAGCGGTGTATTTCAAGCTGCTGGTGCCGGTGTTGCAACTGGTGCTGAACAATGTGGTGGCCTACGGCATCGTCGTGGTGTTCCAAAAGCTGTGGTATGCCATTGCGTGGGTGCTGGCCTTGTTCGCAAACCGGCAGGTCGCAATGGGCGATTTGTATGAATCCAGAGCGGGCGATGTCCGGGACGCCATCGGCGAGGAGAGCGGCCTGCTGATGGACGGCCCACGGGTGCTGGCCGGAGTGGCGGTGCTCTTTGCGGCGGTGCTGCTGATTTTAGCGGTGCGGCACATCCTGCGCCGGGGCCGCGCGGCGGAACCGACCGGTGCTGCCCCGATGACGAAACGCCGGACCTCCCTGCGCACCCGCCGTCGGTGGCCGGGGCTCTTCCTTAGCCCGAACGCCCGTGTCCGGCGGGAATACCGGGCCTATCTCGACTACTGCGAGGCCTACGGCCTGACCATCCTGCGCGGAGATACCAGCCTGGACATCATGGGCCGTGCCTCCGGCATGGACTACGCTGCCGCGGCCGAACTGCGCGAAATTTACCTCCGCGCCCGCTATGCGGAAACGGCTACCGCCGAGGACGCTGCCCGCGCGGCAGAGCTCGTGAAAAAGATCTGCGAATGACCGCATCAACGCCCCCTGTCTGGCCCACACTGTTTCAAAAGGCCAAAGGGGGCGTTTTCATGTCCGGACGGCGGGTGCTGGCGCTGTATGCGCTGCTGGTGGGGTGTTTTGCGGCGGTGGTCTGCCGGTTGTACTGGCTGTGCTCCCACGCGGACTATGCAGCCCGCGCGGCGGCGCAGAGCGTGGTGACGCTGGCGCTCCCGGCACGGCGGGGCAATTTTTATGACTGCGAGGGCCATCTTCTGACTGGCTTTGGCACAAAGTGGACAGCGCTCTGTGTGCCCGGCGGGGGAAACTATACCCGGCTCTTTTCCTGTACCGATGCGGCTGGGCAGGCGCTGCTGTACCAGAAACGAAACGCAGTCTCTCCGTTCCTGCTCACGGTGGACCGCGATGTTTCGCCGCTGGGCATTTCCTGCTGGCCGGTGGCCGTGCGCTATGCGGCCGCGCCGCTGGCTGTGCAGCTCATCGGGTATGTGGACGGCGACGGCAGGGGAGCCGCCGGGCTGGAAGCCGCGTTTGATGCGGCGCTTTCCGGCACCGGGGAGGGCGACACCCTGACCTGCCTTGTCAATGCGCAGGGGCGTCTGCGGAGCGAGCCGGAACAGACCCACGCCGACAGCGGGGCCGTGGGGGTCCAGCTGACTCTTTCCCGGCCAGTCCAGCGGGCGGCGGAAGCCGTTGCGGGCCGGATGATGACCACCGGCTGCATCGTGGTGCTGGATGCCGCAAACGCCGAAGTCCGCGCCTGCGTCAGTATGCCGGGGTACGACCCGGCAGACCCGGCTGCCAGCCTGAATGCGGCGGACAGCCCGATGCTGAACCGGGCCTTCCAGAGCTACGCGGTGGGGTCGGTGTTCAAGCCGGTGCTGGCCGCCGCCGCGCTGGAAGCAGGGGAGACCGGTCTGGTCTACACCTGCCCCGGCTGGTGCGAGGTGGACGGGCAGGTGTTCCGCTGTGCGGGCGGCATCCCGCATGGGGAGGTAGACCTTGCCGCCGCACTGGAAAAAAGCTGCAACGGATACTTCATCCGGCTGGGGCAGGTGCTGGGGGCCGAGCGGGTCCGTGCGCTGGCTGAGCGGGTGGGCTTTGGGCAGGCCGCGGAACTGACGGACCGCTTCCGCACGGCGGCGGGCATCCTGCCAACGGCGGAAGCCCTGACCTCGTCCGGGGCCTATGCAAATTTCTGCTTCGGGCAGGGGGAGCTGCTGGCAACGCCGGTGCAGGTGGCCGGGATGCTGAACGCGCTGGTCACCGGCACCTGGCGGATGCCGCTCTTTTTGCGGAACACGCTGGACGAGGCGACCGGGGAGCCGCTGGAAACGCTGGCCCACCGGCGGGCGGAACCGGTCGTCTCGGAACAGACGGCGCAAACGCTGCGCGGTCTGCTGGCGGGCGTGGTGGCAAACGGAACCGGCCGCGAGGCGGCCCTGCCGGAGACCACCGCCGCCGGGAAGACCGGGACAGCCCAGACCGGCCAGTTCCGGGCGGGAGAAGAGCTGAAAAACAGCTGGTTTGCGGGCGTTTTTCCGGCGGAACAGCCCCGGTATACCATCGTGGTCTTGCAGGACGCCCAGACGGAACCTGCCCATTCCAGCGCCGCAGTCTTTGCCGCTCTGGCCGAAATGCTGGAAAATTTGGCCCGATGAGGCAGAGTCCATCTTGCAATTTGCGCGGTTGTATGCTATCATATTCTTGTATTTGTATGCAGTCTCAATCAAATTTACAATAAAAGGAGCGTTCCATCCATGTCTGCTATTGAAATCGTCGGCGGCGCCATCCTGCTTGCTGCCTCGGTCGTCATCATCGTCCTTACCCTGATGCAGCACACCCACGGTCAGGGCCTGTCCGGTGCGATCAACGGCGGCGCATACGGCGCAAACAACGCACGGCTGACCCCTGCCGACCAGATGCTGGCCAAGGTGACCCGCATCGCCGGTGTCGTCTTCTTCGTGGTGGCCGTCCTGGCCTGTGTGTTCGCCAGCCGTCTGGCTTGAGGACCCGCGCACAGCCCCGTGTAAGGCGGGGCTGTTTTTCTGTCTGAAATTTCTCTGTCTGCGCTGCGGACAGCTCTTCTTCTGAGGGGAGCCTCTGACAGGCCGGGTGGGCCTGCATCGGATGAGAAAAGCCCGATGGGCAAACACTGCCGGGTGCGGATGCCTCCGGCAGAAGGTGGGAAACTCAGGATTCCGCTGGAGAATTTTGAGAATGTTGTTAAGGAGTAAAATCTATGTCATTACGCGATAAGATCGAGCATGCCATCCAGAACCAGCCCTGCACCGTCAAGGACCTGAAGGCCCGCTTCGGCGGCGACCGCGGGGCAGACCGCAAAGTGATGGAAGCGCTGGATGCTCTGGTGCATGAGGCCGTGGTCTGCCAGCGTTCGGGCGTGTTCTTCACCGTGCGCTCCGGCCGCGCCGAGAAGGCCCTGCTGTGCAAAGTAGTCAAACTGGGCAAGAACTTTGCCTTTGTCATGCTGGAAGATGAGACCAGCGATATCTTCATCCCCGGCCGCTTCACCCGCGGCGCGATGCCCGGCGACGAGGTCCTCGTCGAGAAGTTCGAGCATCCCCGTGTGGAGGGCAGTGATGAGGGCGCCATCCTCGCAGTGCTCACCGAGAAGAACGACCTGGTGGGCACGGCCCGCCGGATCGAGGGCCGTCTGAAGTTCGTGCCGGACGACTGCCCGGCCATCTCCATGCAGCTGATGCGGGACTGCGAAGGCGGTGCGAAAGACGGCGACAAGGTGGCGGTCGAGATCCTGATGCGCGGCAGCCGCCAGGAAGACCACCGCGTCGGCGTGGCCATGCGGTTCGGCAGCTCGGACGAGGCCAAGCGCTGCGCCAAGGCGCTGCTCTACGCCCGCGATATCCACACCCGCTTCCCGGACAAAGTCCGCGAGGAAGCCAAGAAGTTTGAGGGCATGACCGTTTCGGAAGAGGACTGCAAGGGCCGCATGGACCTGCGCGCTCTGCCCATCTTCACCATCGACAGCGCCGAGACCAAGGACATCGACGATGCCATCAGCCTGACCCGCACTCCGGAGGGCGGCTTTGAGCTGGGCGTCCACATTGCGGACGTCTCCAACTACGTCAAGCCTGGTTCTGAGCTGAACGAAGAGGCGTTCAACCGCGCCACTTCCGTCTACTATGCCGACCAGGTCGTGCCCATGCTGCCCAAGAGTCTGTCCAACGGCATCTGCTCCCTGAACGAGAAGGAGCTGCGCCTGGCCTTCTCCTGCCTGATGCGGCTGGACAAGGACGGCAACCTGACCGATTACCGCTTCGTGAAGTCGGTCATCTGCAGCCGGGTCAAGGGCGTCTACTCGGAGATCAATGCCCTGCTGGCCGGAACGGCCGATGCCGAGATCCAGGCCAAGTACGCCGAGGTGGCCGACCAGCTGCCCGCCATGAAGGAACTGTACGCCCACCGTGCCCGCCTGCGCACCGAGCGCGGCTGCATCGACTTCGAGAGCGGGGAAGTGAAGCTCATCCTCGACGAGGACGGCCACTGCATCGACGTCAAGAAGCGCACCTCCGGCGAGAGCGAGGCCATGATCGAGGAGTTCATGCTGCTGGCCAACCAGTGCGCGGCCCACTTTGCCCGCGTCAAGCAGATCCCCTTCGTCTACCGTGTCCACGAGGAGCCCAACGGCGAAAAGCTGGAGCGCCTGCATGCACTGCTGCAGGCCTGCGGCATCAACGACCACTTTGCCAAGGAGGTGCCCACGCCCAAGGAGCTGAGCGCCATTCTGGAAGGGGTGCGCGGCACGGCATTTGAACAGATCGTCAATACCGGCATGCTCCGCTGCATGTCCAAGGCCTGCTACGAAGAAAAGCCCAAGGGCCACTATGGTCTGGTGCTGAAGGACTATGCCCACTTCACCAGCCCCATCCGCCGCTACCCGGATCTGGCCATCCACCGCATCATGACCGATCTGCTCAGCGGCACCGACAAGGAGACCATGGCCATCCGCTACACCGATTTTGCGATCCAGGCCTCTAAGCAGTCCAGCGAGCGCGAGGTCATCGCGGTGCAGATCGAGCGCAAGGCCGAGGACTGCTACAAGGCCGAGTATGCCCGCCGCCATCTGGGCGAGTGCTACGAGGGCATCATCTCCGGCGTGACCCAGCGCGGCCTGTTCATCGAACTGGAGAACGGCGTGGAGGGCTTCGTGCCCGCTTCCAGCCTGACCCCCACCGGCACCATGCTCACCGAGGGCATCCGCCTGTCCGACCCGGTCTCCGGCAAGAACTGGAACCTGGGCGACAGCATGATGATCACCATCGTCCGCGCCGATGTCAACCTCGGCAAGATCGATTTTGAGGTCGCCCCGGAGGCAAAACAGTAACCCGAACGGATTTCATCCGCTCCCGTCTTCTGTCACAGGAAGGCGGGAGCTTTTTTGCGCTTCACACTTTCGCCATATTTCCGACAAAGGTTGGGTTTTGCATAAAGTTTATACACTGGTCATCTTTTGTATGTTGTTCTGTCACAGGGGATGGGATATACTAAGCACAACGAAAGGGCGAGCGGGAATGCCGCCCGGAAAGAACCAAAACTTCAGGAGGTCTGCGTTATGTATTATTCCAGTGGCAACTACGAAGCGTTTGCACACCCCAAAAAGCCGGAAGGCGTTGACAATAAATCGGCCTATATCATCGGTTCGGGTCTGGCGGCACTGACCGCTGCCTGCTATCTGGTCCGCGATGGTCAGATGCAGGGCGACCACATCCATGTGATCGAGAAGGACCCGCTGCCCGGCGGTGCCTGCGACGGCTACAAGTACGACATCGGCTATGTGATGCGCGGCGGCCGCGAGATGGACAACCACTTCGAGGTCATGTGGGATCTGCTGCGCTCCATCCCGTCTCTGGAGACGGAGGGGGCCAGCGTTCTGGATGAGTATTACTGGCTGAACAAGGAAGACCCCAACAAGTCCCTCTGCCGTGCTACCGAAAAGCGCGGCCAGGATGCCCACACCGACGGCAAGTTCGGCATCTCCGACCGGGGCGCGATGGAGATCATGAAGCTCTTCTTCACCCCGGACGAGCAGCTGCAGGACAAGAAGATCACCGACATCTTCGACGACGAGGTCTTCAGCTCCAACTTCTGGATGTACTGGCGCACCATGTTCGCGTTCGAGAACTGGCACAGCGCACTGGAGATGAAGCTCTACCTCAAGCGCTATATCCACCACATCGGCGGTCTGCCCGACTTCACCGCCCTGCGCTTTACCCGCTACAACCAGTATGAGTCCATCATCCTGCCCATGGTCACCTATCTGAAGGACCACGGCGTGGAGTTCCGGTATGAGACCAAGGTCACCGACGTCCGCTTCCGGATCGAGGGCGGCAAAAAGCAGGCCAGCTCCATCACTGTGGAGCACAAGGGCGAGGAGAAGGTGCTGCCGCTGACCGAGAACGACCTGCTCTTCATCACCAACGGCGGCTGCGTCGAGAGCTGCACCATCGGCGCACAGGACAAGGCAGCCGGTTTCGACCCCACCATCAAGCCGGGCAACGGCTGGGATCTGTGGAAGAAGATTGCCGCACAGGACCCCTCCTTCGGCCATCCGGAGAAGTTCTGCTCGCAGCCGGAACTGTCCAACTGGGAGAGTGCCACCATCACCACTCTGGACGACAAGATCCCGCAGTATATCAAGAAGATCTGCAAGCGCGACCCCTTCACCGGCCACACCGTCACCGGCGGCATCGTCACGGTCAAGGATTCCAGCTGGCTGCTCAGCTGGACACTGAACCGCCAGCAGCAGTTCCGTGACCAGCCCAAGAACCAGCTCTGCGTCTGGGTCTACGGCCTGTTCAGCGACAAGCCCGGCGACTATGTGAAGAAGCCCATGCGCGACTGCACCGGCCGTGAGATCTGCATGGAGTGGCTGTACCATCTGGGCGTTCCCACCGAGGACATCGCCGAGCTGGCCGACCACAGCGCCAACACCGTGCCGGTCATGATGCCGTATATCGACGCCTTCTTCATGCCGCGCGCCTTCGGCGACCGCCCCGACATCGTGCCGAAGGGTGCCGTCAACTTCGCCTTCCTGGGCCAGTTTGCCGAGACCGGCCGCGACACCATCTTCACCACCGAGTATTCGATGCGCACCGGCATGGAGGCTGTTTACACCCTGCTGGACATCGACCGCGGTGTGCCGGAGGTCTGGGGCAGCACCTATGATGTCCGCTGCCTGATCGACGCCACCGTCAAGCTCCGCGACGGCAAGAAGCTGACCGATATGGACCTGCCCTTCATCCAGAGGGTGGCCCTCAAGGAAGTGCTCAAGAAGATCGAGGGCACCGACCTTGAAAAGTTCCTCAAGGAGTACAACGCCATTTAAGGCGTTTTCTCAAACGTCTCCTCCGATCCAGTTTGGACCTCCCCCTGAATGCGGCCGGGCTCTGCACCCTGAGACAGGATGCAGGACCCGGCCCTTTTTCGTATGATTTTACGGAGAATTTCCAAAATAGTACGACTTTCGTGAAAAGGATTTGCGCGGATTTTACAGTTTTCTCTTGCCCGAAGCGGCATTCTGTGATATGCTTAATCCAGGAATGCAGACCTCGCTGCGGCTGCGCTGCACACCACGGCTCCCCGTTGGGGAGCTTTTGTGCGGGCGGCGGCAGAGAGGCCGCAAAAAAGAGAGTACCGTAAATTGAAGGAGGTCATTTCCTGTGAAACAGTTCATTTCCCGCCGCAGCTTCCTCAAGGCTGCCGGAGCTGCCACTGCACTGACCGCAGTCTCCCTCGGCGCACCCGCCGCATCGGCCGAAGAGACCAATTGCTTCCTGGGTGAAAAGTCGGCTGTTACCATCCTCTACACCAACGACGTGCACACCTACATCGACAAAAAATCCCCCGAACTGACCTATGCCGGCATCGCTGCACTGAAGCAGAGCTATGTGGACGCTGGCCAGAACGTTCTGCTGGTGGACGCCGGCGACCACATCCAGGGCACAGCCTATGGCTCCATGGATGACGGCGAGACCATCATCAAGCTGATGAGCGAGGCCGGTTACGACCTGGCCACCCCCGGCAACCATGAGTTCGACTACGGCATGGCCCGCGCAAAGGCAGCCATGAAGGAAGCCACTTTCCCCTATGTTTCCTGCAACTGGGTGGACCTGCGCACCGGCCTGAAGGTGCTGCCCAGCATCAAGATCTTCACCATCGGCGGCGCGCGCATTGCATTTGTGGGCGTTACCACCCCGGAGACCTTTACCAAGTCCACTCCGGCTTACTTCATGAACGCCAGCCAGACTAAATACATCTATGACATCCTCGGCGGCGATGATGGCCAGAAGCTGTACAAGGCCGTCCAGAAGGCCATCGACAAGGCAAAGCTGCTGGGTGCAACAACTATCATTGGTCTGGGCCATCTGGGCGTAGACCCCTCGTCCGCCCCCTGGACCAGCGAAGAGGTCATCGCGCACACCACCGGTTTCGACGCCTTCATCGACGGCCATTCGCACACCGTGATGGAGAATAAGCAGGTTGCCGATGCTTCCGGCAAGGCCGTTACCCTGACCCAGACCGGCTCCTACTTTAAGAATGTCGGCAAGATGACCATCGGTGCCGATGGCTCCATCACCACCGAGCTGCTGCCCAGCTACGACGGCGCAGACGCCGCTGTGGCCGCTGCTACCAGCGAGTGGGTGAGCGCAGTGGACGACATGCTGGGCGAGGAGATCGCCGTGGGCGATTCCAAGTTCTACATCACCGACCCCGCCACCGGCAAGCGCCGCATCCGCTCCGGCGAGACCAACCTGGGCGACTTCGTGGCCGACGGCATCTATGCCTACTTCAATGAGATCGAAGACCTCCACTGCGACATCGCCATCATGAACGGCGGCGGAATCCGTGCAAATGTGGACGCAGGCCCCTGGAGCTTCAAGACCTGCAAGACCGTCAGCCCCTTCGGCAATGTGGCCTGCCTGATGTCCGTCACCGGCCAGCAGATCCTGGACGCCCTCGAATTTGGTGCCCGCTTCGCCGGTGCCGAGGGCAAGGAGAACGGCGGTTTCCTGCAGGTCGCCGGTGCCAAGTATGAGATCCACGCCATGGTCCCCAACACCGTCCAGACCGACGACAAGAATGTCTGGGTCGGCAGTGCTACGACCCCGCGTGTTTCGAATGTGGAGATCTACGACAAGACCACCGGCACATACAAGCCTCTGGACCCGAACGCCACCTATGCGCTGGCCGGTATGAACTACACCCTGCGCAACCTGGGCGACGGCTTCGCCATGTTCGACGGCGCAGAGCTCATCAAGGACTATGTCTCGGAGGATTACCTCGTCATGTCCAGCTACGCAGCCATGTTCGGCGGCGTGGATGCGAACGGTCTGCCGCACCTTTCCAGTGCCAACAGCCCGCTGGCCGATTACCCCGGCTATCTGCTCAACTACGAAGATCCCTACGGCGCAGGCCGCATCCAGATGATCTGGTAATGCCCTGAACCAAGAGAGACCGCTGTGCTCCTTCCGTGATCGACGGGGCCAGCGGTCTCTTTTTGTGCCCGGCGGAGCGGACCGAGCGCGGGAATGCGCTGCGCCGGTTCGGGGAATTGCATAGATTCCGGGAGCGTTCCTTGTGAGCCATGCTGAAATTCAGAACAGCACAGGTTGTTCGCTTGCGAACGATCGGGCCGTGGGGTATAATGAGAGATAGCAAGTGATATATCAGCTGCGCATTCCCGCGCACGAAAAAGGAGAAACAAGATGGAGATTCGATACACCAGCGCTGCCCAGTGGGCCGACGCCCGCGACGGTGTCATTCCGGCACCCTATGCTCTGGAAGTGGGGGAGAGCATCACCGATCGTTACCTGGAGCCGGTGGTCTTCCACAACGAAAACGGCCCCGACATCGGCGTGACCACCTGCGGCGTCATCGTCAGGGACGGCCTGTACTTCAAGGATATGGACAACAGCGGCGAGCTGGCCCCTTATAAGGACTGGCGGCTCAGCCCTGAAGAGCGCGCAAAGGATATGGTGGCCCATCTGCGCCTGGACCAGCAGGCTGGCCTTGTGCTGAACGCCCTGTTCAATACCCCGGTGGCCCCCACCCGTGCTGCGGCCACCGGGGCCGACGGCAAGCTGGAAATGTCCAAGATCTTCAAGCGCCACGACCCGGACGAGAAGCCCCGTCCCAGCCCCTTGCCCGGCATGGCCATGATCTTTGACGACACCGATGTGACGGACCGCCACATCACGGCGGGCGTTTACCGCGGCGATATGCGCTGCGAGGCCGGTATGGTGGCACTGTACCACAATGCGGGCACCCAGATGCTGGAATACGAAGCCTGCAAGGGCGGCGTGGCGATTCCGTACTCTCTGCACACCAACCCCATCAACATCGGCTACCCGGACTCTCTGGGCATCGGTGCAGCGGTGCTGGGAGACGGCAACGCAGATTTCGTCTATGAAATGGCCGACACTGACCGGAAGATGATGAAGGCCGAGGGCCTGCACATCATGTACGGCCCGCAGGTGGACGTGGCCACCGACCCCCGCTGGCCCCGCACCAACGGCACCTACGGCGAGCGCACCGATGTGACCAGCGACATCACCGAAGCCCTCATCAAGGGCTACCAGAACGGCGACGACGGCCTGAACGAGGGTTCGGTCGTCCTGACGGTCAAGCACTTCCCCGGCGATGCCCCCTCCGAGAACGGCTTCGAGCCGCATGTGCCCATCGGTCAGTGGCGCATCTACCGCACCCCCGGCTCGATGGAGAAGTACCATCTGCCCCCGTTCCAGCGTGCATTCGACCACAAGGCATCTTCCATCATGCCCGACTACTCCCGCATCGCCGCCGATGGCCGCGCCGTGTCCCAGACCTACCGGGGAGAGGTGACCAGCACCGAGGCGGTGCCCAGCGCATACAGCAAGGAGCTGCTCACCGACCTGGCCCGCAACAAGATGGGCTTTGACGGCTACATCAACTCCGACTCCGGCATCACCAGCGTGCAGATCTACGGCGTGGAGGACCTGACGGTGCCCCAGCGCTACGCCAAGGCCATTTCCGCCGGTACCGATGTCATCGGCGGCAACACCGACCCGGAGAACATCATCAAGGCGGTGGAGGACGGTCTGCTGCCCAAGGCCGACCTCGACCGCGCCAGCTACAACCGTCTGCTGAGCCTGTTCCGCACCAAGCGTGTGGACAACCCCTATCTGGACCCCGACCAGGCCGACCAGGCCCGGCAGGACAACTTCGATGGTGCCAGGAAGAAGGCCTACGAAGCCAACCAGAAGGCCGTCGTTCTGGTCAAGAACCACGGCGGTGTTCTGCCGCTGGCCAAAGAGAAGAAGGTCTGCATCGTTACCTTCAAGGGCGTGGACTCCGGCTTTGCCCAAATGGCACAGGCCATGGGTGCCGGTCTGGGCTCTGCCGATGCCGACGAGGCGCTGCGAAAGACACTGGCGGAAGCCTTCGAGAAGAAGGGCTACACCGTCGTCGCCACCCCGGAGGAGGCCGATGTGCTGTACCTCCACGTGTGGCCCATCAGCAACGGCGTGGTGTTCTACCAGTTCGCCATGCCCGTCATCGAGATGGGTGAGATCGTCACCGACGAGCGCGAGACCAACAAGAGCCAGAAGAAGACCGGCAAGCAGGTCACGGTGACCACCCTGAAGGACGTCGAGAAGATCCGGGAGCTGGCCGATGCCATCCATGCGCGCGGCGGCAAGGTCGTGGGCACCTGCGTGGTGAACAACCCCTGGCTGCTGGACAAGCTGGAACCCTACTGCGACGCGCTGACCATCCAGTACACCGTCAGCACGGTGGCGCTGAACAACGCCCTGAACGCACAGGTGGACGTCATCAGCGGCGACTTTGCCCCCACCGGCAAGCTGAGCCTGACCATGGTGTCCGACCCCGCCGTCATCGCCATCACCGAGCAGGAGATCGACGGTGTGGTGCGTGAGATCTGCGCTTCGCCCAACGATGTGCCCGGCTACGATAAGGACCCGTACATCGACCCGGCCATCCTCGCCGGGGTGCGCGGCGGCAGCTACGCTTACTGCGACGCCGACGGCAACTATTACCGCAGTGGGTTCGGTCTGAACTACTGACCCTCTCCGTCCTTGCTTCGCAATGCCACCTCTCCCAAAGGGTGAGGCAATGGCATGTCGGGTAGCTCCTGCTGGACGCTCAAAGTTTTTTCGCTCACAAGTAGAATGGAGTTCCGTGCCGCTTGTCAAAGCCCGCCGGGGGTGCTACAATGGAACCAACGACCATGCTGAAAGGGGATAGAACTATGGAATTTCGGGACAAGCCCATGCAGAACCTCGTTCGCATCAAGGAGAAGGAGATCTGCAAGAATGTGCAGGCGCTTTTGCTGGACGGCGAGACCATCGTGGGCGCGTACAAGACCGTGCGCGACCAGGCGGTCTTTACCTCGCACCGCATCTTTCTGGTGGATATGCAGGGGGTCACCGGCACCCGGCAGGAGATCTTTGTCCTGCCGTACCGCAAGGTGCTGCACTTTGGCATCCAGACCGCAGGCTTCGGCGACCCGCTCCAGACCTCTGAGCTGACGGTCTGCTTCGCGGATGAGCACGAGGCAAAGTTCGGGTTCATCGGGCAGGACGAGCTGCTGAATGTGGCCCGCGCCATCAGCCGCTGCATCCTGTAACACCGCACAAAAACGCAGAGCGCCCGCTCCGGCTTCTGACCCCGGAGCGGGCGCTCTGCGTTTGCTGTAATATGCGAATAACGGAGAATGGCGAACGATCAGCCGGCCACACGGTCCATCCGGCCTGCCTCCAGCATGTAGCGCAGGAAGCCGGTCACGTCGGCGGGGTCGGTCACGGTGATGTCAAAGCCCTTTCTGGGGGCGTCCATCATCCGGAGGATGGAGGATGCGGTGGCATCCTCTTTCAGGTCACAGGTCTTGCCGTTGTCCAGATGCAGCAGCACACTGCCGTGGCTGGCGGAAACCTGACGCATGAAACGGTCTTTATCAAAATATTCGATACGAAGCATAAAAATACCTCCTGTCAGAAAATTGTTTATTTGCACGCCGTCTTCCGGGTGAGCTGCTCGTGCATGACGATCATCAGGATCAGCAGCGCCAGCAGATACACGGGAAAGAGGGCAGGGGCAACGTTGTTTGCCAGCAGGCCGAACAGCGGCGGCATGACCAGATTGCCGACATAGGCGCTTGCCATCTGGATGCCGATCACAGCCTGCGACCGGTCCGCGCCGAAGTGGTCCGGCGTGGAGTGGATGATGCTGGGGTAGATGGGCGCACAGCCCAGCCCCACGAGGACGAGGCCGGCCAGTGAGAGCGCCTGCGGCCCCGGCAGAAGCAGGGCGGCCACACCCACGGCCAGAACGGTCTGCCCCAGACGGATCATCTGGGTGTCGTTGAACCGGAGGGTGACGAAGCCGCAGAAGCCGCGCCCTACCGTGATGCCCAGATAGAACAGGCCCGCAAAGGCAGCGGCTGTGTCGGCCGGGACGCCCTTGCTCAGCGTGAGGTAGCTGCTGGCCCAGAGGCCCGCCGTCGTTTCGAGGCCGCAGTAGCAGAAGAAGCAGAGCATCACTTCCCGCGCACCGGGGATGGCCAGGATCTGGGGCAGCGTCAGCGGCCTGGCCGGGGTGCCGTCCGCAGTCTCGGCGGCCGGGCGACCTTTCCAGAGCGGCAGGCTCAGCACCAGAACGGCTGTGATGCCGACCTGGATGAGGGCTACGATGCGGTAGCCGCCGTTCCAGCCCTGCCCACCGGTCAGGGCCAGGCTCATCAGCACCGGGCTGATGATGGTGCCCACGCCCCACATGCAGTGCAGCCAGCTCATGTGGCGGCTCTCGTAGTGGAGGGCGACGTAGTTGTTCAGGGCGGCGTCCACGCTTCCGGCACCCAGCCCGTAGGGGATGGCCCAGAGGCAGAGCATCCAGAACGCGCTCGCCGCCGAGAAGCCGAACAGCGCCGCCGCCGTCATCGCCACACTGAGGGCCGTGACCTTGCCGGTGCCCAGCGCACGGGTCAGCCGGTCGCTGCACAGGCTGGAAACGATGGTCCCACAGGAGATGATCATCGAGACGATGCCTGCGTAGGACACCGGCACCCCGAAAGCGGGGTAGAGGTTCGGCCAGGCGGAGCCGAGAAGCGAATCCGGCAGGCCGAGGCTGATGAACGCCAGGTAGATGACCGGCAGAAGAAGCTGTGTCATGGGTTGCGTTCCTCCCGTTTCGGTGTTATACTGGACTTGCGGCCTCTGATGAAATAATACCACGAAACCAGCGGCTGTGGTAGGAGAAAATCTGAAATTTTGTACAACAAAACCGGCATTGATAAAAAATGTTCAAAGATTTGCGGAAAGGAACTGGTCAATATGGCATATCAAACGAGCTGTGCAACAATCGTCCATGAGGGCGGCATCCACTGCGAAGCGGACATCGTGGCCGACGCCGAAGGGCGCGAGCTGGTGCAGCACGGCAGTGCGCTGTTTCCCATCGCCTGCTACGCCGAAGACCTGGCCAGCTACTCGGTGGCATGGCACTGGCATGAGGAATTTGAATACATCCTCACCATACAGGGCCCCCTCCATGTGGATGTGAACAAGACCCGCCTGACGCTGCAGACCGGGCAGGGCGTCTTCCTCAATTCGGGGGCGCTGCACTCGGTGGAGCAGGCGGAGGGCACGGCCCTGCTCCACTCCGGCGTCTTCCAGCCCCGTCTGGTGGGCGGCATGGACACCATCTTCTGGCAAAAGCTCATCCGGCCCCTGCTGCAGCCCGGTGCCCCGGCGTTTTTTCTGCTGGACGAGGCGGTGCCCTGGCAGAAACAGGTACTCATCTTCCTGCGGGACGCCTGGAAAGAGGTGGCGGACGAGCCGTTCGACTACGAGAACCGGGTGCGGTATCATCTCTCGGCGGCGCTGCGGCTGCTGAGCACCCAGTGCGTGGGCGGCAAGACCAAAGTCTCGGAGCAGGAGCAGATCGCCTCGGAGCGGATGAAGCGGATGCTCCGCTACGTGGAGGAGCACTACGCCGAGGAGCTGACGGTGGAGAAGATCGCGGCCTGCGTGGCCCTGAGCGAGAGCGCCTGCCTGCGCAGCTTCCGGCAGCTGCTGGGCATCACGCCCATCCAGTACGTCAAGCAGTTCCGGGTGGAAAAGGCCGCCGAGCTGCTGCGCTCCACCCGGCTGAAGACCGGCGAGATCGGTCTGGAATGCGGGTTCTCGGACGGCAGCTACTTTATTAAAACGTTCCGGGAGATCAAGCACTGCACCCCTCGCGAATACCGCACAAAATTCTGTTGAGATCAGGAAAAGAAAAAACCGGAAGACAAAGTGTGCATAACCAAACAGCCGGGAGGCGTTCCGAAACGGAAGCCTCCCGGCTGTTATGGTTCAGAGGATCTTATTGCAAAAGGCTGCTGGAATCGGTGCCGCCGACCGTCAGGCGGGCCTGGATCCCGTTGTGCGTCCAGAGGATGTCGGCTTTATCGACCCCAAGATTCAGAAGTGCGTCGATGGAGACCGAAGTCGGACGGTACAGCAGTGTGCAGAAACGGATGGTTTCTACCCCCTGCGCTTTGAGCGTTCGGAGGGTCTCCATGGTGAGATGTGCGGTGGCCACAATGCTGTTGACGCGAATGGTAAGGACCTTGCCTTGGACATTCTGTGTGCAGCTGTGCGTGATCTGCTTTTCCAGCGCATTGGTGACGGAAAGCCCCTCTACCGTAACGAGATACTCTGCATCCGAGGCGGTCAGCTCTTCGGCCGGAGCGGAAGTCGAGACCGCACCCGACGGCTCAGAGGGCTGCTCCGGGTTGGGATTGGGATTCTCCGGATTGGGGTTGGGATTCTCCGGGTTGGGGTTAGGATTCTCCGGGTTGGGATTGGGCTTCTCCGGGTTAGGGTTAGGCTTCTCCGGGTTGGGATTGGGCTTCTCCGGGTTAGGGTTAGGCTTCTCCGGGTTGGGGTTAGGCTTCTCCGGGTTGGGATTGGGATTCTCCGGGTTAGGCTTTTCCGGCTCCGGCTTCTCCGGCTCCGGCTTCTCCGGCTCCGGCTTTTCCGGCTCCGGCTTTTCCGGCTCCGGCTTCTCCGGCTCCGGCTTCTCCGGCTCCGGCTTCTCCGGTTCCGTAGGCTTGTCACCCTCTTGGGTGAGATCCTTGCCGTCCGAATCTTTTCGTGTGATAACAGTACCTACTGGCAGACCGGCAAACTTCTGTTCTCCGGTCAGTGCATCGCCAATGGCAATTGCATCGTTATCGGCAAGTTTTCCGCCTGCGGTGGCATCAATGGTCACTTTGCCTTCAATGGTGATAGCGGCAGGGGCTTTTTCTTGTCCACGCAAAACGCTGCCGCTGCCGATGGCCGCGCCGCCGGAAAGTACTTCCTCTTCACCATTCGGATACTGAACTACGACGGATGCGCCGCCCTGTGCGGTGATCTTGGGGGAACCGGCCTCGGTGCCCTGGATGGAAATTTTATTTCCGTTTCCGTCAACGTCCGGTTGGGATTCTGCGCCGCCGCCGATGCCGGCTGCACCAATGCCGCCCGTTGCGCTCTGGATCTCTGCGTTGCCTGTGATGGTCACATCGCCAAGGCCGCCCGCGCCGCCGCCGATACCGGCACCTTCGTCGCCGCCCTGTGCACTCTCGATCGTTGCGTTGCTCTGGATGGTTACAGTGCCATTACCGCCGAAGCCTACGACATTCGCGCCGCCGCCGATGCCGGCTGCACAAATACCGCCCTTGGCATTGTTGATCGTTGCATCGCCTGTGATGGTTACATTGCCATCGCCCTGATAACCGCTGCCGATACCAGCAGCCATATTGCCGCCCGTCGCGTTGATGGTTCCACCGCTGATGGTCACGGTGCCGTTTCCGCCAATGATTTTGCCAGCGGGGTCGGCAGGTTCTGTTTTACCTGTACTGCTGCTGTGAACGGGGATCTTTTCCAATGAACCCATGCCGCCGCCAATGCCGGAGCCATAATAATCTGTGCCCTGTGCGGTGATCTTGCCGCCCGTGATTTCGACCTCGCCATTGCCATAAGCACCGCCGCCGATACCAGCAGCCATATTGCCGCCCGTCGCGTTGATGGTGCCGCCGTTGATGGTCACGTCACCGTCGCCGGTGTAAGTGACGCCATCTTCCCTGCCACCTGCACCGCCAATGCCCGCACCTTGTTTGCCGCCTGTCGCGTTGATGGTTCCGCCGTCGATGGTTACCTGACCATCGCTCTGAGCACCAGCGCCAATACCAGCACCCCTAAAGCCGCCGTTTGCGGTCAGGGAACCATCGCCGTCGGTATCGGTGATCGTTAGTTTTCCACTGGTTTCGGTCTTGTTGTGTTCCAGACCGGCATGGTAAGAATCACCCGTTAAGGTGTTGTCACCCTTCAATTCGATGTTGGTATCGCCGCTGCCGGTCACATTCACAGCGGCCTGGCCTGTTGAGCTGGCGTTGATCTCAACATCTTTCAAAGTGACCTTGGCCGTCTGGCCCTTGTCTGCTTCGATGGTGACCGTGTTCGACGTGCTTGTGCCAGAGCTAGAGCTAGTGATGGTGATGTCGGGGTCCTTACGATCTTGGATGTATCCGTCGCTGTCTCTGACGTATTCCTTTTGGTTCTCATCATTCCAGTTCCACTGGCTGATGAGATTGCCGTCTTTCGTAGCGTGGATATCAATGGAGCCGCTGACGATATCATACGTAGCGGCAAAAGCAGGAAGGGTCATGCCGGTCATCATGGCACAGGCGAGAGCGAGGGCTGCGATCCGTTGTGCCGCAACGCGGGGAGGGGGAGCTGCCTTTTTCTTGCCGAAAAGCACCGGAACATGCCCCAGGACGCGCATGGCGAGTCTGCGATAAGAGACCATTGAGAATACCTCCTATTACATATATTCTATAATATATTGGAACCGGACAGGGCGGTGCGCCACCGTCCCTTCCAACTCGTACCACAACATGGATTGGGGAACCAGAAAACAGAGGTTGCCTGCTAAGCTAAATATAGCACGTGGGGGGGGGGTAAATGCAAGACTTTTCTGCGTGAATGGGTGCATTTCCTGCGTGAAATACGTAAAATTTCCAGAAATTCCCTTTTTGCGATCCTTCACGCAAGCAACGTCGAGCCGGATGCTTTTTGGGTAGAGAGGGCGAGGCGGCAGAAAACGGGCCGGAACAAAACAGCAGCAGCCGGGAGGCATGAAAAAGATCTGCAAAAACGGAAAAAACCGGCCGCAGAATCTTGACGAATGAAGACAAACATGATAGAATAAAAAAGTAGTCAGGGAGCCGCGCGAACGGCGGCTGGACTGCGATGCAAGATCTACTGAATTGAATATTCTCGGCAAAGCAGTCGAAAGGCTGTGACGCAAAGCTATAGGGCCTGTAAAATGGCAGCCAGTTGCTTCTCAAATCGGGCACGATGTGTACCCGCCTTTTGAGCGACCTTCATCTGAACAGCAGGTGTCGATTTGCCGAGTTTGTCTTGACAAATCGACACCTTTTTCATTTCATGGGGGTCACGCAAAAGAGGAATGCCCGATGCAGGAAACCGGCGAGGGCGAGAACCTCGGCTGGGGCAACCAGTGGGTGCAGCTCTTCGTCTGAGCGAGAGCGCTTTCAAAATGACATCTCCGTGCTTCAAATAAATCCGGGGAAGGCCCGACACGAGCAATGCTTGTGCCGGGCTTTTTCTTTGCCCGGATTTATGGTATACTATTTTGCAAGGAACACCACAAACAGGAGGAGTCAGCGTGGAGGATTACCGCACCATCCGGGGCACAGCCATCGGCGAATATGAGGAGAAGAAGAGCCGCTTCATTGCGCAGCTCGCGTTTGCAGACAGTGAGGAAAAGGCCGTGGCCTTTCTGGAGCAGGTGCGTGCGGCAAACCGCACCGCGCGGCACAACGTTTACGCCTACCGCCTGCGGGAGGGCAACCGGGAGCGCTACTCCGACGACGGCGAACCTGCCAAGACCGCCGGGACCCCGGCGCTGGAAGTGCTGCAGCACAGCGGCCTGACCGACCTCATCGTGGTCGTGACCCGGTACTTTGGCGGGGTGCTGCTGGGCACGGGCGGCCTCGTCCGCGCCTACACCACCGCGACCGCCCGCGCACTGGAAAACGCCGAGGTCGTCACGGTGCGCAGCGTGGTGGAGCTGGAAGTGACGGTGGACTACGCACTCTACGAGCGGGCCGCGCTGCTCATCCACGCCGCCGGGGCCAAACTCGCCGACCCGCAGTTCACCGACCGCGTGACCCTGCACTGGCAGATGCCGGAGGGCACCGAGCCGCCGCTGCTGGAACAGCTGCGGGAGCTGACGCGGGGCGGGGCCGAGGTGAGCGTCTCGCAGCCGTTCTATGCGCCGTTCTGATGCCCCTCTTCGTCTCGCATTCGCTCGCCCGCTCCCCCGAAGTGGGAGCCATTGGCAGTCGGCTGCAGGGCCGCTGCGCTCGGTGAGCAGCAGCACCGAGAGATTTTTATAGGATAATTTTGGACAGGACAGGAAGATTCCCCCTTCGACAGAGCAATTCTGCTACAATAGCTGCGGGCGCAGCTGCGCTGGGAAGGGGGCAGGAACCAGCATGAAAGTGAGGGATACCGGATGGATGTACGCCAGCGTACCGAAGAGATCGAGCGGCTGACCTTTGCCCCCTGGGCGACCTTCAGCGATGCAAGCCGGGGCCGGGCCCGACCGGAGCCGCAGGACCCCATCCGCCCGGTGTTCCAGCGCGACCGGGACCGCGTGATCCACTGCAAGGCGTTCCGCCGCCTCAAGCAGAAAACGCAGGTCTTCCTCTCGCCGGAGGGCGACCTCTACCGCACCCGGCTGACCCACACGCTGGAGGTGGCGCAGATCGCCCGCACCATCGCCCGCGCCCTGCGCCTGAACGAAGACCTGACCGAGGCCATCAGCCTGGCGCATGACCTGGGCCACACGCCCTTTGGCCACGCAGGGGAGAGCGCACTGGACAAGCTCTGTCCGGACGGCTTCAAGCATTACCGCCAGAGCCTGCGGGTGGTGGACAAGCTGGAACAGAACGGCCGGGGCCTCAACCTGACCTGGGAAGTGCGGAACGGCATCATCACCCACACCAAAGGCACCTGGGCGGCGACCCCGGAGGGCCGCATCGTCCGGATGGCGGACCAGATCGCGTTCGTCAACCACGACATCGAGGATGCCGTCCGTGCCGGGGTGCTGGACCCGGCGATCCTGCCCAGAGAATGCACCGCCGTGCTGGGCGAAACGAAATCCCGGCGCATCACGACCATGATCCAGAGCATCCTCGCCCACAGCGACGGCGATGTGGCCATGGGCGCGGAGGAAGAGGAAGCCTTCCTTGCGCTGAAGGATTTCATGTATGCCAATGTCTACAATGACCGCACCGCCAAGCGCGAAGAGCAGAAAGTGGAAAAGGTCCTCACGGAACTGTACGAATACTACCTGACCCACATCGACCAGATGTCCAACTTCTATTTGCAGCTGGCCTATCAGGAGGGCCGTGACCGCGCCGTGACCGATTACATCAGCGGCATGAGCGACGAGTTCGCCATCCGGACCTTTGAGGATGTGTTCGTGCCCCGCAAGTGGCACGTGTTATAAAAGGAAGCAGGAAAAAAGAGCCATGATCCCACACGAGTACATTGAAGAGCTGAACCGCCGCACCGACATCGTCGATCTGGTGGGCAGCTATGTGCAGCTGAAACGGAAAGGCCGCCTCTATGGCGGCCTGTGTCCGTTCCACAGCGAGAAGACCCCCTCGTTCTACGTCTATCCGGACACCCAGAGCTTTTACTGCTTTGGCTGCGGGGCGGGCGGCGATGCCATCAGCTTCGCCAAAAAGATCAACAGCATCGACTACGGCGAGGCCGTCAAGATGCTGGCAGCCCGCGCCGGGATGCCGGAGCCGCAGGAGGACGACAAGACCGGGCGGATGCGCAGCCGCATCCTCTCGATGAACCGCGAAGCGGCCCGCTTCTTCCACGCCTGCCTGAATTCGACCGTCGAGGAGGCCCGGCAGGCCCGCGCCTACTGGCGCCGCCGCGGGCTGGACGACAAGACCATCGTGCGGTTCGGCCTCGGCTATGCCCCCAACGATGGGCAGGCCCTCTATCAGTTCCTGCGGGATAAGGGCTACAACCAGCAGGAGCTGGACGCCAGCGGCCTGTTCAAGCGCAGCGCTTCCGGGCGCATCTACTGTTTGTTCTGGAAGCGGGTCATGACCCCCATCTTCGACCTGCGCGGCAACATCATCGCGTTTGGCGGGCGTGTGCTGGATGACTCCAAGCCCAAATACGTCAACAGCCCCGAAACGCTGGTCTACCACAAATCCGAGACGGTGTTCGCGCTGCAGATCGCCAAAAAGAGCGCCTCCCGCCGGTTCGTCCTCTGCGAAGGCTATATGGATGTCATCAGTATGCAGCAGGCGGGCATCGACACCGCCGTCTGCGCCTGCGGCACGGCCCTGACGCCGGAGCAGGTGCGGCTCATCAGCGAGTACGCCGATGAGGTCATCCTGAGTTACGACTCCGACGAGGCGGGCCAGAAAGCCACCCTCCGCTCGCTGGAACTGTTCCGGAACAGCACGGTGCGGGTGGGGGTGCTTCAGATCCCCGGCGCAAAGGACCCGGACGAGTACATCAAGCGCTATGGTGCCGACCGCTTCCGCGCCCTGCTGGACGGCGTGGGCAACGCGCTGGATTTCCGGCTCAAGCGCCTGCGGGATCAATACGACCTGACCCAGGACGCCCAGCGGCTCGAATACATCCGCGATGCCGTGGACCTGCTGGCCGAGCGCTCCAACCCCACCGAACAGGAGGTCTACGCCGGGCGGCTGGCCGAGGAGACGAACATCTCCAAGACCGCCATCCTGACCCAGCTGGGCACCGCTGTCAAAAAAGCGGGCAGCAAGCGACGACGGGAGGAGAACCGCTCCCGCCTGCACTCCGGTGAGATGGACCAGATCAATGTCCCCTACAGCGCAGGCGGCTCGCAGGCACTGGGTGTGGCCTCAGCCGAGCAGCGGCTGCTGGCGGCACTGCTGCGGGAGCCCAGCTACATCCCCAGGGTGCGGGCCGCACTGCCGGCGGAAAAGTTCCTCCTGCCCCAGCAGAAGGAGCTGTACCAGGCCATGCTGGACTGCCAGGCGCAGGGCATCGAGGTCAGCCTTTCCACCCTGCGCGGCTTTGTGCAGAGCGAAGAGGCCCTGAATGAACTGAGCCGCCTTGCGGCACAATACAGCGATGTCAACTGTACCACCGAGGATATCAACTTTTATCTGGAACGCATTGCCCGCGGCACCCCGATCGCGAAGAAGGCGGCCCAGATGTCCAATGAAGACTTAGAGCAGTATCTCCAGTCGATGCGAGAAAAGAAACAGGGAACCCTCCCTGCAGAAGACTGAGCGCTCCCTTTCCTCCCGGCTGGAGCTGGAAGGAGAAGGAATCATGCGGAAATTGTCGCAGACGGAAGAACTTGCAAAGATTTTGGCGAGCCGTGCCCGGCACCACCTTCTGACGCCGGAGCAGGTCAGCCGCGCCATGGAAGAGCAGGAGTACGATGTCGCCGGGCTGGATGCGCTGTATGAGGCGCTGGAGGCCCGCGGCATCCGGGTGGAGGAAGAGGACGCCGACCTCCCGCTGCTGGACGATGCCCAGATCGGCCGACTGGAACATGAGCTTTCTGCCGAGGGCGTGGCGCTGGACGACCCGGTGAAAGCCTATCTGAAGGAGATCGGGCAGGTGCCGCTCCTCTCGGCAGAAGAAGAACAGACGCTGGCCCGTGCTGCCAGAGCAGGGGATGCGGACGCCCGCCGACGCCTCAGCGAGGCGAATCTGCGGCTGGTGGTCTCGGTGGCAAAGCGCTACGCGGGCAGGGGGCTGCCCTTCCTCGACCTCATCCAGGAGGGCAACCTCGGCCTGATGAAGGCGGCGGAGAAGTTTGAGCCGGACAGGGGCTTCAAGTTCTCCACCTATGCGACATGGTGGATCCGGCAGTCCATCACCCGTGCCATTGCCGACCAGGGGCGGACCATCCGCATCCCGGTGCATCTGGTGGAGCACATCAACCGGGTCCGGAAGACGGCAGGGGAGCTGCTGCGGAAGAATGGCCGCGAGCCCACGGCGGAGGAGATCGCCGTCCGGCTGGAGATGGAGCCGGACCGGGTGCGGGAACTGCTGCAGCTGGCGCAGGAGCCGGTCAGCCTGGAAACGCCGGTGGGCGAGGAAGAAGACGCCCACCTCGAAGATTTCATTCAGGATGAAGAAGCCGGGATCCCGGTGGATGAAGCGGGCCGCCAGCTGCTCCGCCGGGAGTTGATGAGCGTGCTCAAGAGTCTGACGCCTCGCGAAGAGCGGGTGATCACACTCCGCTTCGGCCTCGACGACGGCCGGCCCCGCACTCTGGAAGAGCTGGGGAAGGAGTTCAACGTCACGCGGGAGCGCATCCGCCAGATCGAGGCAAAAGCCCTCCGCAAGCTCCGCCATCCCAGCCGGGCCAAACGGCTGCGGGATTATCTGGAATAAAGCTCCCGAAGGGGCACCCATCACGCCGGGTGCCCCTTTCTGCTGCCCGGAAGCACAAGAGCAAACCTGTACAAAATGCACAAGGGTGTTTTTGGTGAGAACGTGCAAAACTCAAAAAGCAATACCCAAAACGCACAAAGTAGACACGGAACCGTGTGTTCCACAAAAGCGGGGGCTTGACAAAAAAATCGGCCCGAAATGGGAAAAATGGCTTGACAACAGGGCTTTCCCGGTGTATACTGTATTAGTATCACATAATGGCCTAGTGCGCCAAAAAGGGAGCTTCGGTTCGGCCGGCCCAAGGGGCAGGCACGAAAAGTTTGTGAAAAACGCCGAACTTCCTCTGAGGATACGGGTCGATTTATGTGCGTCTGCTCAAATTTGACCCGTAGAACGCAACATCCGTAGAGTATAAAAGTAAGGAGTGGTTGATTTTATGATGAAAGTCAAGCCCGTCAAGCTCGGCAAAACCGAGCGCATGAGCTTCTCCCACATCGACGAAGTCATCAGTATGCCGAACCTGATCGAGGTCCAGAAGAACTCTTATCAGTGGTTCCTGGACGAGGGCCTGAAAGAGGTCTTCCACGACATCGGCACCATTGAGGACTACACCGGCAATCTGGCACTGAGCTTCGTGGACTTCCGGCTGGATAAGGAGCCGAAGTACAGCATCAAGGAGTGCAAGGAGCGCGACGTGACCTACGCTGCCCCCCTGCGCGTGACGGCCCGTCTGCTGAACAAGGAGACCGGCGAGGTCAAGGATCAGGAAATCTTCATGGGAGACTTCCCCCTGATGACCGATGCCGGCACCTTCGTCATCAACGGCGCAGAACGTGCGATCGTCAGCCAGCTGGTCCGCTCTCCCGGCGTATTCTACGGAGATGCCAAAGATAAGGTCGGCAACGATCTGTACAGCGCTACCATGAACCCCAACCGCGGCGCATGGCTGGAGTACGAGACCGATGCAGCGAACGTCTTCTACGTTCGTATCGATAAGAACCGCAAGCTGCCCGTCACCGTGCTGTGCCGTGCACTGGGTCTGTCCACCAACGAGGATATCCTGAACTTCTTCGGCGACGATGAGCGCATCCTCGCCACGCTGGAGAAGGATACCACCAAGAACCAGGAAGAGGGTCTGCTGGAGGTCTACCGCAAGCTGCGCCCCGGCGAGCCTCCCACGGTGGAGTCCGCTACCAGCCAGATCAACATGCTGTTCTTCGACCCGCGCCGTTACGATCTGTCCCGCTTCGGCCGCTACAAGATGAACAAGAAGCTCTCTCTGGCCCGCCGCATCACCGGCTTTGTGGCCGCAGAGAACATCGTTGCCCCGCTGACCGGTGAGGTCATCGTGGAGGCCAACGGCAAGATCAACCGCGAGCTGGCCGAGAAGGCCGACAATGCCGGTGTCGATACCGTCGTCCTGCTCATCGAGGGCAAGAAGGTCAAGGTCATCACCAACGGCTGTGTGGATGCACAGGGCTTCTTCTCCTTTGACGTCAAGGAGTGCGGCATCAACGAGCGCTGCTCCTTCGATGAGATCAAGAAGATCCTCGACACCACCTCCGATGTGGAGGAGCAGAAGGAAATGCTCCGCCGCAACCACGACCAGCTGATCGGCCGCACCGTCACTGTGAAGGACATCCTGTCCTCCATCAACTACCTGAACGGTCTGGGCCACGGCGTGGGCACCACCGATGACATCGACCACCTGGGCAACCGCCGCATCCGCAGCGTCGGTGAGCTGCTGCAGAACCAGTTCCGCA
>OGFK01000529.1_pt1 | contig 32650 bp, 25 predicted proteins | sample 1570931 | NCBI WGS metagenome assembly OGFK01 (sample SAMEA2581935, study PRJEB24529) | metagenome | biome: Human gut stool | place: China | collected 2011
TTTTTCGGTTTGATTTCCGCCGCATGGGCAATCGCCGTTTCAATATCGTGATACTGCGTGATAATCTTCGCTGCAGTTTTTTCGCCAATGCCGGGCACGCCGGGGATATTATCGGAAGTATCCCCCATCAGTGCCTTCATATCAATAAATTCGGCAGGTGTCACGCCATATTTCGCCTGCACATCCGCCGCGTAATAATCCTCTGTTTCCGTGCGTCCGCCCTTCGTTTTGGGAATCCGCACCTTGAGGGTTTCCCCTGCCAGCTGCAAAAGGTCTCTGTCCCCCGAAACCACAACAGGCACAATGCCGTTTTTCTCCGCCAGAGCGGAAAGCGTCCCCAGAATATCGTCCGCCTCAAAGCCCTCCTGCTCGAAAATAGGGATGTGCATGGCCTGCAGCACCTCCTTCAAAAGGGGCATCTGTTCGCGCAGCTCCTCCGGCATACCCTTTCTGGTTCCCTTGTAGCCGTCAAAGGTTCTGTGGCGGAAGGTGGGCGCGTGCAAATCAAACGCCACCGCCAGATAATCGGGCTGCTCCTCATCCAGAAGCTTAAATAAAATATTCAGAAATCCATATACCCCGTTGGTATAGCGACCTTCTCCGTTGGTCAGCAGTGGAACGCCGTAAAATGCGCGGTTCACAATACTGTTGCCGTCAATCAGCATGATTTTTTCAGCCATGAAAATAGCCTCCTGTCATCACAAAGTTTATATACAAGGCGGTATAAGCCTAATTTTCCATATTAAAAATAATTATACTACAAAATCGCGAAAAAATATATCTGACACGAAAAAAAATACAGCACACCTTTTTCTGGGATATGGCATATCATAAATCAGAATCAGTCTCTTAGGAGGAACGGCTATGAAAAAGAAACTTTGCTTGGCTTTATCGGGGGTGCTCTGCCTATCCGCAGGAGTTGGCTGCGGCACAGAAACGGCAGAGGAAACGCTGACTCCCGTCCGTCTGAATGAGGTCGTCCATTCTGTTTTTTATGCGCCGCAGTATGTCGCACAGGAATTGGGCTTTTTCGAGGAGGAGGGCTTAGATGTGAGCGTTGCGGTCGGCAATGGCGCGGATAAATCCATGACCGCCCTGCTTTCCGATTCCGCGGATATTGCCCTGCTTGGCACAGAGGCAGGTCTGTATGTCTATGCCGAAGGGAAGGCAGATTACCCCAAAACCTTCGCCCAGCTAACCCAGCGCGCAGGGAACTTTCTTGTTTCCAGAAAGGAGGAGCCCGATTTCCAATGGTCTGATTTGAAAGGAAAATCCGTCATTGGCGGCAGATTGGGCGGCATGCCGGAAATGGTTCTGGAATATGTCATCAAGGAAAACGGCATGACCATCGGTAAGGATATGGAAATCATCAACAACATTGATTTCACCTCTACCGCAGGCGCATTTCTGGGCGAGGTCGGCGATTATACCGTAGAATTTGAGCCTGCCGCAACCACGCTTGAGCAGAGCGGCAAGGGGCATATTGTGGCATCCTTAGGACAGGCAAGCGGCTATGTGCCTTACACCGTTTATATGGCACAGGATGCTTTCCTGCAGGCACATCCCGAAGTCGTCGAAGCCTTCACCCGTGCCATTTATAAAGGGCAGCAATGGGTAGAAAGCCATTCTGCCGCAGAAATTGCAAAGGTAATTCAGCCGCAGTTTGCCGAAACCGACCTCGATACCCTCACCACCATCGTGGAGCGCTATCAGAAACAGGATACCTGGAAAACCGACCCGACCGTTTCCCCCGAAGGCTTTGTCCTCATCCAGAAAATCATGATGGAAGGAAAGGAGCTTTCGCAGGAAATCCCTTATGATTCCATTGTTGTGACGGAGTTTGCCGAAAAAGTCATGACAGGCAAATAAAAATATCCCCCTACAAAAAAAACTCCTACTGCAAGCTGTTTACACTGTCTGCAATAGGAGTTTTTCTGATGCAAGTTTATCTATATCATCCGATTTTTTCGGTCGTTGATAGAAAGAATCTATGTGAATGTATGTGAATCGGCATTTCAACCGCATTTTTTCTTAATTTTTATCTGTAGGAATTGCTTTAGCTGTTTTTATCCGCAACGGTAAGCTGCAGCTTGATTTTATCCTTGTTATCTCTCACAACCGTCAGGTCAACCTTTTTGCCGATATCCGAGCTGTCCATTGCGTTCAGCAGGCTGTCCATATCCTTAATGGTCTTGCCATTGAACTGTGTGATAATGTCGCCGGATTTCAGACCTGCCGCTGCCGCGGGGCTGTTGTCCTTTACCTCAAGCACCAGTGCGCCGACCTCAAGGTTATACAGAGATGCGTTTGTACCGGTAATGCCGATATAGGGCTGCGGCTGTGTGCCTGTTTTCAGCAGGCTTTCTACGGTTGGCTTAATCTGATTGCTGGGGATGGCATAGCCCATGCCCTCTGCCATAGAGGAATTATATTTTGCCGTATTGATACCGATGACCTCACCCTTGCTGTTTACCAGTGCGCCGCCGCTGTTGCCGCTGTTGATTGCCGCGCTGGTCTGCAAAACGGTCAGGGAATTGCCGTCTACGTTAATGGTCTGCTCCTTCATGCTGACAATACCGTCCGTTGCGGAAAGCCCCATGCCCATGGCGTTGCCGATGGCAATGACACATTCGCCGACCTCAAGGTCATCCGAATCGCCGAAGGTTGCGGTTGTTACCTTTTCCACGCCTGCCTTTTTCAAATCAGACCAGGAAACAGAAAGCACCGCCAGGTCAGATTCGCTCTTTGTGCCGACTACCTTCGCAGGTACGCTCTTATCGCCGTCCAGTGTCACATAAATGGAATTTGCACCCTCGATAACATGGTTATTTGTCGCAATGGCAATCTTATCATCATCCGAATAGAAGATCACACCGCTGCCTGCGCCCTCTGCTTCGTATGGTACAGTGAAATGCCCCATATACTGTGTCACGCCTGTTGTGGTAGTGGAAACGCTGACAACAGAGGGCTTTACCTTCTTCACGATATCCACAGTGGAAAGCCCGTTCGTCAGATAGGATACGCTTTCCGTATTGCTTGCGGATGCGGTCTTTGCGCCGGTTTCCTTTCCGAAATGACTCTGTGCCGCACTGTAGCTGACCCCAATCGCGGAGCCGCCTGCGATGCTGCAAACCAGACAGGCTGCAATGAATTTCTTCCAGCCGTTTCCGCCCTGCTTTCTTTTCGGCTTTTTCACCTTTTCCTCATAATGATATTCTCTGACGCAGGGGCCTGTATATTCCTGCTCTGCTTCTGCGGTTTCTTCCGCAAAGGCTTCTGCTTTTTCTGCGCCTTCCTCTGTAGTGGCTTCTGAAACGCTTTCCTGTTCGGAAAAGTCCTCCTCCTCGGAAAATTGCTCCTCCTCGGAAAATTGCTCACCGGAAATTTCCTCTGCATATTCCTCGCCGGAAATCACCTCTGCCTCCATCTCTATGGATTCTCCGTCTACATGGGGTTCGTCTTCCATGCCGTCTGCGGAATTCGCAATGGACTCCTGCTCTGTTTCTTCATATTCATCTTTCTTTTTCGGATTGTACCCATCATATTCGTACATGCTCTATCCCTCCATATCTTTTATGGCTTTGTTTTATCTTATGCTGTTATTATACTGTTTGAATTTGAACGAAGTATGAACGTCAGGTGAATAATCCATGTTTTTCCTTAAAGAACGATTAAGATAAAATGAGAGCATAAAAAAAGAACCTTGAAGCAAACAAGGCTCTAAAAAGTGCGGCTGGTGGGACTCGAACCCACACGCTGTCACCAGCGTCAGATTTTGAGTCTGATGCGTCTGCCAGTTCCGCCACAGCCGCAGAAATAAACTGCTTAAATATAATAGCATACCTTTTCCGAGATTGCAAGGGAAATTTTTCTTAATTTAAAAATTTGCTTTCCCCGAAAAAAGTATTTATAATAGCTTTTGAAATCAAAACGAAAGAAGGGAGCAACCCATGCAGAAAAAAGACATTTTGGAATTAAAGCGCCGCTTCAAAAAGGATGCCTGCACCTTTACGAAATTACGAGGCTGTTATGTGGACAACCAAAAAAATATTCTCTTACATATCGACGAAACCTTTCTCAATCTGGAGGAGGATGAGTTTTATAAATATCTGGAAATTGCAAAAAAGGCTCTTTCCGGCACAATCGGCAACAACCTTTTAGAGCTTTCCTTTCGCAGGGATGAAGCAGGAGAAGAAGCGCAGCGGTTCTTCCTTGCCCTGCGCGACAGTGCTCTGAAGCAGGATGGGCTGTTGGATTTGCTTTATGAGCGCATCATTCAGGAATATGATTTTGCAGGGAATTATCTGATTCTCCTGTTCCACGATGCCTATGATGTTATCACGAAAACAACCGACAACAATAAGCTGGATGAATCCGAGGAGGTTTATGAATATATCCTCTGCGCCATCTGCCCTGTCGAGCTGACAAAAGCGGGCTTAGGCTATCATAAGGATAAAAACATCATCGCGCCTCGTATTCGTGATTGGGTGGTTTCCGTCCCCGAAACAGGATTTCTCTTTCCTGCCTTTTCCGACCGCAGCAGCGATGTGAATGCCATGGGCTATTATGTGAAGGATGCCAAAAAGGCGCAGCCTGCGTTCATGCAGGAGGTTTTGGGCTGTGAAGCAAAGCGCACCGCCGCCGAGGAAAAAAAGACCTTCCATGGCATTTTAAAGGATGTTATTTCCGAGGAGGTGGAGGATGCAAAAACCGTCATTCTGGATATTCAGCAGGATTTGAATGATATGGTGGAGGAACACAAAAACGTGTTTGAAAACGAGCCTGTTCTCCTGACACCGCCCGCCATTCGGGAGGCTATGGCAGAAAAAGGTCTTTCCGAGGAAGTCATTTCCAAGGTGGAGGAAATTTGTGAGGAAGCCTTCGGCGATACCCCTCCCCTTGCGGAAAATCTGATTGACAGCAAGGCGTTGCAAACGCACGCTGCCGCGAAAAAAGCGAATGTGCTGGCATTAGAGGTAGAAAGCCTAAAGCAAAAATTGGAGGAAAAGGAAGCACTCCCTGAAAAAGAGGTCATTTTGCAGGTTTCTGCGGAAAAGCTGCCTGCCATCCAGACGGAATTTATCAATGGTAAAAAGTGCATTGTCATCCCCTTGGAAGAGGATGAGCACGCCACCATCAACGGAAAGCATTGGGACAATGCGCCCTTTTAAAAGCTATGTATGGGATAAGGTAAATTTGCCTTATCCCCTTTTTTACGCCTTTGCCGTATAGGGTGCCAGCTCCAATCGAATGAAAAAGCCCCTGTCGTGCTGACAAACAGGACATTCCTGCGGAGCCTCCTTTCCCTCAAAAATAAAGCCGCAATTTAAGCACATCCATTTACATTCCACAGAATTGATGAATAATTTATTTTCCTCCAATAAATCCGCAAGCTGTCCGAAACGGTCTCCATGTGTTTTTTCAATGCCTGCAATCTGATGAAAGGATGCTGCCACCTGCGGAAAGCCCTCCTCCAGCGCCTTATCCCCAAACGCCTGATATACCGGGTCAAATTCTTCATATTCGTTATGCTCTGCCGCACGCAAAATTTCCGAAACGGATTCGTAAATATCCACGGGGTAGCCGCCGTCAATGTGAACCGTTTCCCCCGAAAGCTCCTTCAAATGCTGATAAAAAACCGCCGCATGCGCCTCCTCCTGCTTGGCAGTAAACCTGAATACAAATTCCACCACCTGCATTTTCTGTTTTTTCGCCTGCGCCGCAGCGAAGATATAACGGTTTCTCGCCTGACTTTCCCCTGCAAAGGCACGCATAAGGTTTTTCTTTGTTTCGCTCTGTTTAAAATCCATAGCTTTCCCTCTCCTTCTTTTTCCTTAGTATGGACAAAGATGAAGCAGCTATACCCTTCTTTTTTCACATTAAAAAAAGTCCCCATAAAAGGTGCGTCCGAATAAGAAGCCTTGTATTCTGAAATGCTGAAAGCTACAGCTATTGCATTTTCTTCATGCTTTCTTATCGGAACACCCCTAATAGGGACTTTTCATAATTTTTCCGTTAAACAATGATATAGATTACCGCAATCGTCAGACCCAGACCAATCAGCAGAATACTCCGCGCGAAGCCTTCGCGGTATACCTGATGGTCATTTTCATAATCCGTATAGGCGGAGAAATATTTATCCTCCGGCGGAACAATGCGTCCGTTATCATTATTGAAGATAAAGATACGCAGCAATGCAATGATATCATCCATCAGATTTCCTGCGATACGGGCGAAGAAGCCACCCACATAAGGCAGAACGGTCAGCAGAATCGGGCGATATACCTTATCCTCCAGATTGCACCATTCCGGCCAGCGATCCACATAAACCAGATTGCCGTTTGCATCCTTCTGCATCAGCACCTTGCGGATGAACAGGAAATACACCACAATGCCCACACAGATGGAAATCACCGCACCCTTGAGGTTTACCCATGCAAAATAATGCACGGCATGCGCAGGGGTATGTGCATTCATGAAATGTGCGCCCATTGCCGCCAGAACATCCTGTGTCTGGTGAGGGAAGATCCCCAGAATCGGCAAGCAGATTGCAATCGCGCCCAGAATGACCGCCATCAGCTTGCTGATATAAGGCCCATTTTTGACAGGCTTCGGTGCGCCGTAGGGGTTATCCTCAAGGAAGATACATACGAAAATCTTCGTCATATAGGCCAGTGTCAGCCCACCGGAGAACAGGAACAGAATTTCCGCACCCTTCATGAACGCGATGGACTGCCCTGCTTCCTTCAGCACCTCGATATATTCCACCATGCTTTCGTGAATCAACGTTTTGGAGATATAACCATTCCACAGAGGGATACCGCCGATACCCAGAATCGGCATCAGGAAAATCAGCTTCAGCAGCGGCTTATCCTTGCCATAGCCACGAATCTTATTCAGATTTAATTCTCTCAGGTTCATGAAAATCACACCTGCACCAAGGAACAGCAGCAGCTTGAACAGGGAGTGATTCAGGAAGTGCAGCAGTGTGCCGCTTGCCGCCAAGGCGTTATGCTCGCCCAGAAGCCCCTGCATTCCGACAGCGATGATGATAAAGCCAATCTGGGACATAGAGGAGCAAGCCAATGTGCGTTTCAGATTGACGGAGAATACCGCCAAAACTGCGCCAAGCACCATTGTGATAATGCCCAAAATCAGTATAAACTGTCCCCAAGCCGCATCATGCAGGAACAGCTTGCAGCTTACGATAATCGTGCCGAATACACCTGTTTTTGTCAGCAGGCAGCTCAGCAGCGCACTGGAGGGTGCCGGTGCAACGGTGTACGCATTCGGCAGCCAGATATGCAGCGGAAACAGCCCTGCCTTCGCCGCAAAGCCAAACAGAATCAATACGCCGATGGCATAGAACTCCGCAGGGTTTTCCCTGCTCTGCATAAACGCGGTCAGCTCTGCCATGTTCAGCGTGCCTGCCTTCTGATACATCATAAACAGACCCATCAGTGTCACCAGACCGCCAATCACCGCTACCGCCAGATAGGTCTTTGCGGAGCGAACCGTGAAGTCCTCCTCATCATGCATAACCAGCACAAAAGAGGTAAAGGACATAATTTCAAAGAAAATAAATGTCGTAAACAAATCGGCGGAAAGGAAAATTCCCATCGTTGCGCCCAATGTCAGGAACACAAAGAAATAATACCGATTTCTGTTCCGTTCAGCCGCCATGTATTCCTTAGAAAAGATGGTTGTAATCAGCCAGATTGCGCCCGTCAGCACGGCAAGAATCACGCCGAAGCCATCCGCCGCAAAGCTCAGCCCCAAGCCACAGAAGCCGCGCAGGCTATAAACCGTTTCCTTCCCGATGAGCGTCAGGCTCGCAATGAAAATCACCGCGGATAAAATCCAGCACCAGATATCCCTTGCACCCTTATTGCTGCGCCCAATGATGTAGCTGATTACCGCACCCAGAAAAGGAAAGAACACCAGAAACGGTAAAATTATACTTGTTGTCATAGTTTCCATGCTTTCTCCCCTCCTTTACAGTATGCCCATAATCGCATCATTCATAATGCCCAGCAGTGTCGCAGGCATCAGACCCATCAGAATCGAAACAACTGCCAGAACAATCAAAGGCACTGTCATATATTTATTCGGATCGGATACATGATCGTAATAGCCTGCAGGGTATTCCTTCTCCCGCGGGAAATATGCCCGAATGATGATGGAGAAGATATACAATGCCGTCAGCAGTGCAGACAGAATCAGCGCAACCACGCCGATATAGGTAACAGGGTTGCCGCTTGCGGTTGCCGCAGTTGCCAATGCCCATTTGCTGTGGAAGCCTGCAAAGGGCGGCACGCCAACCAGACCAATCCCCGTAATTGCCATTGTTGCAAAGGTAATCGGCATCAGCTTGCCGAAGCCCTCCACCTCGTAGAGATATTCTCTGTGGGTTTTATATAAAATCGCACCGGCAGTAAAGAACAGTGTAATTTTGATTACCGCATGATAAATCATGTGCAGCATCCCTGCCGCAAGCCCTGTCGGTGTCATAATGGCAACGCCAAAAATAATATAGGACAGATTGGAGATGGTAGAATATGCAAATCTTCTTTTGATATGCGGTGTCCGCAGTGCAACGGTCGAGCCGAACACAATCGTAATCGAAGCTGCAATCAGCATCACATACTGCGCCCATGTGCCAATCAAAAATTCCGTACCGAAGGCGTAATACGTCAGACGGATGATGGCAAATACACCGGATTTTACGACTGCCACGGCATGCAGCAGAGCCGTAACGGGTGTGGGGGCAACGGATGCCTTCGGCAGCCAGCGATAAAACGGGAATACCGCCGCTTTTACACCAAAGCCGAAGAACGCCAGCACAAATACCAACCGCAGCATCTGTTCATTGCCTGCAATCAAATCGGGATTCAGCACACCACCGTAAACAAAATCTGTCGTTGTGCCGTAGAACAGCACAAACACGAACCCGATAAACGCCAGAGATGCACCAAACATCATATAAAGGACATAGGTTTTCCCGGCGTGACGCGCCTTATTATCGAACTGGTGCATCACGATAGGCAATGTCACCAACGTCAGAAATTCGTAGAACAGATACATCGTTAAGAAGTTATCCGCAAAGGCAATCCCGATAACTACGCCGAATGTCATGGTAAAGAAGGCGAAGAAACGGTCTTCATGTCCTTCATGTGTCATATATTCAAAGGCATAAATCGTTGTGGGAATCCAGAGCAGAGATACCATCGTACCGAAAATCTTGGATAAGCCGTCCACATGCAGTGCCAGAGACAATCTGTTGCTGAAGCGGAAAATCGTAATCGCGCCGCTGTCCGCAAAGAAGATGGCATACAATGCAAAAATCGCATTCAGCACAATAATCGGCAGAACCACCCTCTGGCGCGCCTTTCTGTCACCAAATTTTACCGGCAGCAGGCAGGCACCTGCAATGATCGGAAAGATCACCGGTAACAATATCGCAAATGCGTTCATAATGTTTCCTCCCTTTCCCTTAGAAAATCATTCCGCTGATACTGCGGATTGCCTGCATCAAAGGCGCAGGCATCATGCCAAAGCCGACTACAGCAATACTCAGCAGCACCAGAGGTACCGTCATCAAATAATTCGGCTCCTTCTTCTGCAAGGATGTATAATCAAAATCCTTGCCGGGGAAGAACCCATTCACTACAATACTCATCAAATAGCCTGCCGTCAGCAGTGCGCTGACCATCAGCACCGCTACGCCGACCAGACCAAGCATCCCCGCCTGTGGCAGCAAGCCGCCCTGTGCCAGATACCATTTGCTCACAAAGCCACTTGTGGGCGGAATCCCAATCAGCGAAAGTGCCGCAAGCGCAAATGTCCACATCACAATCGGCATTTCCTTGCCAATACCCTTCAGCTCAGAAACGTATGTTTTATGCGTCTTATAGATAATCGCACCTGCACAAAGGAAGAGGATATTCTTTGCAACCGCATGGAATACCACCTGCAGCAGCGCGCCCATAAATCCGGCAGGGCACATCAGCATCAGCCCAAACACAACATACGATACGTTTGAAACCGTGGAATACGCCAGCCGCTTTTTCAGCAGCTTTTCCTTATATGCCAGCATGGAGCCCATGAAAATCGTCACAATAGAAAGCACAAGCAAAGCCGTCTGCGCCCAAGTGCCGCGCAGAAAATCCACGCCAAACAGATAATATGTCACACGAATGATAGCGATGATGCCGCCCTTCGTGATGATACCGGAAAGCACTGCGGATGCAGGAGAAGGTGCAACGGGGTGTGCCGTCGGCAGCCAAGCATGCAGGGGGAACATACCCGCCTTACAGCCAAAGCCAAGCGCCATCAGGAAGAACACAACCAGAAGCAGGTTTTCATGCCCTGCCACCATCGCCATATCCAGCGTGCCGCCGGGCATAAAGATGGTTGTTCTGCAATAGGTGTTCAGGAAGAAGAACCCCATCAGACCTAAGCCTGCGCCGAAGAAGGAATACCCCAGATATTTCAAACCCGCACGCGTTGCCTCAGGTGTACCCGTATGGATAACCAGTGGTGCTGTCAGAATTGTCATAAATTCATAGGACAGATACATCGTCATCATATTTTCGGAGAAGCAAAGACTCATCAATGCCGCCAGAGAAAACGTATAAAACATGAAGAAGCGCGCCGGCTTATGCTCATGCTTCATATATTCCATGGAGAACACTGCCGCAATCAGCCAGATAGTACTGATAAGGCAGGCAAAGAATCTTGCCAATCCGTCCGTTTTGTAAACAAGTGCCAATCGGTCAGATATCCGCCAGAGCACGAAGGTTTGCATCTCTCCGCTGCAAAGATACCAGACCAGAGCCGCTTCCACAGCCATTGCAATAAATACCAGAATATTGCGCTGCTTTTCCTCCTTTTGGAAACCAATGATGAGACCAAAAATGAAGGGTAAAATCATCGGGAGCAGCAAAAGTACAGATCCGTTCATTTCTTTCACCTCATTCTCTCATCATAATGCAGCTTGAATCAGCTCGATACCCATTTTCATAATTTCGATAATGGGACGATAGCCGATACCCAGCGCCAAATTGACTACAATAAACAGTACCATTGCCATTGCAAACAGCGGAGAATTCTGCGCTCTGACTGTTTTTTCCTTTGTCTCAGGGCGAGACCAGATTGCAATAACAGAGGGCAGGAAATACATCGCATTCAGAATCATGGAAATAGCCAGTGCCGCAAGAACCAGAACCAGACGTGTCCCCGTCATTTCCAATGCAGCCTCCGCAAAGTACAGCTTGGAGATGAACCCTGCAAACAGCGGCACACCAATCATGGACATAGCCCCAACGATGAAGGCAATCCCTGCCAGAGGGTTGCGGTAAGCCGCCCCCTTGAGGTTTTCCAGCTGCTCCTTGCCGCCGGCCTCCTCAATAAAGGTACCACAGCAAAGGAAAAGCATAGATTTTGTAACGGCATGTGCCAGAACATGGAAGCAGGCTGCAAGCATCCCTGCCTCTGAGCCTAAGCCAATCCCCATAAAGATGTAGCCAATCTGTGCCACAGAGGAATATGCCAGCATACGCTTCAGCCGACCTTCCCGCATGGCATAGAAGGAGCCCATAATCATGCCCAGAACGCCAAGAACGAACAGAACGTCCGCAATTCTCAATTTAACCAGTGTTTCAATGGTAAATACTTCAAATACCAGCTTGATTGCCAGAATAATATATGCCTTCAGCACCAGACCGGACAAAATCCCATTCGAGGTTGTCATCGTAGAGCCGTAAGCCGTAGGCAGTGCAGAATGGAACGGGAACAGACCGCTCTTGATGCCCAGCCCCACAAACATCAGGCTGACTACAATCATCAGCGGGAAATGATACTGTCCTGTTTCCATCAGCATGGCAATCGTTTCCTTCATCTGCGGGAATAAGAGATGCCCTGTGATGCCATAAAGAATACAAACACCCAGCAGAAACAGACCGGAGCCCATACAGCCGAACACCAGATAATGCGTTGTGCCGACAATCGCCTGCTTTGTCCCTCTTGCCAGAATCAGCGTACAGGAGGCAATCGTCAGAATCTCAATGAAAACGTAGCCTGTAAACATATCGTTTGTATATGTCATTGCCAGCATTGCGCCATAGGTTGCATTCAGCATAATAAAGTAAAATTTTTGTTTTTCCGGAACAATTTCCTCAAAAATCTGCCTGCTGCCTGCCGTGATGGTTAAAAACATAACCACACTGACCATAACCGCCAGCAACGCCTCCAGAGGCCCGATGCGCAATTCATTGCCCCAGGGTGCAGGAAAATGCCCCATCATAAAGGTATACGCTTCCTGATTTTTCACCACGCTCACCAGAAGCACAACAGAAAGCACGCCGACAAGCCCCACCATAAAGCCATGCAGATGGCGTGCCGCACGTCCGCTTTTGAGCAGAGGCGTAATGATGCCGCAGAACATCGCAAAAAAAACGCTGAAGAAAGGTATATTATGTACGAGATTTACATGATGTTCCATATTATTCCCCTTCCTCCTCTCTCATCATTCTCAGGATTTCATCCATATCCAACGAGCCGTAATGCTTATACAGCCGCAGAACCAGAGCAAGAGAGAACGCTGTTACAGATACCGATACAACAATACCCGTCAGAACCAGACCGGCAGGAATGGGGTTGATATAATAATCCGCATCAATAATGCCGTTTGTCAAAATCGGGGCAGTTCTGCCTGCCACATAGCCCTTCGCCGCCAGAAAAAGATAGGTAGCCGTATCCATAATATTCAGACCAATAAACTTTTTAATCAGATTTCTTTGCAGAAGCAGATTCATGAATCCAATGCCAAAAAGAATAACAGAAGCTGCTTCATAATAATTTGTCAACAGTTGACTCATAATCAGACTTCTCCTTTTGTAAATAACGCATAGAACCCATACATCGTACATGCAACAACCAGACCGACACAGATATTCAACGGCAAGATAAAGCCGGAGCTTAAAATTGCACCGGGTGTGCCCTTCGGTACCTCCCAGCCGACATGGTTTGCCCCTGTAAAGAAGGAATAGCTCTTACAGCCGCAATAGGTCAGCAGGCACGCCGCCGTTGTCACAGTCAGTGTTTTAATCGTAAAGAAGGTCTGCATCTTCTTATGTCCGAATGCCACGGAATACAGAATCAGACCTGCGCCGATGATAGACCCACCGGAAAAGCCGCCGCCGGGAGAAAGATGTCCGTTTAAAACAACATAGATTCCATACAGGATAACCACAGGAGCAAGGCATTTCGCGCCCTTTTTCAGAATCAGCTTGGAATCCTCTGCATCCAGCATTTCGTCCTCCTGCATTTCCTGATCCTCTGCCGCATCAATGTTCTTTTTATCTCTTTGCAGCAGCATCAGCACCGCCATAAACAGTACATTGGATTCGCCAAAGGTATCAAAGGCACGGTAATCCAGAATCATGCCTGCAACAAAGTTGATTGCGCCTGTTTCCGCAATCCCTTTTTCCAAGTAGCGCGCCGCAACCTCGTTGTTGGTGATGCTGTTCGGGTCGCCAAACATCGGCAGCTCCATAACTACATGCAGCATAACTGTAATGAATACCACCGTAACGAAAACGGAAAGCACACAATACAGGGTTACATTGGAACGAATGTCTCCAATCGGGAAAAATCTTTCTTCCAGAATAAACTCTTTTTTTTCTTTTTTGGAGATAATTTCATCTGCATCGAGAAGCACCTCGTCCCCGTCAATCCAGCGTTTCAATTTCTCCCAAAATGATTTTTCTTCTTTCATCTCATCACCCCTCCCTTGTGCCTTTCAGTGCGTGAACCTTCTTCAGCGTCAGGAAGAATAGTACCGTATCAATCCCTGCGCCAACAGCCGCCTCTGTAATAGCCAGGTCGGGAGATTCCAGAAAAAGCCACACAATTGCCATAACGGAGCTATACCCCATGAAAACGATAACCGCCATAAAAAGCTTTCTTGTTACAGAAACGCCGATGGCACTGGCAATGAGAAAAATAACCAAAATCATCTGAATGGTAACGCTAAAATCGCTCATCTGTCCTTCATCCTTTCTTCACAGTCTTTGTTTGTCAGAAGCTCTACCTTCGCAATCAGGTGTGTCGAAATGGGACTGGATAGCCAGAAAAACAGAATGATAAGGGCATATTTTGCCATGTGGAAAATATCCTGCCCTAAAATCAGAAGACCTAATACAACAAAGAAAATTCCCATGGTATCCCCTAAGGCTGCTGCGTGCATACGGTTCAACGCATATTTAAAGCGATAAATCCCCAGAATCGAACAAAAGAACACAAACAACCCTATAAAAATGCAGATTGCTGCAATGATTTCTCTTATTGACATTTTTCCTCTGCCTCCTTTTCCTTTCTTGCCAGAAACAGCAGACGACCCTTATGATGCAGGGTAACGACGTGACACATCACCACTACCGCCAAGAAGCTCAGCAAGGAATAAACCAGAGAAACGTCCACCAGAGAGGTTTCGCCCAGATAAGCGGAAAGAATCCCAATCATCACCGTCGTCATGGTACCAATCATGTTAATCGCCACAATACGATCCGTAAAACGAGGCCCTCTGACTGCACGGATAAACGCCAGAATCATGCCGCACGCCAGAACGAACATAGCGATTTCCAGTATAAAATGCATTGTATCGCTCATACGCTCATCCCTCCAACCTTCTCAACTGCTTTACAAAAACGGAATCCTCCAGACCCTCGCCGAATTTTTCCCGATCCAGCGCCTGCACAACATATTCTCCGTTTTCCAATTCCACCGTATAGGTGCCGGGGGTCAGTGTGATGGAGTTCGCCAGAGCAACCAAAGAGGCTTCACTTTTCAAATCCGTATGAAACCTTACAAGCGCAGGCTGAATCTCTGCTTTTTTCGGCGAAAAAATAATCTTGATGACATCCACATTCGCCTTGAAAATTTCCCAGAGCAAAACAAAGGCATATTTCAGATAAAGAGGAATGTTTTTCACAAGAACCTTCTCTCTCTGAAAGCTGTAGCCCATGTACTTGCAAATAAACCAATAAAGCCAGCCGCAGATCACTATCCCAAACAGGGCAACTTCCAGCGTTACTCTGCCATTAAAAATAAACCACAGCAGTAACAATAATAAATACATTGAACCATCCTTCCCTCAAAAGCATTTACTTCCCTTCTGTTTCCATGAAAATGCCGTTTCCTTCTGCCGAAAAAGCCGAAATTCCTCCGGCTTTTGTTGAAAATTCAAGCTGAAACTGACATCTGCATTTACTCCAATACAATATATTATCAATGATTATCAAAAAATTGTCAAGACTGTTAGTGGTATCTGACGATATATTTTTTACCATTTTCTTAACACCCCCGTTTTTATTGTATATTTTGCATATTCTACCGCTCAATTTCACAGATAAGTCATACATTTTAGCAGAATTTTCGGTGTATTCTGTATTTGTGCAAAAGGGAAAAAGTTTTGGCTTCTTCGGTTTTATGGGCATTTCCAACCTTTTTCATCTTCTCAGACAACTTTATTTTCACAAACAAAAGGCGTATCCCCTCCGAACCGTCTAGTTCAGAAAGAATACGCCTTTGAAGCCTTTCACAAGCAAATATTTTTAATTTATGGAACGAAATCGTTCAGACTGCCTTATGCCGCTTTCTTCTTTGTGAAGATTGCACGAACGGGCAAGCCAATCAGTACCAGAATGATACCGCCTACAGCAACCTTTCTTGCATCAGGACCTGCCATGAACAGCTGGTTCAGCAGAACATACAGACCGGAAATGATTGCGATGATAGGAATTACAGGGTATGCAGGTACCTTGTAAGTACGTTTTACATCGGGAGCCTGTTTTCTGTAAGCCATAACTGCCAGGAATGTCAGTGTGTAGAATACCCAGCCTACGAATGTACCGAGGTTTGTCAGCAGGTCGAACTGACCTGTCAGTGCATAAATTGCACCCAGAATACCAATCAGGAAAATGCAGTTGATGGGAACGCCTGTGCCGGAGATTTTGGACAGAGCCTTGCTGCCGGGCAGGTCACCCTGTTCTGCCATGTACAGTGCTGTACGAGAACCGGACAGGATAAAGCCGTTGCAAGCACCGCCTGCGGAAATCATAATACCAACGGATACCAGCTTACCACCCATATCACCGAAGATCTTTATTGCAACTGCGGATGCGGGAGATTCCAGATTCATCATTACATCAGCAGGCAGTACCCACAGGTAAGCCAGGTTGATGATAATATAAACAGCCATAATCAGTGCTACACCGCCAACGATAGCCTTAGGCAGGTCTTTGCCGGGGTTCTTCATTTCACCTGCGATTGCACCTACGTTTGTCCAGCCTTCAAATGCGAACAGTACAGCAATCATCAGCTGACCAAGAACGGAGCCGTAGCTCAAGCCTTCGCCCAGCATGGGATCGAAGATGGGGTTGCCGTTACCCTTGATGAAACCAAAAATCATAATCAGAACCAGGGGAATCAGCTTTGCGATTGTAAAGATTGTCTGTGCAGCGCCGCCAACCTTAGCACCCATGCAGTTCAGAATTACCATGATGATGATACAAACGATAGCTACGGGAACTACCATACCGTCGCCCAGGAACAGCTTTGCCTGGTTTGCAACCGCTACTGCCAGTGCTGCAACCAGACCGGGATAGAATACAACGGTCTGCATCCAACCGCAGAGATAACCGGCCTTATCACCGAATACCTTTTTCAGATATACGGGCATACCGCCTGTTTCGGGAATCAAAATTGCGATTTCGGCAAATGTCATTGCCGCACACAGACAAGCCAAGGATGTAATCACCCATGCGACGATTGCCAGACCGGGCGCACCGCCTGTTGCTGTGTACATTGCTGTGGGTTTGAAGAATACACCGGAACCGATTACGCAGCCGACTACTGTAGCCATAGCAGCGCCCATGCCGAGTTCCTTCTTCATTTCATTGTTGTTGCTCATTTCTACCTTCCTCCTTTTTTTTGGGTATGCGCCGAAACCATCGGTGCTTCTGTAACGCAGACAATAATAATGCTGATAAAATAATTCCGTTTTGCCTGCACAGAAATGCTTCCGTCAGTTTTCCAGCAAGTGAAGCACATTCCGAAGCATCACACAAAAGCTTCTCTGCGGCAATCGGCTCTTGGGGAAAAACAGCTCTTTTTTCTCCCGTCCGCAGCAGAATTTCATTTGTTTTTGTAAAAAATGAATGAAATAAATTCACTTCTTCCTTCGGCTATATGCTCTTTGTGAGTAGATTATATCGCTCAAAGAAAATGTTGTCAATACATTTCAATGAATTTTTTTATCGTCCTTGCAAAACTGTTTATTATAACGTACGAAAATCATAAGAATATTTGTTTTTCAGTCTTTTTGACGGTTTATATGCGAAATATCCGCATAATTTTCTACCTTTTTCTTCCAAAAAAACATTACTTTTGTTCAGTCAAATCCCCGTTTTCTCCCTGTTTCCCTTCTATTTCCTGTCCTCTTGTCATATAAGTAAAAGAACCCCCTTCGGAGGCTTTGCCATGAGCAGAAAAAATATCATCACCGGAACCCTTATCCTGACCTGTGCCAATCTCATCACAAAATGTATGGGATTTTTCTATCGTGTTTTCATGTCAAACGCCATCGGCGCGGAGGGCATGGGTCTGTATCAGCTGATTCTGCCGCTGTATATGCTTGCATGGAGCATCACCTCCGCCGGCTTTACCACAACCATTTCCCACCTTGCCGCGCAGGAATACATCCGCGGACAGAATGGGAATATCGGGCGGATTGTCAAGCAGGCGGTCTGCCTTTCCCTCTGTGCAAGTGTGGCTGTCAGCTGTGTCCTGTTTTTCGGCGCGGATAGCATCGCCCTTTCTCTGCTCAGAGATAGGCGCGCCGCTTTTTCCCTGCGCCTTCTGGCATTGGCTGTGCCGTTTATGGCAGCAAGCTCCTGCTTTCGCGGTTTCTTTCTCGGCATACAGGAGACACTCGTCCCCGCCTTTTCACAGGTGCTGGAGCAAACCGTCCGTATCCTGACGATTTATTTTCTGGCAGGCATCTTTGTCCCGCGCGGGCTCAGCTATGCCTGCGGTGCCGCCGTCTGTGGCATCCTGTTCGGGGAACTGCTTTCCTGCAGCTTTACCGTCTGGAATTATTTCCATTATAAAAGGAAACATAAATTCATACGCAAGCCCACGCTGTCCTCTCCTACCGTCCTTGCCATGATTTTAAGCACCGCCCTGCCGCTTTCCGCAAGCCGCATTGCCGGCTCACTCCTTTCCACCGTTGAAAATCTCTTGATTCCCAGACAGCTGCAGCTCCATGGGCAGAATACCGTTCAAGCCCTCTCCACCTACGGCGAGCTGACAGGGATGGCAATGCCCCTTGTCCTCCTGCCCTCCGCCTGCCTGATGGCAGCATCCGTTTCCCTCGTGCCGGAAATTTCCGAGGCCTGCGCCGTCAAGCAGGATACCCGCATCAGCAAAACCGTTTCCGCCACCTTCCTTTTTACCTCTGTCATCGGGTTCGGGGCGGCGGCGCTGTTTGCCGTTTTTCCACACGAAATCTGCTATATCGTCTATGACCGCGCGGCATTGGGGCAGGTGCTGTTTCCGCTCGCCTTCCTCTGTCCCCTGCTCTATGCGCAGACCACCCTTCACGGACTTCTGAACGGCTTGGGAGAGCAGCTTTTCCTTTTCCGCAACAACATTCTTTCCTCCTGCATCAGCATTGCTGTCATCTGGTTCTGCATGCCTGCCTATGGCGTGACGGCGTTTCTGGGCGGCTGGTTTCTCAGCCTGCTGTTTTCCGTCAGCTGCTCCCTACACCGCCTTTGGAAACGAACCGCCGTTTTGCCCTCCTGCTCTGCCTGCTTTCTCAAGCCTCTGCTTGCCGGTGCCGCCGCCGGGCTGATAACAAAATACTGTATCCGCATTTTTGCCCCATCCAAGCTGCTGTTCCTCGGCTCGCTCTGCGGCATGGGCGTTCTGTATCTCCTGTTTCTTTTTCTGCTCGGCTGTCTGGATAAAAGGATGCTCTCCCTGCTTTTTGGCAAAAAATAGGCGGTCGATAAACTCGACCGCCTTGCAATATCCTGATTTCGATTTATATTTATATATTTACCAACCCTTTTTCATATAACTTCTGCAGGCTCATCAAAATCCCTGTTTTCGCATGGAACCATGTCAGTCCGCCTTGGAAATAAACAGAATAGGGTGCTCTGATCGGGCCATCCGCACTCAGTTCAATCGAGGAGCCTTGGATAAATGCCCCTGCCGCCATGATGACATCGCAGTTATACCCCGGCATCGCATAGGGAATCGGCGTAACATAGCTGTCCACAGGTGCCGCCGCCTGAATCCCCTGACAGAATGCCTCCATTGCCTCGGCACTGCCCAGCTCCACCGCCTGAATGATATCATGACGGGGCTCTGTGCCGTTTGGAATCACACGGAAGCCCAGCTTTTCATACACATTCGCCGCAAAAACAGCCCCCTTCAACGCCCCTGCCGTTACGGTAGGAGAAAGGAAAAAGCCCTGATACAGCGCACGGTTCAGATCCAGAGAGGCACCGACCTCCTGTCCCAGACCGGGTGCGCTCAGACGGTATGCGCATCTGTCAATACAGCTTTGCTTGCCGCAGATATAGCCGCCGATCGGTGCCAGACCGCCGCCGGGATTTTTAATCAGCGAGCCGACAATCATATCTGCCCCCACGTTGGAAGGCTCAATCACATCCACAAATTCACCGTAGCAGTTATCCACCATGCAAATCACATCAGGCTTGATTTCCTTAATAAATGCAATCAGCTCCCCAATCTGCTGCACAGAAAAGGTCGGGCGCATGGCGTAGCCCTTGGAACGCTGAATCGTCACCAGCTTTGTCTTTTCGTTGATGGCTTCTCTGATGGCAGGATAGTCAAATGTCCCATCCTCCATAAGCTCCACCTGTCTGTAGCTGACTCCGTATTCCATCAGAGAGCAGGCAGAGGGCACTGTCCCGATGACGTTTTCCAGTGTATCATACGGCTTGCCGACAGGGGAAAGCAGCTCATCCCCGGGCAAAAGGTTCGCACTCAACGCGATTGCCAGTGCATGTGTGCCGCAGGTAATCTGGGGGCGCACCAGAGCCGCCTCTGTCCCGAAGCAGCGCGCATACACCTTTTCCAGCTTATCGCGCCCATTGTCATTGTAGCCATAGCCCGTCGAGCCCGCAAAGCAGGTACCGTCCACGCGTTCCTCCTGCATGGCACGCAGTACCTTCGCCTGATTATATTCCGCCACCGCGTCAATTTTTTCAAAGCGTTCCTTTAAATCCTTTAAAACCGCATTGCCAAAGGCTTCTACCTCCGCAGAAATCCCCAGCATACTGTAGATCTGTTCCATGTTCTTCTCCAATCCTTACTATCTTTCCACTATTTCAGAAGTTTTTTCTCACAATTTAAAATCATATCAAATCTTTTTTCTTCTTTCAACTCTTTCTTTCTCCTGATTTCGACTTAAGCGTTCTCTCTTGTAAAATCCATCAGCTCTATCTGTCCGCCCTTGTCCTTGTTCAGAATCAGAACCGCCGTTCCCTTCTCGCCCGTCTGCGGCAGTGTCACCGCCACGCGCTCGGATTTGTTCTTTTTCAGCAGCAGCTTTACCATACCGCCGTCCAGCTCCAGACCGTATGGCTTCAGGCTGTCCTTCCAGAGCGAAAATTTGCATCCGCTTTTCCATCCTGCACAATAAAAGGATTTTGAGTTTTCCAGAATATCCCGTCCGCAGAAAGGGCATTTCCCAAAGGCATTTGTTTTGCGGCGTTTTCCGCGCACCTGCTCCTCAGGGAAGATAACATCCGCCCGCCTGCCCGATGCCGCATCCTGTATCAAAAACTGCACATAGCGGCGAATACTTGCCATAAAGCGTTCCTCCGTCATTTTGCCCTTTGCAATCGAGGAAAGTCCTTTTTCCCATTTGCCCGTAGTCTGCGGCGAGCGCATCTCCTGCGGCACCACCTCAATCAGCTTTCTGCCCTTTTCCGTCGGCAAAAGGTTTTTCCCCTTTCGCGTCAGATATCCCACCGTCAGCAGTCGCTCAATGATGGCGGCTCTTGTAGCCGGTGTGCCTAAGCCGCTGTCCTTCATCTGCTCCTTGAGTGCTTCGTCCTCCACAAACCGTCCTGCGTTTTCCATCGCAGAAAGCAGGCTGCTTTCCGTATAGGGTGCAGGCGGCTTCGTCCTTTTCCGCAGAAGTTCCATGCTGCGAATCGTCCGCACCTCGCCCTCCTGCAAGAGCGGCAGCTTCTGTTCCTCCTCGTTCTTCGCCTTTTTCTTCTTCGTCGCAGTCGGCACCAGTGCCTTTTCCACTGCCTGCCAGCCCTCCTCCAGAACAACCGTCCCCTTGGAAAGGAAGCGTTCCTGCTCCGCCTCGGCGTAAACCTTCGTTACCTCATAGCGATAATACGGATAAAAAACCGCCAGAAAACGCGCCGCCACCAGAGAAAACACCTTTCCCTCGTCCTCGGAAAGACCTTCGGGGCGCAGCTTCCCGTCCGTCGGGATGATGGCATGGTGGTCTGTCACCTTCGCATTGTCAATGATACGCTTCGTGAATCGGATTTCCTGCATAAGCGGCTCCGCATAGGGCGCGTATTCCTCCAACGCCTGCAAGCGGCGAATCGTACTTTTCACCTTTCCCTTCATGTCCTCGCTTAGGTAGCGGCTGTCCGTTCTGGGGTAGGTAATCATTTTTCGCTTTTCATACAGGCTCTGCGCGATATCCAGTGTCTTTTTCGCGGAAAAGCCGAATTTTCGGTTACATTCTCTCTGCAATTCCGTCAAGTCATAAAGCAGGGGCGGAGGCGTTTTCTTTTCCTCCTTTTCCACCTTTGTAATCGTGGCAGGCTTGCCGTTTGTTTTCGCAAGAATCGCCTGCGCCGCGTCCTCCCTGTCGATACGGGTATGCTCCTCCCTGTCAATCCAAAGCCCCGTATAGCCGCCGAAGTCTGCCTGCACTTCAAAATAATCCTCCGCCGTAAAGGCATCGATTTCCTTCTGCCGCTCCACAATCAACGCCAGTGTCGGTGTCTGCACACGCCCAATGCTCAAAAGCGCGTGATATTGCAGGGTATACGCCCGCGTGGCGTTCATCCCTACCAGCCAGTCCGCCTCACTCCTGCATTTCGCGGAGGTGTATAATAAATCGTATTCTCTGCCGTCCTTCAGCGTTGCAAAACCTTCCTTGATGGCCTCCTCCGTCATGCTGCTGATCCAGAGCCGCTGAAACGGCTTTTTGCATTTCGTAATCTCATAAATATAGCGGAAAATCAGTTCCCCTTCTCTCCCACTGTCCGTTGCACAGATTAAGCTGTCAATCTCCCTTTTGTGCATCCAGCTGTGCAGAATCTTTAGCTGGTCTCTCGTCTGTTTGATTGCTTTCAGCTGCATTTCCTCAGGAAGAATCGGCAGCGTGGAAAAATTCCATTTCTTGTATTTCTCGTCATATTCCTCCGGCTCCGCAAGCGTCACCAGATGCCCGACCGCCCAGGAAACCACATAGCGCTCCCCGATGAGACAGCCTTCTCCCTTCTGCTTTGCCTGCAAAACCTTCGCAATGTCCCTTGCCACAGAGGGCTTCTCGGCAATGACCAGAATCTTTCCCATCTCTGTTTCCTCCCTTCCGTTTTCTTCATGCCTACAAATGATACCATCTTCTTCGGAAATTGGCAAATCCTACAATAAAAACCACTTCCGCACAGCAGAACAACACAACATCTGGTATGCTTTACTACGTCAGTGTGGCAGTGTTTTTTATTGACAACGCCCAAAATACAAAGTAAAATAAACCGATAGAAAGACTAATTCAAAATCGATTTTATAGATTTCAAACGGAGGAATGGCTCTATGTCTACATATAAAATACTTTCCGATACCTCCTGCGATATTCCTGCCGCCGTGCTGGAACAGCTGGATGTAACCTACGTTCCCTTTCATGTTTCCTTTGACACGGTGCAGTATCTAAAGGAATTGCAGGATATCACCCCCGATGAATTTTACGATAAAATCAATGCCGAAAAAATCTATCCCAAAACCTCTCTGCCCTCCATGCAGGATTACATGGATGCCATGGAGCCTGTTTTGCAGGAGGGTAAGGATGTTTTCTGTATCTGCCTTACGGCAAATTTCAGCGGCTCCTATCAGAGTGGCGTAAATGCGGCAAATATCCTCAGCGAAGCCTACCCCGAGCGCAAAATCATCGTTCTGGATAGTGCCTGTGTCACAGGCTCGCAGGGGCTTCTGGTCTATGAAGCATGCCGCATGCGCGATGCCGGCTATTCTATGGAAGAGCTGCTTGCCGTTCTGGATAAGCAAAAATATATGACAAAAATCAACTTCACCGTCGATTCTCTGGATTATCTCCAGAAGGGCGGCAGAATCGGCAAAGCCGCCGCTCTGGCAGGCGCGATTCTGAATATTAAGCCGATTATCGTCATGCGCGATGGCGAACTGTATCCCGAAAGCAAGGTGCGCGGGCATAAAAAAGCGCTCAAAACCATCATGGATATGACAAGAAACGAAATCGGCAGCGAAAAGGAACTCTATCGTGTACTGCTGGTGCGTGGGGAAAAGGAACGCCATGCCACCGCAGAAGAAATGCGCCAGACCCTCTTGGCAGAAGGCTTCGATGTGATGGATGAAATTTGGCCCGTCGGCATCACCATCGGTACCCATACCGGCCCCACCCCCATCGGGATTTGCTATATCAAAAAATATGAATATGTAAAGTAAAATAACAACAGCCCTCGGAAAGCACGCTCTCCAAGGGCTGTTGTTTCGCTCTTTTTCATTTTTTCTCTCGTCAGTGAAAATCCTCTCCAAAAAACGCTCTCCGCTTTTTAGAATCCTGTCGGCAAACTCATTTTTCCTGATTCTCTATCGCATAAATCACACAGGCAATTCCGGCAATCAAGGAAAATAAAATCGCACCGCCCATCGCCTCATCTATTCTAATGCCCACGAAAAACCCAATCAAGCCCGCAATCAGCATCACAAAAATAGAAACAATCATTCTAAATAAACGCATACCTGCACCCCCTGCCGCCATTTCATTTCCTTTTACAAAAAACCTACTTCATCATGCTTCAGCTCTCTGCAATTCCTAATACCATTTTGCAATACGCAATTTCATCCGCAGTAAATAAGGAGCGGTACTCCTCCTTACAAACAGAATTTTCCATTGTCAAATCCAACCTATCGCAAAGATAAAGTGTGGTAAATCCATCTGATGTATTTCCGGTTTTTTGCGCCTGTGCAATCAACCTTTTTGCCGTTCCAACACCGCCATGGTTGTTAATCATCTGATGAAAGCGAGTCGGATTATAGTTGCACTCTTTTTTTGCAAGAAACATCTTATCTCTGATTTCTTCTTCAAATTTCAACTCTAAAATCGTTTTCGCCATACTTATTCCCCCATAAAGACTCTAGTCTGCTTTATCTGCCGACAATTTTACAGTATACTCTTGTATTCATTCGTAAGAATCAATTCTCCGCGTCCATTTTTCGCAATGCCTGCCCATTCCAACACTGCCGCCATTACAAACACAGGATCATAAACGGATGCACCCAGTTCATATCCACGATACACCGCAATGGCACCAACCACTGTATCCGTTTCACACCCTTTTTCGCCCAGTTTATAATTTCGCCCGTTTCCTTTTCTTGCTCTGCCACCCTGCTCAAGTAAAAGGTCTACAATCACATCAAAGACCTTGTAATCATATCTATCGGTCACAGGAAGCTTATTACTGCTAAAGGTTTTCCCATCCGGCTCTGCCGTGATTTCACAAGGAAGTCCCCTTGCGGTATATACCGTAACATGCCCGCCGTTTTCTTTGATTTTCCCCTTGATGATTTCAGATGCTTCCGTACTGCCCTGCTCCACCTTTAAATTGCTCATATCTACCTCTCCCCTTTTCTCAGCTGTCTCACTCAAATCCAACGCAGTTAATAATTCTTCCAGCTTCTTTTTCGCCGCAGGATAAGAAAGCTGTAATTCTGCCTGCACTTCCTTCAAACTCCCTCTGCTTTTCAAAAATGCCAGAAGAAATTCATACTGTGCATCATCCAATCGGTCAAAACGGCTCAATGTAAAATCATTTTTTAATTCCATGCCACAATCAGGGCATTGCAGCTTCGCAATATGCAGCGTTCCCTGACATCCGGGGCATTTCGTTATCATTCGCTTCATATCTATCACCTCTGCCCCTATTCTATCATTAGTATCTTACTTTGTCAATATTAGTTGTAATAATATTTACACTATTTCATAAATAGATTCTTCTAAACCTCTTTAGGCGCACCTGCGCCGCCCCCTACAAAAAACCGCCATGGCATCCCTGCCATGGCGGTTCTTTCTCTCGGAAATCCCGATTCCTTATTTATCTCTCAGCTGTGCGCCCAGCTCATCTGCCAAGCCCTTCAAAATCTTATCCATTGCATCTGCAATATCGGCATCTGCCAATGTCTTTTCCGCACTGCGGAAGGAAATGGAATATGCCACAGATTTATAGCCTGCTTCAATCTGCGCCCCCTGATATACGTCAAAGAGCTTTGCCTCCTCCAGATATGCGCCACCATTTTTCTTGATGATATCCGCAATTTCCTTCACGGTTACATCTTCCTTCACCAGCATCGCAATATCTCTTGTCAATGCAGGGAATTTCGGCAATGCCTGATAAACCACATCTCTGTTTGCATTCGCAATTACCTTTTCCATATCCAGAACAGCCAGATATGCTCTTGTACCAATGCCGTAGTTTTTCAGCACCGCAGGATGCACTTCACCCAGATAGCCGATGCTTTCGCCGTTTACGATCACAGAAGCCGTTCTGCCGGGGTGCATCCAGGGCAGGGATTTTTCTGTCACATATTCTGCCACCTTGCTCATGCCAAGAACGTGCATCAGATGCTCCACAATCCCCTTCAAATCATAGAAATCCATATTGCCATACATCCCCATCGTCAGTGTGGGAATTTCGTGCGGCAGTTCTGTCAAGGGCAGTGCCTTGGGAATATAAACCTTCGCCACCTCAAACAAGCCTGCGCTTTCGTTTCTTCTGTTATAGTTCGTTGCCAGAGATGTCAGAATCCCATTGAAGGAAACCGTTCTCATGATGGAGAAATCCTCGCCCAGAGGGTTAGAAATCACAATCGCCTTTCTCAGGTCGCTGTCCGCAGGAATCAGCAGCTTGTCGAACACCTTCGGGCTTTCAAAGCTGTATGTCATTGCCTCGCACAGACCGTTTGCAATCACAGTATCCTTCACCAGTGCGGTAATGCTCTGTGCATAGGTTCTCTTGCCAACCGTAGGTGTGCCGGAGGCCAAGGTTGCTTCAATCTTATTATAGCCGTAGAAGCGTGCAATTTCCTCTGCCAAATCTGCCTGCGCCTCCAAATCGGGACGGAAGGTAGGAATCGTTACAATATGGTTGACAGGGTCCACCTTCAGCTCGATTTTTTCAAAAATCTTCTGCATTTCTTCCTCGGAAATGTTTGTCCCCAAGAATTTGTTAATCCATGCAGGGTTGTAGGAAAGCTGCCAAGGCTCTCTCTTGTTGGGGTATTCATCCACAACGCCGGGCACAACCTCGCCTGCCTCCAGAAGCTCTACGAGCTGCACTGCACGGTTCACTGCCTCCAGTGCCAGATTGGGATCCAGTCCCTTTTCAAACTTGCTGGATGCATCTGTACGCAGACCAACCCTTTTCGCTGTGATGCGCACGTTCGGGCCGTCAAAGTTTGCGGATTCAAACAGCACCGCCTGAGAGCCTTCCACAATCATGGAATTTTCGCCGCCCATTACGCCTGCAATCGCAACTGCCTTTTCGGGGTCGGCAATCACAAGCATGGAGGGGTCAAGGCTTCTCTCCTGTCCGTCCAGTGTTGTAATGGTTTCGCCCTCTTTTGCGTTTCTTACAATAATATGGCTGTCCTTGATGGTTTCGATGGAGAATGCATGCATCGGCTGACCCATTTCAATCATCACATAGTTTGTGATATCAACGATGTTGTTGATGGGGCGCACGCCTGCCATACGTAGTCTTTTTCTCATCCATCTGGGAGAAGGCCCGATTTTTACATTCTTCACCACTCTTGCAACATATCTAGGGCAAAGGGTAGGGTTCTCAATCGTTACCTTTACAAAATCCTCTGCCTTGCCCTCCGCCTTTTCTGCCACCTTGATTTCGGGGTAATGGAAGGGAATATCATAGGTTGCGGCAGCCTCTCTTGCAATCCCCAGAACGGAGAAGCAGTCGGGTCTATTGGAGGTGATTTCATATTCCACCACTTCATCCTTCAAATCCAGCACCTCAACAATATCCTTACCCAATTCTACGGGTTCGGGGAAAATATAGATGCCGTATTCGGGGGCTTCGGGGAAATCGTGTCTGTCGCAGCCCAACTCCTCCACAGAGCAAAGCATCCCTTCGGAAACAACTCCGCGCAGTTCGCCTGTATGGATTTCCTTGCCGCCTGCGATCACAGCGTTATCCAGTGCAACAGGTACATAATCGCCCCCCTTCACGTTCGGTGCGCCGGTAACAATCGTTAAGTCCCTGCCCTGCCCTGCATCAATCGTGCAGATGACCAGCTTATCGGCATCGGGGTGCTTTACGATTTCCTTGATATAGCCTGTTACCACATTTTTAATTTCGCCGGCTACGGTTGTGTAGCCCTCTACTTTGGAACCGGACAACGTGATATCCTCAATAAAATCCTTGATATCCGCTGTAACGGGTGCATATTCTTTCATCCAAGACATAGGTACGTCCATGAAATTAACTCTCCTTTCTTCTATTGAGGACGCTGTCCTCAAACTCCTGCAAGAGATTCCCCTCTTTGCAGGCAGATATACTCAACTTGAATCCTGTTTTTGTTCTCATCCCTTTCCCCTCTCCGCAAAATGCATATTTTGCGGCAGAATCGGGTCGAGGGGATGATCCCCTCGTGGGGTGTGGGTACGCACCGCCGAACAGATGCGGCGGTTGCCCGAAGGGCAAGGTTTGCGAAGCAAAGCCTGCTTGAATCAACGCCCCACAATCTTTTGCGGTCTATTAGAACTGCTTCAGGAATTTCGCATCGTTTTCAAACAGCAGACGCAGGTCTGTAATGCCGTATCTCTGCATTGCTACACGCTCCAGACCCATACCAAATGCAAAGCCACTGTATTCCTCAGGGTCAATGCCGCTCATTTTCAGCACCTTGGGGTGTACCATACCACAGCCCAGCAGCTCAATGTAGCCCTCGCCCTTGCATACACGACAGCCCTCGCCGCCACAAGCAAAGCAGGTTACGTCCATTTCCGCACTGGGTTCTGTGAAGGGGAAGTGGTGCGGGCGGAAACGAACCTTTGTATTCTCACCGAACAGCTCCTTCGCAAACACAGCCAATGCGCCCTTCAAATCGCCCATGGTTACGTTCTTGTCAATTACCATGCCTTCCAGCTGATGGAATACAGGGGAATGGGTTGCATCCACCTCATCGGAACGATATACCGCACCGGGGCAAACCATACGGATAGGCAGCTTGCCCTTTTCCATGGTACGCACCTGCACGGGAGAGGTCTGTGTACGCAGCAGAATATCCCCATTGATATAGAAGGTATCCTGCTCATCCTTTGCCGGATGGTTTGCAGGAATATTCAGTGCCTCAAAGTTATAATAATCCTTTTCCACCTCAGGGCCGTCAGCCACCTCGTAGCCCATGCCCTTGAAGATATCGCAAATTTCGTCGATTACAATGCTCATGGGGTGCTTATGCCCTTCGGGTCTTTCCTTACCGGGCATGGTTACGTCGATTTTTTCTGCCTCCAGTCTGTGTGCCAGCTCTGCCGCTTCCAGACGTTTCTTGCTTTCCTCCAGCATTTTTTCAATACTCTGTCTTACTTCATTCGCCATCTGCCCGATGACAGGTCTTTCCTCTGCGGAAAGCTTGCCCATTTCCTTCAGAATGGCGGTCAATTCGCCCTTCTTGCCCAGAAATTTCACCTTTAAATCATCTACATCCTTGATTTCTCTTGCATCCTGGAATGCGCTCAGCGCTTTTTGCTGGATTTGTTTCAGCTTATCCTTCATTTTTGCTTTCTCCTCTCTTTTGCAAGGTTTTTTTCAGATTTTTACGGGGTGGGGCACACCCAAAAAGAAAAAGCCTCCGTCGCACAAAGGGACGAAGGCTCGCGGTACCACCCAAATTCCTGCTATCACAGGCACTCTGATGCGTAACGAGCACGAAACGGGCTTTCCTACTGCTCTGTTCAGAAAGCCGACTCCGATGGGAACTTCCGCAGCTTCACAGGCTAAGGGCTCTTTCAGCTCAGGTTTCCCCGAAAGCCCTCTCTCTGGAGATGGTTCACTGCATACTTTTCATCTTCACAGTCATTCAAATCATAATAAATTTATTTTAACATATCAAATCGGAAAGTCAAGAAATTTCCAAGAAAAATCCTGTTACTCCCCCTTCAGCCGCCTCAAATGCTCCTTCATGCGCCGCTCCACGCCGTTCTCCGTCATTGCATAATATACCGTGCCAACCAATTCATCCGGCAGATATTGCTGCTTCACATAATGTCCGGGGTAATCATGCGCGTATTTGTAGCCTACGCCATGCTCCAATTCCTTCGCACCGCTGTAATGGCTGTCCTTCAGGTGCGGCGGCACCGTCCGAATCCGAATATTGCGTACATCGCTCAATGCCTTGTCAATCCCCAAATAAGCCGCATTGCTTTTCGGCGCACAGGCAACGTATGTCACCGCCTGCGCCAAGGGAATCCGTCCCTCCGGCATCCCGATAAAATTTACCGCCTGCATGGCAGAAACCGCCACCTGCAGGGCATGTGGGTCTGCATTGCCGACATCCTCCGATGCACAGATAACAACCCGCCGCGCAATAAATTTCGGGTCTTCCCCTGCATAAATCATCTTCGCCAGATAATACAAAGCCGCATCGGGGTCAGAACCGCGCATGCTCTTGATGAACGCAGAAATCGTATCATAATGGTTGTCCCCATCCCTATCATAATTCAGCGCGCGCTTCTGGATACACTCCTGTGCCTCCTCCAAGGTAATATGAATCGTTTTGTCCGCCTGCGGCTCCGTTGTCAGCACCGCAAGCTCCAAAGCGTTGAGCGCGGCTCTCGCGTCCCCGTTTGCCGTATTCGCAAGAAAATCCATCGCGTCCGCATCCATCCTCGCATGATAAACGCCCATGCCGTTTTTCTCATCCGTCAATGCCCGCTCCAGCAGCCTTTTGATGTCCTTGTCCTCAAGCTGCCGCAGCTCAAAGACAATCGAGCGAGAAACCAACGCCTTGTTCACCTCAAAATAAGGATTTTCCGTTGTCGCCCCAATCAGAATCAGCGTGCCGTCCTCCACATGCGGCAGAAGGGCATCCTGCTGGCTTTTGTTGAACCTGTGAATCTCGTCAATAAACAAAATCGTCTTTTTGCCGTACATCCCAAGCTCCGCCTTGGCATCCTCCACCGTCTCCTTAATCTCCTTTATGCCTGCCGTTGTCGCGTTAATCTGGCAGAATTTGCTTTTCGTGGTGTTGGCAATGATTTTCGCCAGAGTGGTCTTGCCTGTCCCCGGCGGGCCATAAAAAATCACAGAGCTGAGCCTGTCGCTCTGAATGGCTCTGTAAAGCAGCTTGCCCTTCCCGACAATATGCTCCTGCCCGACAAAATCCTCCAGGCAGCTTGGGCGCATCCTTGCCGCAAGCGGTGCCTCCTTGCCGCCCTGCAAGCTGCGGTTATATTCAAATAAGTCCATTTTTCTCACCGACTTTCCCTAAACACTCCTTCTATTTTATAGTAGATTTTCCTTTATTTCAAGGAAAAGAATCTGCCCGCTGTTCCCCAAAAAAATCATCCGATTCTGCACAATTTTCCGTTTTATTCTGTCCTTCTCCCGAAAAAAATGGTATACTACACAGGCATTTATCATTTATAAAGGAGAAACTTATGAAAAAACGTGATTCTTTTACCAACAGGCTCGGCTTCATCCTTGCCTGCGTGGGTTCCGCGGTCGGCATGGGCAATCTCTGGATGTTCCCGACAAGGGTCTCCCTTTACGGCGGCGGTTCCTTTCTGATTCCTTATTTTATCTTTGTTGTGCTAATTGGCGCAACAGGTGTCATCGGGGAAATGGCGTTCGGGCGTGCGGCACGCTCCGGCCCTGTCAACGCCTTCGGTATGGCTCTGGAAAGCCGCGGCAAGCGCAAGCTGGGGGAGGCATTGGGGCTGATCCCCATGGTCGGCGCACTGGCAATGGCAATCGGCTACACCGTTGTCATGGGTTGGATTCTGAAATACGCCGTCGGCACCTTCACCGGTGCAACCCTTGCCCCTGCGGATGTCGATTCCTATGCGGCAGCATTTGGCGGCATGGCAAGCGCCTTCGGCAATAACGGGTGGCAGATTGCGGCACTGCTCCTCTGCATCCTGATTATGATGATGGGCATTGGGCAGGGCATCGAAAAAGCAAATAAAATCATGATGCCGTTGTTTTTTCTGCTGTTTGTCGGGCTTGCTGTCTATATTGCATTACAGCCCGGTGCGGCAGAGGGCTATCGCTATATCTTTCGCGTAGACCCCGCCCAACTGAAAAGCCCTATGACATGGATTTATGCACTCGGACAGGCGTTCTTCTCCCTCTCCATCGCAGGCAACGGCACCATCATCTATGGCTCCTATCTCTCCGATGAAGAAAATATTCCTGCCTCTGCGGCGCGCGTTGCCTTCTTTGATACTCTGGCGGCATGCCTTGCGGCACTAGTCATCATTCCTGCCATGGCAACCACAGGCTCTCAGTTGGATCAGGGCGGCCCCGGGCTGATGTTCATCTTCCTGCCGCATCTGTTTCACAGCATGCCCGGCGGCTCTCTGTTCGCCATCATTTTCTTTGTGGCAGTGCTGTTCGCAGGGATGACCTCTCTCCTCAATCTGTATGAAACGCCCATCGCAACCCTACAGGAAAAATTCAACTTTGCCCGTGTGCCTGCCTGCCTTACCATCGGCATCATCGGCATCGTTGTTTCCATCTGTATCCAGGGCATTGTTTCCGGTTGGATGGATGTGCTGTCCATTTATATCTGCCCCCTCGGCGCAGGTTTGGCAGCAATCATGTTCTTCTGGTTCTGCAAGCGTGAATTTGTGGAAGCAGAGGTCAATAAGGGACGGGATAAGCCCCTGTTCCCTTGGTTCTATCCGCTCTGTAAATATGTCCTCTGCCCCGTCTGCGTTCTGGTGCTGATTCTCGGCGCACTGAACGGCGGCATCGGCTAAGCAAAAGAAAAAGCCTTACTTATAGTAAGGCTTTTTTATTGCTCATTTTTCTTTTGCCAGAAACAGACACGCATCCCCGAAGCTGAAGAACCGATACCGTTCCTTTACCGCCTCGGCATAGCTTTCCATCACAAGCTCCTTCCCCATCAGCGCAGAAACCAGCATAATCAGCGTAGATTCCGGCAGATGGAAATTTGTCACAAGGCAATCCACCGCCTTGAAGGTGTATCCGGGATAAATGAAAATCTTCGTCCAGCCGCTTTTGGGCTGAATCACGCCGTTTTCATCCGTTACGGATTCCAGTGTTCTTGTGCTTGTTGTGCC
>OGFK01000535.1_pt1 | contig 32277 bp, 26 predicted proteins | sample 1570931 | NCBI WGS metagenome assembly OGFK01 (sample SAMEA2581935, study PRJEB24529) | metagenome | biome: Human gut stool | place: China | collected 2011
GGAGTGCAGGGCAATGGCCGAGGGACGCTGCTTTCCGTAGAAGCGGTGGTGCGGAAGGGCGGCAATGGCTTAACGGTGACGGGCATCGTAGAGGAGGAAGAACTGAAAAACGGGCAGGGAACGGCGAAACGCAAGAGCAATGCCCGTTCTGCGGCGGAGAATGTGCTTACACTGCTGGAACAGTTCGGCTTTTCTGCGCAGGATTTCCATGTGCATCTGAATTTCCCCGGAGGGATTCCTGTGGATGGACCCTCCGCAGGGGTAGCAATGTTTCTTGCAATTTATTCCGCTTTTACGGAAATACCTGTAGCCCATACCCTTGCGCTGACGGGGGAAGTCGGTCTGCATGGACAGGTGCTCCCTATTGGCGGCGTGGAGCAGAAGCTTGCGGCGGCAAAGGAGGCAGGTGCGACGAAGGTCTTGATTCCGAAACAGAATTGGAAGGAAAGCTATCACAATTTGGGAATAGAGGTCATTTCTGTTGCAACAGTGCAGGAGCTGCTCAGTGCGGCGTTTCTTTCTGAGGGCGCGGCACTTTCGGAAGGAATTGATTTTTTGCAGGAAAAGGAAATCGGGTAAAAATGAAATGCAAAAGCTCCGCGCGGGAGAAGGTTCTGCGTGGAGCTTTTTTGAAACGAATTATTCGGTTTCTCTGAAAATGGTACGGAAAATCAATCGCACGAGGGGGCCGCAGTAAAACAGCTGATAGCAGATAGCCATAGGGAAGTTGCGTGCCCATGTCTGTACCCATGTGCAGAAATCAGGTTTGTTGAAAAGCACTGTGGCAATCAGACTCATCACAGGACACATGATACAGCAGATGCAGATAGAGATTGCAAAGGTGATCAGCTGCGGTCTGTCATCGGGGCGCATTACCTGAAAGGCAAGAGCCGTTGCAAGTTTGCCGACGATAAAAAATTCCAGCACAAAGGCAATCGGGAACATGATTGGCATTTCATGCAGTGCGGCAAGAAATGTCATGGTGGAAACACCGTCTGTGTTCCATGCAACATTATACACAATCATACCGTATACCATTACGGCTGCCATGATGGCGGTGAAAACAGCGTCTTGAAATTTGTTTTTTGGCATAAAAAATCCTCCTGAATCATAACTTTATGTGTTGTTCGTTATCATCCGGAGGGAGTGTGCGTTTCCAATTTATTACCATATCTTATTAGTATCTTTGATAGTATATCATATTTTTATGAGTAATACAAGAAAAATCAGGGATTTTATTTTTCGACAGAAAGCTGGGATTTGACCGCAGGAGAGATTTATTGTATACTATTTAGTTAAGGCGAAGCCTTGATTTTTTGGGGATTTTCGCCGAATGCATACAAAAAATAAAGCTTTTTATAAGGATTTTGATATACGAGGTGAAAAGAATGGAGAAGAAACAAGCGATTCTTGTGCCGATGATTGCACTGCGGGGCATGAGCATTTTCCCCGGAATGGCAATCAGCTTTCCGGCAGGCAGACAGAAATCTCTGGATGCGCTGCAGGCGGCAGAAGAAAACGGAAAGGAAATTTTTCTGGTAACGCAGAAGGACCCTGTTATTCCAGATCCTTCCAGAAATGATTTATATGACATCGGCGTTCTGGCAGAGGTGAAGCAGGTGCTGAAGCTGCCCGGCAATCTGACACATGTTGTGGTGGAGGGGAAAAACCGCGGCAGACTTTTGAATATCCATGTGAAAAACTGCGATTATGCCGAAATTACGACCATTGCACAGGATTTTGAGGAAGAGCCCAGCGAGCAGGAGCAGGCAATTATGAAAATTGCGGTGGAGGAATATGATAATTATCTGAAGCTGGCGAATAATACTGCCGCACTGGATCTGATGGGCAATGTGGTAGCGGCGAAAAGACCCGGTGCGCTTGCGGATGTCATTGCCGCAGGGATGGAGCTTGCCTACAACAGAAAGCAGGAATTTCTGGAACGGCTGAATCCCTATGAACGTCTGGAAATGGTGATTACTACCATGCAGCACGAGTGTCAGGTTTTGCAAATCAAGCGCGAAATCGAAAACAAAACAAAGCAGAGAATCGACAAGAACCAGAGGGAATATTATCTCCGCGAGGAAATGAAGGTAATTCAGGAGGAATTGGGTGACAAGGATGGCGTTGGCGCAGATGCGGCGAAATACCGCACACAGCTGGATGAAAAAAATCCCCCTGCGCATGTTCGGGATACGATTGAAAAGGAAATCGACCGCATGCTCAAGATTCCCGTAACCTCTCCCGAATCGAATGTTTCCAGAACCTACATCGAAACCCTGCTTTCCCTGCCATGGACAGAAATGACAGAGGAATCCTTTGATTTAGCGGAAGCAGAAAAAATTCTGGATGAGGATCATTACGGCATGAAAAAGGTGAAGGAGCGTATTCTGGAATACCTTGCTGTCCGCAAAAATGCACCGGAGGAGCATGCAACCATCCTTTGTCTGGTCGGCCCTCCCGGTGTGGGGAAAACCTCAATCGCGCGTTCCGTTGCGAAGGCACTCAACCGTAACTATGTGCGGATGTCCTTGGGCGGCGTGAAGGATGAAGCGGAAATCCGCGGACACAGAAAGACCTATATCGGCGCAATGCCCGGACGCATCATCAATGCCATGAAGCAGGCAGGCACCATCAATCCGCTGATGCTTCTGGACGAGGTGGATAAGCTTGGTGTTTCCTATAATGGCGACCCTGCGGCGGCATTGCTTGAGGTTCTGGATGGCGAGCAGAACAGCACCTTCCGTGACCATTTTGTAGAGCTGCCATATGATTTATCGAAGGTATTGTTTATGTGTACGGCAAATAGTCTGGATACCATTCCGGGGCCTCTGCGCGACAGAATGGAGATAATAGAGCTTTCCAGCTATACCGCGCAGGAAAAGCTGCACATCGCAGAGGAGCATTTGCTTGAAAAGCAGAGAAAACGCCATGGACTGACCGCAAAGCAGCTGAAAATCAAAGCGGATGCCATGGAGGAAATCATTGACGGCTATACCAGAGAAGCGGGCGTGCGTCAGCTGGAACGCACCATTGGCGAGGTTTGCCGTAAGGCGGTGAAGATGATTCTTTCGGGCGAAAGAAAATCCTTGACGGTTACGAAGAAAAATCTGGAAAAGCTTCTGGGTGCAAGAAAATTTATGCCGGATACGATTTACAAAGAGCCGCAGGTCGGCATTGTGCGTGGTCTGGCATGGACAAGAGTCGGCGGCACAACGCTTTCCGTTGAGGTAAACTGCATGCCAGGGGAAGGCAAATTCCGCGTGACGGGCAATCTGGGAAAGGTGATGACGGAATCTGCGGAAGCGGCTGTCAGCTACATTCGCTCTCAGAATGAACGCTTTCAGCTGGAGCCTGATTTTTATAAAAAGAAGGACATACATATCCACATTCCTGAGGGGGCAACGCCCAAGGATGGGCCCTCCGCAGGCGTAACGATGGCAACGGCAATCATTTCCGCACTGACGGGAAGAAAGGTGCGCAATGATGTTGCCATGACAGGGGAAATTACGATTCGCGGCAGAGTGCTGCCCATTGGCGGTTTACAGGAAAAGGTGCTTGCGGCGAAAAAGGTCGGTATTAAAACCGTGATTTTGCCCAAGGAAAATGAAAAGGACTTAGATGAAATTATGGACGAAATCAAGGACGGGATGCAGTTCGTTCTGGCGGAAACCATGGAGGATGTATTGCAGACGGCATTGGTGAAGGGAGAAAAAGACGCATGAAGGTAAAGCAATGTGATTTGAAATATATCGGGACGAATTTTTCGCATTATCCTATGGATGGCAAGCCTGAGATTGCCTTCGCCGGAAAATCCAACGTCGGCAAATCTACGCTCATCAATGCGATTCTGGGCAGAAAGGCACTGGCAAGAACCAGCTCTCAGCCCGGAAAAACACGCACCATCAATTTTTACGGCGTGAATGATATGATGTATGTGGTTGACCTGCCGGGCTATGGCTATGCCAAGGTACCGAAATCCGAGGTGGTAAAATGGGGGCAGATGATGGAGGAGTATCTGACACGCAGAGAGGAGCTGCGCGCGATTATCCTGCTGATTGATATTCGCCATGAGCCGGGGAAGAATGATATTATGATGTATGACTGGCTGAAGCATTTCGGCTTTGATATCATCATTGCGGCAACAAAATCCGATAAGCTGAACCGCAGCCAGATTCCAAAGCAGCTTGCGGTGATTCGAAAAACGCTGAAATTACAGCCGCAGGATGTGCTGATTCCCTTCTCCGGCGAGAAGAAAACGGGCGTGGAGGAGCTTTGGGCGGAGATTGAGAAATTCCTCCCCGGCGGCGAAAAGGCGGCAGAATTTGAAACGGAAGCAGAAGAATAAGGTAGTTATAAAAAAAGAGTCGCTTGCGATTCTTTTTTTATTGCGAAAATATTCTGCGATTCTTTAAGAAACCTTAAACATTGCTGAAAGAAAGTCTAAAACTTCTCTGCTATGATAGATGCAGATGAAGAAAGAACAAGCAATAGGAGGCGTTTTTATGACCAATCAAAAGAATCGTTTTTTCACACTGGTATTTTCCTGCTGCCCGGGGGCAGGGGAGATGTACATGGGGCTGTATCGGCAGGGAGTCAGCCTGATGGGGTTGTTTTTTGGTACGATTGCCTTAGCGGCATGGCTGGGCTTTGAGGAATTGATCTTCTTTATCTGCCCGATTGTATGGTGCTACAGTTTTTTTCACACGCATAACCTGCGGCGCATGACGGAAGAGGAATTTGCGACAGTTGAAGACAGATTTATTTTTGCGGATTATGTAAATTTGGACAGAGACTGGAAATGCAGTCCCAAGCACCGCCGCGTGTTCGGCTTTGTATTGCTCCTGATTGCCCTTTCCGAGCTGTGGAAGCAGGCAATGTACTTGATGGAGCGGTTTTTCTATATCCCCGATTTCGCATGGGCACTTAGCCATACGGTTCCGCAGCTTGTGGTTGCCGTTGTAATTCTGGTTGTGGCACTGCGCCTGATGCGTGAGCCGAAGGATGAGGAAACAGAAGAAGCAGATGAGCAAGCAGAAGAAACAGATGAGCAGGAAATCGCAGAAGCCATTGCGGAAGAAGAAAACAAAGAGATGTAAGCATAGCACCTATAAAAGCGGAGGAAACCTCAAAAAATGGTTTCTTCCGTTTTTTAATACAATCTGAATGGGCGCAGATGGCATATTTCTCGCGGAAAACGAATAAATTCCAAGTATACCGAAGCAGAAACACTTCGGACAGCATTCCGATATTTTCAAAAAAGGAGGGAAGGGAAATGGAGACGTTTCATAAGTGCGCCATCAATGGCTCTGCATGGCGTTCCGGATCCTGATTGGATTATTGGAGCTTGCGTCGAAAGGGAGGCGTGTATAGCGGGAATAGAAGCACTCTGTTTTTTGCATACAGTGTTAAGAAAATGTAAAAATTTTTTGTGCAATATAACAATATTGATAAAAAGTGAATTTTGTCGTTGCTTTTATAAAAACATCGAAAAATGTTGATTTTTCAATGTTTAAATGGACTTCTGTTTATCCGCTGAACGAAATAAATTCACGTTTTCTTAACGGACAGATGTTTTTTTGCTGATGTCGAAGTGCATAAAAAATAGATAAAATCAACGGTTTTAATGGATATAACATATAAAAAGCTTTGTTAAAAATGGAAAAAAATTGAAAATTATCAAAAAATATCTTGCGCTATGGTCATTTTTTATGTATCATATAGGTGTGTTCCGAATGGAATGATGTATGAGTATTTTTGAAAAACAGAAACGCGCGCAACTCTGATTTCGATGCTGATGCAAAAAAAGGAAGATCATCTTTTTTAAAAGAAAAGAGGAGGGAAGTAGGTATGTTAGAAACTTTTAACGCTTTTGTAACAAAAATCAATGGCTTTGTGTGGGGGCCTGTCATGCTGATCCTGTTGGTAGGTACACACGTTTATCTGACATTCAGAACAAGAATCATTCAGAGAAAAACCATTACAGCGATTAAGCTTTCCGTTACACCGGATTCGGAGGCAAGCGGTGACGTATCTGGCTTCGGTGCGCTGGCAACAGCACTTGCGGCTACTATCGGTACCGGTAATATCGTAGGTGTTGCAACTGCAATCGGCGCAGGCGGCCCCGGTGCTGTATTCTGGATGTGGCTCACAGGTCTGTTTGGTATGGCAACAAAATTCGGTGAAGCAACACTGGCGGTAAAATATCGTGTAAAAGCAAAAGACGGTTCCTTCATCGGCGGTCCCATGTACGCTCTGGAAAGAGGTTTGGGTCAGAAATGGTTGGGCGTTCTCTTTGCAATCTTTACAGGTATTGCCTGCTTCGGTATTGGTAACATGACACAGGGTAACTCTATCGCAGAATCCGTAAGCGGTACATTTGGTGTTCCAAAGGTTATCACGGGTATTATTTTAATGATTGCTACAGGTCTGGTAATTCTGGGCGGCGTTAAGTCCATCTCCAAGGTATGTGAAAAGCTGATTCCCCTGATGGCTGGTCTGTATATCTTAGGTTGTCTGATTATTTGTGTCATCAATGGCGCATATATTCCGGCAGCATTCTCCGCAATTATTCGTGGCGCATTTAATCCTCAGGCAGTCGGCGGCGGCTTTGTTGGTGCAACAGTAGTAGCGTGTATCCGTGCCGGTGTATCTCGTGGTCTGTTCACAAATGAATCCGGTCTGGGTTCTGCTCCTATCGTAGACGCATGTGCAGCAACAAGAAATACCTCCAGACAGGCGCTGATTTCCATGTCCGGCGTATTCTGGGATACAATCGTAGTTTGCTTGATGACAGGTCTGGTTCTGGTATCCTCTATCATTAAGGACCCCGTAGGTATGGAAGGTCTGAAGGGCGCACAGATGACAGCAGGTGCCTTCAATGCAATCCCCGTTATCGGGCCTGCAGTTCTGACATTCGGTCTGATTACATTCGCATGGTCCACCATCCTTGGTTGGGCTTACTACGGCGAACGTGCATGGGTATATCTGGTAGGCGTAGAGGCAATTAAGCCCTTCCGTGTTGCATGGACAATCGTTGTACTGGTTGGTTGCTCCGCAGCTCTGGACGTTGTTTGGAACGTAGCCGATACATTGAACGCATGTATGGCATTCCCGAACCTGATTGCACTGCTCGGTCTGAGCGGCGTAATCGCTTCCGAAACGAAGAAATATGTTTGGGATAAGGACGCTGAAATGGGCGGTCTGATGAAATGGATGGACGATGTTGCTCCTTCCGTTGACAAATAATTTCATATTTGACGATAGGCGGTGTGTCAGCAGACACACCGCTTTTTCTTTTGTCTGAAATATGCTATACTTTGTCTGTAGGATTTCAGAAAAACGGAGGAAAAACAATGACTGAGAAATTATATTATAGAGATGCCTATGCAACAAAATTCACCGCAAGGGTACTGGACTGTACAGAAGAAAAGAAGCATTGGACAGTCATACTGGACAGAACACTTTTCTATCCTGAGGGAGGCGGACAGCCTGCGGATATTGGTGTTCTGGGCGGTGTGCGTGTATTGGATGTGCATGAAAGAGGCGAGGACATCGTTCATACAACAGACAAGCCGCTGCCTGTCGGTGCAGAGGTGGAAGGCGAGATTGATTGGGAGCATCGCTTTGATTTGATGCAGAACCATTCGGGAGAACATATTCTCAGCGGTGTCATCTGCGGCAGATACGGCTGTGATAATGTCGGCTTTCACATGGGAAAGGAAAGCATTACGATTGATTTGAATACCAAAATTCCTGCGGAGGATTTGCCTTATTTAGAGGAAAAAGCAAACGAGGCCATCTGGAAAAATGTGCCCGTTGGGATTCGCTATCCTTCCAAGGAGGAGCTGGCGAAGCTGGAATATCGCAGCAAAAAGGAACTGGAAGGACAGGTGCGCATTGTGAATGTAGGCGAGTATGACTGCTGTGCCTGCTGTGGAACACATGTAAAGCTGGCAGGCGAAATCGGGCAGATTAAGATTATCGGCGCGCAGAATTATAAGGGCGGCACACGCTTGGAATTGCTTTGCGGCAAGCGCGCATTGCAGGAGTTCCGTAAGAAAAACAACGTTTCCGCAGAGGTTGGCAGGCTGCTTTCTGTGCCTGCGGTTAAGGCGGACAGCGCAGTGAAAAATGTTCTGGCGGAGCGGGATGAGCTGTTGCAGAATCTGAATCAGTTAAAATGGAAATACTTCACGCTCAAGGCGGAACAGGTGCCCGAAGGAACGGAAAATATCCTGTTCTTCGGCGAGGGCTTGAACAGTAAGGATTTGACGCATTTTGCGGATTTGCTTTTGCAGAAGGGCGCAAAGCGTGCGGCGGTATTTTCCAAGGCAGACGAGGGCTATGTCTTTGTTCTTTTGAGTACGGAGAAGGACGCGCGCACCTATACCGATGAAATGAAGGAGCCTTTCGGCTGTAAGGGCGGCGGCAAGCCTGATGCGGTGCAGGGCAGGGTTGCAGCAGAGAAAAAAGCGTTGAAGAATTTTTTTGCAGACAAGGAATTTTTGATTGCGGAATAAAAAATTTAGAAAAACCCTTCGGATACTGTAAGGATTTTTCGGAAAAAAGAGACGATTTCGGATAGAAGGGAACGGTGAGAAAAAATGAACGAAATCTGGAAAAAGAACAGAGAAAAGCTGCTTGCGCGGATGGAAATGTTTTCGGCGGCGGTGTTGTTTGCAGGGAAAGCACCCATCAAAAGAGGGGACGAGAATTACCCCTTTTCTCCCGATCGCAATTTTTATTATGTAACGGGCATTGAACGGGAGGACTGCATCCTTTTTCTGGCGAAAACCAGAACGGGCGTGGAGGAGACCTTGTATATCCCCAGAGATAACGGCGTTATGGCGAAATGGGTCGGCGCAAACATGACGGCAGAGGAGGCGACCGCGGCAAGCGGCATTGAAAATATCGGTTGGATTGATGCCTTTGAGGAGGATTTCGCCACATATTTATTCAGAAGCGGCGTTAAGAAAATCTGGCTTGATATGGAAAACAGAGAATGGCACGGGGAACGTACCCCTGCTTTGCGGTTTGCGGAGAAGGTACACTGCCATGCACCGCAGATGGTCATTGGGGATTTGTATCCTCTGTTCAGCGATATGCGTATGATTAAGGAAGAATGGGAGCTGGAGCGGATGCGGAAAGCCATGGATATTACCCGTCTGGGGATTGAAGCCATGATGCGGACGGCAAAGCCCAATCAGAAGGAATATGAAATTGAAGCGGCGTATGATTATACGTTGATGGTGAATGGGGCAAGAGAAAAGGCGTTCCGCACCATTGCGGCGGGCGGCAAGCGTGGGACGATTCTGCATTATGTGGAAAATAATCAGACCGTTTCCGATGGCGAGCTGATTCTGATTGACGCAGGTGTGCAATGGCAGTGGTATAACGGGGATATTTCCCGAACCTTCCCCGTCAACGGCAAATTTACGGAGCGACAGAAGCTGGTCTACAATATCGTTCTGGAGGGACAGCGGAGAGTCATTGATGCCATTCGTCCGGGTGTGCAGTTCAGCAGTCTGAATGAATTGCTGAAGGAATATTATTTTACGGCATTAAAGGAAATCGGCTTGGTGGAAACCAAGGAGGATGTAGCGAAATATTATTATCATGGCGTGAGCCATTACCTTGGTGCGGAAACGCATGATATCGGCAGATACGGCGACCGTGTGCTGGAGCCCGGCATGGTGCTGACGGTAGAGCCGGGACTGTATATCGAGGAATGGGAAATCGGAATTCGGATTGAGGATGATGTTCTGGTGACTGCGGAGGGCAATGAGGTGATGACTGCCGCTATGCTGAAAACAGTGGACGAAATCGAAGCCTTTATGGCGAAGGAATAAGAAATGACGGAGTTTAAGGAAACAGATTTATATGAGCCGATTCGCGCGTTTCTGGAGGAAGAAGGCTATCAGGTGCAGGCAGAGGTGAAGCATTGCGATATTGCCGCCGAGAAGGACGGCAGACTGGTTGTGGTAGAGCTGAAAAGAGCCTTTGGGCTGAAGCTGGTTTATCAAGGCTTGGAGAGGCAAAGCCTGACGGATGAGGTTTTTGTGGCAATCCCTCGTCCGAAAAAGGGCGCAAGAGAAAAGGCGTGGCAGGACATGCTGCGTCTGCTGAAGCGTCTGGAATTGGGTCTGCTGACTGTTGCGCTGGACAGTCCGCTGAAAACGGTGGACGTGGTACTGACACCTGCGGACAGCATGATTCGTAAGAATAAGCGAAAAAAGGAGCAGCTGCAGGCAGAACTGGAAGGCAGACAGCTGGACGCAAATATCGGCGGCATGACAAGACGAAAAATTATCACTGCCTATCGGGAAAGGGTCATCCGTCTGGCGTGTATTCTGGAGCGAGAAGGGGAAATTTCTCTGGCGGAGCTGCGCGCAAGGGGCTTAGAAGAGCTGGCGGTGCTCCTCAGCCGCAATTATGAGAAATGGTTTGTGCGCGTGGAAAAGGGCGTTTATGCCCTTTCGGAAAAAGGAAAAACCGAATTGAAACGGGCGGATTATGCGAAGGTGGCTGCATATTACAGGCAGGAACAGCTTGGAAGAAATGAGGAAACGATATGAAAATATGGACAAAGCGAATTCTTCTTTTTCTAATCTGCGCGGGAATTGCCGGCTGTCTGGCGGTGGTCCGGCTGAGCGCCTATGTGAAAAGCGAAACGGCGGCGCGCATCCTTTCAACAGAGGAAGCGGCAAAGCAGGATGCAGATTGTATTCTGGTGCTGGGATGCGGCGTGCGTCCTGATGGGACACCGAGCCTGATGCTGACCGACCGGCTGGAAACAGGCATTGCGCTTTATCGGGCAGGCGCGGCGGAAAAGCTTCTGATGAGCGGTGATCATGGCACAGAGGGCTATGACGAAGTAAATACCATGAAGAATATTGCGAAGGAAAACGGCGTGCCTTCCGCGGATATTTTCATGGATCATGCAGGCTTTTCCACCTATGACAGTGTTTATCGTGCAAAGGAGATTTTCTGTGCGAAAAAGGTGATTATCGTTAGCCAGAAATACCACCTGCCGCGGGCGTTATATGTCGCGGAGAAATTAGGTCTGGATGCCTATGGCGTTGCGGCGGCAGATGTGAGCTACAGAGGGCAAGGCTACCGCGAGGCACGAGAAATGCTTGCAAGAGCGAAGGATTTCTGCAATGCGGCACTGAAACGAAAGCCCAGACTGCTGGGGGATGCCATTCCCGTCAGCGGAAACGGAGATAGTACAAACGATTAAGCAAATAAAAAAAGGCTGCCTGATTTTTCGGACAGCCTTAAATTTTTTCTGTTTTTTATTCTTCGCCGAGATAATCCCTGGGGTTCTGATATACCCCGTTCAGCTGAATTTCATAATGACAGTGGACACCTGTGGACATCCCTGTACTGCCTGTGGTTGCAATGGTATCGCCTTTCTTTACCTTATCGCCGACAGCTACGTTCAAATCCGTGCAGTGTGCGTATAGGGTGGTGAAGCCGTTGCCATGGTCAATCACAACATAGTTGCCAAATTGGCTATGATACTGTGCGGTAACAACAGTCCCCGATGCGGTTGCATAAATGGGGATGATTCTGCTCTGTGTGGAGATATCCATGCCATAATGCTTTCTGCCGTCACTGATGGAGGGATCGGCAGAGGGATTGAATTCTGTGGAAACGGTACGGCTGTCAACAGGCCAACCGCTCGGTGCATTGCTCAGTGCTGCCAGATAGGTTACGGTATCTGCAACAGCAGAAAAGGAAATGCTTGTTTCATCCATCAGAAGGCTCATCTTATCCAGATGGGTGGAAAGGGCAGAGGCCTTATTATAGGATGTGCTGACGAGGGTGGTAAAGGTCGGAGCTGCCGCCTCTGTTCCCTCAGTGGGTGCCAATGCAGATGTCATAGCGGTTAAATCCAGAGAAGCAGAAGAATCGGATTCATCCAGATTGGTAATCTGATGATACAAATCCTCTTTTACGGATTCGATTTCGTTTATTTTCTGCTCCAGCTCTGTTGTTTTATTCTGGAGCGCATCAATATTTTCGGTATATTCGGTATTTTCGGTTTCCAGAAGCTCTGCACGCTGTTCCAGCTTACGGCGTTCCCGTTCGGTTTCCAGAAGCTGTTCCTTAGAGGTATGCAAATCTGTTTTTGTTTTCTGATATGCACCAACGGCGCAGACAGAACCGCCGACCAGAAAAACTGTCGCTGCGCAGACCGCCACAGCATGACGGATGCGGAAGTGGAGCGTTTTCTGCTGACCCTTATGAGAAATATGAAGTGTCAGGAAATGCTTATGGGTTTCCTGCGATTGCTCTTGATTTTCGTTCTGAATTTCATTCTGATTTTCATTCATTCGGAAATATCTCACCTTTCTTTTTGTGGTATCCTTAGGATATTATAATGGAAGAAGTTGGGTTTGTAAACTAAAATTTCATTAAAAGTTTAAATTTTGTAACAATTCGGTAACATTTCGGAGAGTAGACGAAGTGTTGACAGTGTGGTATACTGAAACAGTATGTAATGCGTATGCTATAATAGGTAGAAATACGTTAGGTGTGTCCCAATGAGAAAAAAGGAAGGGGCTTTTTTATGGAGCCAAAAATAAAAATGGGCATCAGTGCAGTCCAAAACGGTCTGCGTGCGGTATCGCTTGGAAGGAAGGCTTTGGCATTTCGGAAATTTCTGCCGGGCGGCAGAAGGAAAGCGGCCGGAAGGGCAATGCAGAAGGCGGAAAAGCAGGCGGTGCAGGCAAATACAAAGACCCTCCGCAAGAAGGACAGGCGGAAGGCACTACAGCGCATCAAGGGCATCGGGCGTGTGGCTTTGGTGGTGCGAAGAAAATATTTCTGACAAAAATCAATGGTTAGGAGGAACGCCAAAATGGACGAGATGGAAAAGAATGAATTAGAAAAAAATGAGGAATTGGAGCCGAAAGAAGCAGCGGAGACCAAAGAGGAGCCGACACAGAAGGAAGCACCTGTGACAGACGCGCCTGCGGCGGAAGAAGCTGCAGAAACGGCAGAAGAACCCGTAACGGCAGAAGCTTCTGCAAAAGAAACAGCAGAAGAGCCTGAGATAGAGGAAACGGAAAAACCGAAGCAGGAGGAACAGCCTGCGGAAGTCCCTGCGGCACAGAAAGCGGAAAAGGGCGGCGTACTGGGGATTGTGATTGGCTTGATTGCGTTGATTGCGATTGTGGCGTATGCGTGGATGAACCCAATGGGAAAAGCTGTTGATACGGGTATCCTGTATACCAAGGATGATAATCTGTATTATTACGATTTGAAAAATGAACCCTATCAGGTGCAGGAAGGACTGAGCAACGGCGGCACCTATCATTACTTCTACACTGCTTGGGGCGCAAGCGTGACAGAGGACGGCAGCTATCTGTATTTCTCCGATGATATAGATGAAAACGGTGCATTTGTGCTGTATCGCAGGGATGCGAAAAATGCGGATGCAAAGGCGGCGCAGATTGATACGGATGTTTACGATTACATGGCAAGCAAGGACGGCAAGGTGGTCGCTTATCTAAAAAAGAGCGGCGAGACCTACGCGCTTTGCGTCTATGACGGCAAGCAGGTGCAGACCGTAAAGACGGGCATAAATCTGGAAAATGATGTTTATGCGTTGAGCGGCGATGGCAAATATCTTGCATTCACCGATACCACAGGGCTTCTGAATGCAGTTGCAGTCGGCAAGAATATGGAGGATAACATTCTTCCCCTGACCGATTCCGCGGAAACCTACGCCATGGCGGAGGAAAGCGGAATTCTGTATTACGTTGCGGCAGGCAAGGATGGCTATAACATTTTCAGCTATGATTTCAAGGGAGAGCCTAAGACCGTAATCGAAAATGTTTCTTCCATGGAAATGATGCCCAACGGCAGAGATGTGCTCTACTGCAAAAAGAGCGAAGAAAAGGTGCTTTATAAGGATATTATCGTGGATGACATGGCAGAGCAGGATGCGAAGCTGAAAAAGGGCGATGAGGGCTATGAGCAGAAGGTGCAGAGAGACGAAATCCGTAAGGCAATGAAAAACGGCGAGGGCTTTGAACCGCTTTTGCAGGAATGTTATGTGCTGACAGGCGGCAAGAGTGTTCGGGTAGCAGGTGATGTGGTTGCGGCAGTCGGCGTTGACAGCAAGCAGACCTATGTGGCAGGCTATAAAACAAAGGAATTTACACCCATGCACCTTTCCGTTATGGACGGCGGATTGGACATGGTGGAATATATTTATTATATGTCTCTGAATTATGGCGGCATGGAGGTATTCCTTGCGGATACGACAGGGAAGGTAAATCTGCTTTCCGGCAGTCAGCCGCAGCTGGATGGGCTGAAGCTTTCCGAAAACGGCAAGAAGGCAGCTTATCTGGATACCGATGCGAATACAGGGGATACCATTCTGGTGGAAATCGAGCTGGGCAAGGAAAAAGCAGAAACCGTTGCCACAAACGTGCAGAGCTTCGGCTATATCGGCAATACCCTGATTTATTACTTTGATTATACAGAAGGCGTAGGCACATTGGGCGCAGCAGGCAGCAAAACAACCATTGCAAACGCAAGCGGCGTACAGTTCACAGAGGATGCGGTGTATTATGTTGCCGATGCAGATGCAGCAACAGGCAATGGCGAGCTGCGTGCATGGGATGGCAAGACAGAAACCGCCATTGCCAAGGATGTATTTGCTTTCCAGTATAAGGAGAATGGCAAGCTGGTTTATATCGGCAAGTATGATGTGAATGCAGGTGTGGGCGATTTGTATTACTATGACGGTAAGGAAGCACGCAAGCTGGATACAGGCATTACGGCAATCTTTATTTATTGAGGATGATACGATGAACGAAAGAATTGAAACAAACAACCCTGAGGCAACCGAAGCCTTGGGAGAAAAGCTGGGACGAGAGGCAAGGGCGGGGCAGATTTACTGCCTGAGCGGCGATCTGGGCGTTGGCAAAACGGTCTTTACGAAGGGCTTTGCCAAGGGGCTTGGGATTACGGAGCATGTGACCAGCCCTACCTTTGCCATTGTGAATGAATACGAGGGCAGACTGCCGCTGTATCATTTTGATGTGTACCGCATTTCCTGCGAGGAGGAAATGGAGGACACCGGCTATGAAGAATATTTTTACGGTGAGGGCGTTTGTCTGGTAGAATGGGCGGAGCTGGTGAAGGAGCTGATTCCTGCCGATGCCGTCTGGATTACGATAGAGAAGGACTACACCAAGGATGACGATTACCGCCGCATCACCATCAGACAGGAGGGCTGAGGATGAAGATTTTAGGAATTGACACCACGGGGCAGACCGCCAGTGCCGCTCTTGTGGAGGGAGATAAGCTGATTGCGGAATTTACCATGAATTATAAGCTGACGCACAGCCAGACCATCCTGCCCATGATTGCGGATATTCTGGAACGGACGGAAACGGACAAGGCAAGCATTGACTGCATTGCCTGTGCCTGCGGCCCCGGCTCCTTTACGGGGCTGAGAATCGGCGCGGCAACGGCGAAGGGCTTTGCGCTTGCGTTGGACAAGCCCATTGTTGCCGTTCCCACATTGGATGCATTGGCATATAATGTGTTTGAAACGAATAAATTCATCTGCCCGATTATGGATGCCAGAAGAAATCAGGTTTATGCCGCTTTTTATATGTGGGAAAACGGCAAGCTGATTCGCCTGACAGACCACATGGCAGAAAGCATTGAGCGTGTCATTGAAATTGCGGAAATGCTGGAGCAGGAGGTCATTTTTCTGGGGGACGGCGTGCCGGTGCACAGAGAAAGACTGGAACAGAACCCCGCATTTTTATTCGCTCCTGCGCACTGCAATATGCAAAGAGCATCTGCGGTGGCAACGCTGGGCGCAATCATGGCAGAGGAAGGACTGGCAAAGCCGGGCAATGCATTTGAGCTGATTTATCTGAGAAAATCACAGGCGGAACGGGAAAGAGAAGCCAGACTGGCGAAGGAGGAAGCAGGAGAATGATTGAGATTGTCCCTATGGCGGAGGAGCATATCGACGGCGTGGTGACGCTTGAGGAAGCAACCTTTTCCATCCCCTGGACCAGAGCGGATTTTGAAAGAGAGGTCAGAGAAAACACAATGGCGATTTACTATGTGGCGCTGATGGATGGCAGAGTAGTCGGCTATGCAGGGATGTGGCATGTAGTAACAGAAGGACATATCACAAACGTGGGCGTACTGGAGGAGGTACGCTGTGAAGGCATCGGCAGCATGCTGATGGAAAAGCTCATTGAAAAGGCGTTGGAAAAAGAAATGACAGGCATTACCTTGGAGGTGCGCATGGGGAATCGGCCTGCACAGGCGTTGTACCATAAATATGGCTTCAAGGCAGAGGGCATCCGTAAGAATTATTACCCCGACACCAAGGAGGATGCAATTATCATGTGGAAATATTTCCCCGATGCAGAGGGTGCGTCCCTTTGACGGAGCGGAAAAGAAAAAATAGAAACGCTGAGATGTGAGAGTGCATTTCAGCGTTTTTTGCAAAAAGGAGATGAAGAAAAATGGAAAAACCATTTGAATTGGCGTATACAGAGCTAAAAAAAGGGTGCTTTCCCGAGGAGCTGTCCTTTCGCACAACGGCGGAGTTAGAGCCTCTGGAGGGGGTTATCGGGCAGGAAAGAGCCGTAAAGGCATTTGATTTCGGCTTGGCAGTAAAAATGAAGGGCTACAATATTTATATGGCAGGGCCTTCCGGCACAGGTAAAACCACCTATGCAAGAAACAGCACCGAAAAGCTGGCACAGACAGAGCCGGTGCCGTATGATTGGTGCTATGTCTATAACTTCCAGAACCCCAGAAGCCCTTTGGCACTGTGCTTCGAGCCGGGACAGGGCAAGCAGTTCAAGGAGGACATGGCAGAGCTGGTACAGCTTTTCAAAACAGAGCTGCAGAAGGCGTTCCGTGCGGAGGATTACGAAACACAGAAAAACACTCTGGAGCATTCCTTTGATGAAAAAAGAGATGCGCTTATGGCAGAAATGAGTGCCGTTGCGGAGCAGTATAGCTTTCAGGTAAAAACAACGAATGCAGGCGTATTTTTCATGCCTGTGGTAGAGGGCAAGGCGGTCGGCGAGGATGAATACGATGACCTGAGCGAGGACGTAAAAAATAAAATTGAGAAAAATTCTCAGATGGTGCAGGAAAAAGCAGGCTCCATTATGCGTGAGCTGCGCGATATGGATAAGGAATCCAAGCGACAGACCGATCAGCTGGATTATAAAACGGGAATGTTTGCCATCGGGCATCATGTGAACGCTGTGCAGGAAAAATATCGGGAATATGAAAGAGTTATTTCCTACATCAATGCGGTGCAGGAGGATGTTCTGGAAAATATCAGCCAGTTTGTTGAGGAGGAAGAGGACGGCGAGGACAGCCTTGCAAGTCTTCTGCCGATGCTTGGGAAAAAGCCTGCCGAGGATGTGACGCTGAAATATAAGGTCAATCTGATTGTAGACCATTCCGACAGCAAGGGTGCGCCCATCGTGGTGACGTTTAACCCGACCTATAATAATCTGGTGGGCGAGGTGGAATATGACAGCGAATTCGGGAATTTGACAACGGATTTCATGAAGATTAAGGGCGGACTGTTCCATAAGGCGAATGGCGGCTATCTGCTGGTGCAGGCGCAGGATATCCTTTCCACACCACAGGCATGGGAGGCACTCCGCCGCGTGATAAAGACCAGAGAAATCAACATGGACTCCATACGGGAGCAGCTGGGTGCAGTGGTTGCGCCTACCCTGAAGCCGGAGCCGATTCCTGCAAATATCAAGGTGATTATGATTGGCAGCAGCTATTATTATGAACTGCTGAATGAATATGACGAGGAATTTGATAAGTTCTTCAAAATTCGCGCGGATTTTGATTATGAAATGCCCCGTACAGATGAAAATATTCGGAAAATTGCGCAGTTTATCAAACGGTTTGTGGATAGAGAAGGGTGCATGGAATTTGATGTAAGCGCGGTTTGTGCCATTGTGGAATATTCCTCCCGAACGGCAGAGCGGCAGGATAAGCTTTCCACACGCTTCAATCATCTGGCGGAGATTCTCTGCGAAGCGGTAACATGGGCAAAGCTGGAAGGAGCGGAGCTTGTGACGGCGGCACATATTCAGAAAACCATTTACGAAAAGGAACAGCGGATGAAGCTGTATGAAGAAAAGCTGGACGAAATGCTCGAAGAAAACGTCATTATGATTGATACCGAAGGGGCGGAAATCGGGCAGATTAACGGGCTTGCCGTTCTGGATATGGGCAATTATGCCTTTGGGAATCCTTCCCGTATTACGGCAACAACCTATGTCGGCAAATCCGGCATTGTGAATATCGAGAAGGAGGCACGCCTGAGCGGGCAGACGCATGACAAGGGCGTGCAGATTATCACAGGCTTTCTGGGGCAGACCTATGCGCAGAATTTTCCGCTTTCTTTGAGCTGTCGGGTCTGCTTCGAGCAGAATTATAATGGTATTGATGGGGACAGCGCCTCCAGTACGGAATTATACTGCATTCTTTCCTCTCTGGCAGAATTGCCGATCAGGCAGGATCTGGCGGTGACAGGCTCTGTGAATCAGAAGGGCGAAATTCAGGCAATCGGCGGCGTGACCCATAAAATCGAAGGGTTCTTTGACCTTTGCAGAAAGCGCGGTCTGACGGGGACGCAGGGGGTAATGATTCCTGTTTCCAATGTGAAGGATCTGGTGCTGAAGGATGAGGTGGTGCAGGCAGTGAAGGCAGGTCTGTTCCATATTTATCCGATTTCCAAAATTGATGAGGGGATTGAGCTTCTGATGGGGCTGTCCGCCGGAAAGAAGAACAAGGCGGGCAATTTCCCTGCAAACAGCGTGCATGGCAGGGTTATGAAAAAGCTGAAGGCGTTTGATAAACGGGCGCAGGGTGAGGAAGAATAAAAAGCAAGATAACATGGGAAAACAGGGAAAAACGAAAGGAGCATTTTATGAAGAAAATAATTGGTTTAGCCTTGGTGGCAGGCTGTCTGGCAGCGATGCCTGTGATGGCGCAGGCGGCGGAATTTCCTGCGGTGGATATCGCGACAAAGTGCGAGTATGCGAATGGACACACGGGCTTCAAAAAGGATGACAGACCGGACGAAATTACCATGAAGAAGCTGATTCTGACGGAAACAGAAGCAGATGGCTTTACGGCAAGCGCGAAATTCGTATTTACCGCAGAGGGAAAAATGCAGTTTGCAGAGAAAGAAAAAACGGTTGTGGAAAACGGCTCCGTAAAGGCGGAATGTTACGCAGAGGAAGGCAAGCTGATTGTGCAGATTCTTGCGGCGGATGATAAAAAACAGGAAGCGCTGACGCTTTCCGATTATACGCTGGATGCGGAAAATGGCGCATTGGAGGTTGGCTCCGGTGTGCATTATGGCTTATATGCGGACTATGCGGATGCGAATGGAAAGACAGAGCGGATGAAGGTTGTGGAAAATTTCGTGGATGCGAACTTTGAAATCTCGACCAGAACAAACTGGGTGATAACCATTCCTGTAGGCGAGGATTATATTTATTCCGGCGCAGACAGGGTCACATTGGATACTCCGGCTTACCTCAGCAAAAGCGGCTATACCATGCTGCCCCTGCGTGCAGCGGTAAAGGCGTTTGACCGTGAGCCGACCAAAGTTGATTGGAACGCAGGGGAGAAAGAGGTCACCATTCTGAAGGGAGATGTCTACTTTCAAATGAAAGCCGGCGAGAAAAAGATGCTTTATGGTGACAATCCATTGGAAACATCAGGGGAACTGGAGATTGTCAATGGCAGAGCCTTTCTTCCGATGCGGGATTGGGCGAAGATTTTCGGCGCAGAAAAAATTCTCTGGAACGATGAAACGAAAACCGCAACGCTCAAGGGCAGCTATACGGAAAACCGCGGCAGATAAGCAAGAAAATATTGGAAAAGGGCGTTTATTGGGAACAATATACGCTCTTTTTTCGACTAAAGATTAAGACTTTCTTACAAAATGGGAAAGAACCTTTTCATTTTGACAAAATTTGATATACTGATATACTAGAGGAGTATGTCAAAGGAAAGTTTACATAAGGATAAGCGGGAGGAATACACAATGAGACATAAGTGGAAACGGCTCCTGCTGACAACGATGGCGGTGGGGATGCTTTCATCCGTAACGGCATTTGCAGCAAATGTCAGCATGAACCTATTTTATAACGGCAAGAACCACGCATACAATGCGAAGGAGATTGTGGTAAAGATTGACGGAAAAACCATGACACCGAAGGACATGCCCGCGGTCGCGATTGACGGCAGAACGCTTTTGCCCATGCGCCAGATTGCGCAGGAGCTTGGCTGCGAGGTTACCTGGAACGAAGAAGCCAAGCAGGCGTATGTAGTAAATAAGGACTATACACTGGTCTTTGAAATGAATAAGGCGACCGGCTACAAAAACGGCAAAACCTTTACCATGGATGTGCCGCCGATGATTGTAAACGACAGAACGATGCTGCCTGTGCGTGCGCTGGCTTCTGCATTGGATCTGAACGTTCAGTGGGATGATGCAACCAGAACGGTTTCCATCAAAACGACGGCAAACACCACGCCGACCACACCTACAACACCGACAAATCCGACCACACCCACTACACCCGCCACACCGAGCGTGAATTATGTCACGCTGAACAAGGTGACCGTGCCGGCAAGCAAAACGGCGGAGCAGACCTTCTCCGTGCAGGCAAGCGGTGCGGTTTCCTCCTATGAGGAGGTTTATGTGGCGGATAATAAGATTGTGTTTGATTTTTACGGCGCAAAGAACGGATTATCGACAAACCTGACTGCAACCAACAGCGGTATTGTTTCTGCGGTGCGGACGGCGGAGCATACGGGAGAGGACGGCGTTGCTTATACCAGAGTGGTGTTTGATTTAACAGGGAAAAAGAACTACACCATTACGCAGAGTGCGGATAAATCCAAGCTGACGATTGCGTTCAAAAGCGTAACGGTCAGCGATATTGCAATTCGACATAACAGCAGCACCGACAGAGATATTATTGAGGTTGGCGGGGACAGCGCACTGGGCGTGAACGTCTATACGCTTTCCAACCCAAGCAGAATCGTAGTGGATATTCCCAATGCGGTTTCCGAGCTTGACAGCACCTTTGATGTAAGCGCACTGGAATATGTAACGGCAGGCAGAGCGGCAATGTTCAACGATACGACTCTGCGGCTGGTATTTGAGGTGGACGGCATGGCGAAATACAGCTATACCACAGATAATCATGCGATGACATTACAGATTTTCAGCTCCAGTATGAAAAACATGAGCTATGATACAAGCGCAAATAAGCTATATTTGCAGAAAAAGGATACCATTCAGACAGGCAGCGTGAAAATCAATGATCATTATCTGGATGGCTATACCGATGTGGTATTGCCCGGAGATTATTCCGAAACCTTCGGCAGCGGCACTTATGATATCGATAACGGTGTAATCAAGAGTATTCAGGTTTCTACAAGCGGCGGCAAGACAACCATCCGCTTTCATCAGAGTCGTATCAGCTGCTACAGCATTACGGAGGAGCAGGAAAGATATGTCATTTCCGTAAAGAATCCGCAGGATGTATACAGTAAGGTGCTTCTGCTGGATGCAGGCCACGGCGGCAGTGACCCCGGCGCAAGCGGCAACGGACTGAAGGAGAAAAACCTCACCCTTACCATTATGCAGAAGGTTGCAAATTATCTGGACGGCAGCGGCATTAAGGTTTATGTGACAAGAAACAGCGATACCTACCCCACAAACAGCAGCAGGGCGCAGAATGCAAATGCGATTGCGGATGCAATGGTTTCCATTCACATGAATTCCGGCTCGGCGGTGGCAAACGGCACAGAGGTGCTGTATAAAAACCATTCCAATGATACGGGCAGCAATCTGACATGCCTGAAGCTGGCACAGCTGATTCAGAACAGCATTGTCAGCGCAACAGGCAACACCAACAGAGGAACAAAGCTGCGTACCGATTTGCTGATTCTGAACACAACAACCGTACCTGCGGTTATTGTAGAGACGGTATTTATCAGCAACCCCGGCGATGCGCTCAAGATTTCGCAGGAGGATTATCAGAATAAAGTCGCAAAGGCGATTGCAGATGCAATCGAGGAGGCATTTACCTATCCCTTGCGATAAGATAAGAAAATCAGACCATGGCAGAGATGCTGTGGTCTTTTTCTATAAATTTTTCTGCAAATATGGTATAATTTAATCCGAATAGAAAAAGAACAACAGGAGGAATGAGCGATGAACCGTTTTGACGGAAGAAAGACAGACGAGCTGCGTCCCGTAAAAATCATCAAGGATTTTACGCGCTATGCGGAGGGATCTGTGTTGATAGAATGGGGCAACACAAAGGTACTTTGCAACGCCTCCGTAGAGGAAAGCGTGCCGCCCTTTAAAAAGGGGAGCGGCGAAGGCTGGGTAACGGCAGAATATTCCATGCTGCCTCGCGCAACCGCAACAAGAAACAAAAGGGACATCAACAAGCTGAAGCTGAATCAGCGTTCCACGGAAATTCAGAGACTGATTGGCAGAGCCTTGCGTGCGGCGGTGGATTTTACGGAGCTGGGCGAAAGAAGCATTACGGTGGACTGCGATGTTCTGCAGGCGGACGGCGGCACCAGAACGGCATCCATCACAGGCGGCTTTGTTGCACTGGCAATGGCGTGCCGGAAATTGGTAGCGGAGGGACTGATTGAAAAAATGCCCCTGCACCGTTATATTTCTGCGGTAAGCGTCGGTGTGGTAGATGGCGTTGCCATGGCGGATCTTTGCTATGAGGAGGATTCCGCGGCGGAAGTGGATATGAATATTATCATGACGGATGAAGGAAGCTTCGTAGAGGTGCAGGGCACAGGCGAGCATGGCACCTTTACGCAGGAACAGCTTTTGGAGCTGCTTGCGCTTGGCAGAAAGGCGGCAGGTGAGTTGAAGGAGCTGCAGCAGGCGGCGCTGGATGGTCTGGAATTGAGCTAAGGATGAACGAGGAGGAAACGATGGAAACGATTATTTTTGCAACGAAAAATAAAGGGAAAATCAAGGAAATCAACGAAATTCTGGCGGATATGAATGTAAATGTCATTTCCATGGAGGAAGCAGGCATTACGATTGACGTGGTGGAGGATGGCAAGACCTTTGAGGAAAATGCCATGAAAAAGGCAGTGCAGGTGATGGAAATCGGCGGCAAGATTACCCTGAGCGACGATTCCGGTCTGGAAATCGACTACATGGATAAAGCCCCCGGCATTTATTCCGCGCGCTTTATGGGCGAGGATACGCCTTACCCCGAACGCTTCAAGGCGATTTTTGAAAAGTTGAACGGTGTGCCGGAGGAAAAGAGAACAGCGCGCTTTGTCAGCTGTATTGCGGCAGCATTCCCTGATGGCAGACGTTTGGTCAGCTATGATACCGTTGAGGGCATCATCGGCTATGAGGCAAAGGGCGAGAATGGCTTCGGCTATGACCCTATTTTTTATGTGCCGGAAAAGGGAAAATATATGGCGGAGCTTTCTTCTGAGGAGAAAAATGCAATCAGCCACAGAGGAAAGGCACTGCGCAAAATGAAAGAAATGCTGAAAAAGGAACTGTAAGCCTATGAAAATTCTGGTTTTGAGTGATACCCATGCGTATCTGGAAAATGCAAGAGCGGTGCTTGCGCGGCTGCAAGGGAAGGTGGACGCGGTGTTTCATCTGGGCGACCATGATGATGACGCGGTTGCATTACAGCAGGAATTTCCTAAGCTGCCGTTTCATTATGTCAAGGGGAATAATGATTATCGCGTGGATACGCCTTCGCAGAAGCTGGTGCGGCTTGGCGGAAAAACCTTGCTTCTGACGCATGGGCATAAGCAGCGCGTGTATTGGAATTATGACACGATTTCCTACTGGGCGGAGGAACAGGGGGCGGATGTTGTGCTTTTCGGGCATACGCATACGCCGCTTTGGGAGGCGGGCGGCAGAGTTGCCCTCTTTAATCCCGGGAGCATCTCTTTGCCAAGGGGCGGAACACTGCCTACCTTTGGCATTCTGACAATGGAAGACGGCAGAATCGAAGGGGCAATTATGGAATATTGGAATAAGGAGCATTTCAAGCGCGTCAATTAAAAGAAGGAGCCGATGAAACAACACAGGAGATTTCATCGGCTTTTTTAAAAAAATAAGAAAAGTTTGAAAAACCTGTTGACAGGCATGACGTTTTATGGCATAATATTTCTTGCGCTAGTAACGTGGATCAGTAGCTCAGTTGGATAGAGCAACGGCCTTCTAAGCCGTGGGTCGGGGGTTCGAATCCCTCCTGGTTCATAAAAAAGCCATTTCAACCGATGATCGGAGGAATTGGCTTTTTTTCTTTGCACAAATTTGTTTTTACGGTTGACTTTTTCAAAAAAAGCACATAAAATAAAAGCATGTGGATGAAAGCGGTTATTGCTCCACCTCGAGTACCCTCCCCGAGTAAAAATCAGAGGGATTTTTTATTTGCGGATATGGCGAAATTGGCAGACGCGCTGGATTTAGGTTCCAGTGAGGCAACTCGTGCAGGTTCAAGTCCTGTTATCCGCATTGCGGAAATCTTGATTTTTCAAGGTTTCTTTTTTTATGCGGAATAAAAAAGAGAGCTTCTCAGCTCTCTTTTGCTTTGTGAAATTATAAGGCTTCAAATTCATCCAACAGCTCTTTGAAAAGCTGCATGGCATTTTCGATGGGAGCGGCAGTGGTCATATCTACGCCGGTACCCTTGAGCAGGTCGATGGAATATTCGCTGTCTCCTTTAGAGAGAAAATCCAGATACGCAGCTACCGCAGGCTGTCCCTCGTTCAGAATTTTTCTGGAAAGGGCAATCGCAGCACTGTAGCCGGTTGCATACTGATATACATAGAATGCATTATAGAAATGGGGGATACGCGCCCATTCAATATCAATTTCATCATCCACAACGATAGCATCCCCGAAATATTTGAGGTTTAACTCGCGATAGAGCTTGTTCATGCCTTCCCATGTAAGGGGTTCGCCCTTTTCTGCCATGGCGTGTGTGATTTTTTCAAATTCGGCAAACATGGTCTGGCGGAAGAGTGTACCGCGGAACTGCTCCAGAAAATAGTTGATGAGATATTTCCGCATGGTTTTATCCTTGGTTGTTTTTAGAAGATGCTCCATCAGCAGGGCCTCATTGCAGGTAGAAGCCACCTCTGCAACGAAAATCTTATGGTCGGCATAAAGATAGGGCTGCTTTTTCCATGTGAAGAAGCTGTGCAGGGCATGCCCCATTTCATGCGCAAGGGTAAACATGCTGTTGATGGTATCGTTATGGTTGAGCAGAACAAAGGGATGTACGCCGTAGCTGCCCCAGGAATACGCACCGCCGCGCTTGCCCTTGTTTTCGTAAACATCAATCCAGCCGCTTTCCATACCGTGTGCCAGAGCCTTGCAGTATTCCTCGCCCATTACCTGCAATGCCTCTTTTACGGTTGCTTTTGCCTGCTCGTAAGGAATCTTGACATCTGCATCGGGTACAAGCGGAACATATAAATCATACATGTGCAGTTCATCTACGCCCAGCTCCTTTTTGCGCAGGGCAACATAGCGGTGCAGCAGGGGAAGACTCTTGTTGACGGTTTCAATCAGCGTATCATATACAGAAAGCGGAATATTGTCGTCGGAAAGTGCCATTTCCATCGCAGAGCCGTACTTTCTTGCCTGTGCGAAAAAGACATCGCTTTTTACAGATGCGGCATAGGTTGCGGCGATGGTGTTTTTCTGTGCGGAATAGACAGAGTAGAGATTTTTGAACGCCTGCTCGCGAACAGAGCGGTCGGGGCTTTCCAGAAAGGTGACATATCTGCCCTTCGTCAGCTCCAATTCTTCTCCTGCGGCAGTGCGGATAGGCGGGAATGAGATATCCGCGTCATTCAGCATGGTAAAAATCTGCTGTGGTGCGCCGCCCAGCTCTGCGGTTCTGGCAAGCAGATGCTCTTCCGCCGGGGAAAGGGTGTGCGCCTTCTGGCGCAGAAGGGTATGGAAGAAATGGTCATAGACAGCAAAATCTGCCGCTTTTTCTGTACGGAAGGCGGTAAGCTTTTCTTCCGGAATGGCAATAATTTCAGGGGTGAGGAAGGAAACTGCCGCAGAATAGCGAATCAGCAGCAGCTCTGCACGGGAAGCCAGCCCCTGATAGAAGGCATTTGCACTATCCTCGTGCATCCGCATGGAGGCGTAGGTATAGATATGGTCTAATTTCAGGGAAAGCGCCTCATTCTTTTTCAGGCAGGAAAGCAGTGCTTCTGCGGAGTCCGCCAGCTTGCCGGCAAAGGCGGTCAGCTCGGGCAGACTCTTTTCCAGAGAGGTATAGGCAGCCTCCCAATCAGCATCGGTTTTGAAATAATCCTCGATGTGCCAATGAAAACGAGGGTCGGTATCCTTTCGTTCGGGAATGGTATGATTCATAATCGTAGCCTCTTTTCTATTTTAGATTTTATTTTTTGATTTTTTTAATTTCAATCTATAGCATACCATTTCTTTGGGAATTTATAAAGGGGATGAAAACGTGTATTTTTTCGGAAATCCGTAAATTTTATCAGATGTTCTGCGGTTTTTTCTTGCTGTCGGGGCGTTTTCATTGTATGATAAAAAAGAGGTGATATTTTATGGAAAAGGGTTTGAAGGTACTTTTAGTTGCCTCCGAATCAGCGCCTTTTGTCAAAAGCGGTGGCTTGGGTGATGTTGTCGGCTCTTTGCCGAAGGCATTGCAGAAAAAGAACGTGGATGTCCGTGTGGTCATTCCTCGTCATAGAGTAATTAAAAACGAGACAATGTACGGCGTGGAACTTTTAGGAGAATTTGATGTTTATTTGCAATGGAGAAAACAGAGAGCCAAGGTTCTGGTAAAGCCCGGAGAGGTACCTGTTTATTTTATTGAAAACGATTATTATTTCAGCCGTGGTGCGTTATACGGCTTTGATGACGATAACGAACGCTTTGCCTTTTTCGGCAAGGCGGTTCTGGATATGCTGGCAATGCTTGATTTTTATCCTGATGTGATTCATTGCAACGACTGGCAGACAGGGCCGGTCTGTATGTATCTGAAGGAAATGTACAATAAGGTAACGGAATATTCCAAAATCAAAACACTGTTTACGATTCATAATTTGCAGTATCAGGGACGGTTTTCGCTTGATACCATAGAGCTTCTGGGGGTATCCGACTGGGCATACGCCAATATGGAGTTTTATAATACGGTTTGCTACATGAAAATGGGTCTGGTGTATGCCGATTATATCAGCACCGTCAGCGAAACCTACGCACAGGAAATTCAGACATCCGAATATGGGTATGGTATGGATGGCATTTTGCGTAGCAGAAGCGATTGTCTTTGTGGGATTCTGAACGGCATTGATTTTACGGCAAATAACCCCGAAACAGATGGTTTTATCGTGAAGCATTTCAGCGCGGCGCATCCTGAGGGAAAGGCAGAGAATAAGCATGCACTGCAAAAGCGCTTGGGTCTGGAGGAACGAGAGGTTCCACTGATTGCCATGATTACACGCTTGGCAGACCAAAAGGGTGTGGATATTCTGGTACCCGTTCTGGATGAAATGATGCGCCGAGATGTGCAGTTTGTGCTGCTTGGCACGGGTGAGCCTTCGTATGAATATACCTTCCGCAGCCTGCAGAGCCGTTATCCCGGCAGGGTTTCTGCGAATATCTTCTTTGATGAGGCGCTGGCACAGCAGATTTACGCATCTGCGGATTTATTTCTGATGCCTTCCAAGTTTGAACCCTGCGGTTTAGGGCAGATGTTCAGCCTGCGCTTCGGCACTGTGCCGATTGCGAGAAAAACAGGCGGTCTGGCGGATACGATTCGGCAGTATAACCCTGAGACCAAGGAGGGCAACGGGTTTTTATTTGAAACCTATGACTGCGGCGGACTGCTTTGGGCATTGGATGAAGCCCTGCGTACCTACCACATGGGCAGGGAAGAATGGGCGCACGTTGTGAAAAATGCAATGCTTTGTGATTATTCGTGGGAAAGCTCCGCAGTACAGTATATTGCACTGTATGAAAAGCTGAAAGAAAATTAAGAAAAGAGAACGCCTGAGAAAAAAATGTTATAAAATTTCTCGGGCGTTTTTTTGAAAAAAGAAAGCTGTGTTGATTTGCAAAAGCGGTATGAATATAGTATGATAGAGAAAAAGAATTGCAATCAAGCGTCAGGAGGGATTGCCATGATTACAGTATGGAACAGGAAAGAGCTGTTTTGCACATTTGATATGAAAAAACAGGCGGAGGTGCGAGATATTCTCTGGAAATTTGATATTTCTTATGAGATGCGCGTTTCTGATCGGGCAGATTTTTTTGTGAGCGGAAGAACAACTTCGACGGATGCAGATATCGACCATCAGACGGAATACCTGATTTATGTCAGGAAGGAAGACTATGACAGAGCCATGTTTTTGGTACAGAGAAATTTGAAGGAATAAGCGGCAATGAGAAGAAGACCGAAAAAAATTTTGAATAACAGTAATAAGATGCTGACTGCGTTGGTCTGTATTCTGGCGGTGGTCTGTCTGGTAGCAGGCGGGATTTATATTGATACCTTCCATGGACAGGGGCGTTTTCTTGCCCTTATCGGAAAAACGAACCGAACGCAGGCGCAGGAGGAGGACGCAGTCATGCAGGAGGATACACCGAAGGAAAGCGTGGCGGTGGATGCCGGCAGTAAGGCGGCTGTCGCTGCATTTGGGAAGGAATTTCTGCTTTGCACGAAGGATGGCGTGAAATATTATACCTCCGTAGGGGCGCAGAAGTGGAGTGATACCTTCAGTATGACCTCGCCGACTCTTGTGCAGGAAGGCGATTTTGTTGCTGTCGGCGACATGGGCGGTAAAACGGTACGGGTTTATAATAAGGAAGGAATGGTTTATGAATTGCAGGCGGGAGGCTCTCCTGTGCAGTTCGCGCTGAATGAAACCGGCTATCTTTCCCTGATTACGAAGAATGACAGCAGCTACCGCATCTGTGTTTATAACCGAAAGGGGAAACTTTTGAAGGAGCGCGTGGAGGAGAGCAAGGGTATTTATCCCCTTTCCTCGGATGTATCGGATGACAGCAGGGTGTTTGCGATCAGCTATCTGGATACAACGGATATTTCCCCGATGGGGCGCGTTCTGCTGTTCTATATCAATGCGGAGGATGGCGAAAACTTTACGGACAGCATGTTTGCGGCAGTGGAAAAAACGGATGAAATCATTCCTGTTATCAGCTATCGCAAAAATGGCGCGTTGGCGGTGATTTCCGATCGGGCAGTCTATGGTGTTGGCAGTGACGGCGGCGAGCTTTGGAATTATCCTCTGGAAAATACCGTTGATCAGGCAGCATTAGGGAATAAGGAATATATTGTGCTTGCGCTGGGGGATGGTGTGGCGAATAAGGATGGCAGAGAGAAGGGAACGGTTTGTTGGCTGGATGGCAGCGGCAATGAGAAGGGCTCCTTTGCCTCCGGCGAGAGTGTAACGTATCTGCTTGCGGCAGAAAAAGGCATTGTGGTCGGCAATGACCGCGATTATACCGGCGTGACCTACAGCGGCAATGAAAGCTGGAATTATACGGCAATCACCGACTTGAATGACCTGATTCCGATGGAAAAGCTGAACCGCGTGATGGCATTTGGGAAGAATGAGATTTCTGTTTATGCCATGACAAAGGGGAAAAAGCAGACGAATGCGACAAAAGCGGCGGATACGGAAAATGCGAGTGTTTCTGCGAGAAATGAAACAACGCAGAATGAAAAAACACAAAACGAAGCGACACAAAAGCAGTAAAAATAAGGAAGGGCGGCAGAATGGGCAAGAGAATGTCAGGCCGCCTTTCTTTTGTGAGAATTTTCTCTGCATGCGTTTCTATTATAATATAGAAGAAAAAGGAGGAAAACGGATGAATTGGATATTGGATGGGGCTGTAGCGGCGGTCATTCTGGGCTGCGTCGCTGCGGCATGGCGAAAGGGGTTGATTCGCGCGGCACTCGGCTTTTTGCCGATGGCACTGGCGCTGCTCGGAACGAAGGCAGTAAGTCCTTTTATCGGAAGATTTTTAAGGGAAACAATCCTGTTTGATAAAATGTCCACGACAATTCAGACCTCCATGGGGCTGGATACGGCTTTGCAGGAGGGGGCAATGCAGACGCAGACCGCGCTGATTGAGGCAATGCCCCTGCCGGAATTTCTGAAGGAGGCGCTTTTGGAAAATAATAATCCTGTGATTTATCAGCTGCTCCACGCGGAAAGCCTGAAGGAATATATCGCAGGGTATCTCGCGAATGTCTGCATCAATGTATTGAGTGTTGCGGCGGCGTTTGTGCTGATTTATATTGTAGTGAAGGTGGTAATCAATGCACTGCACCTGTTCAGTAAGCTGCCGGGACTGAATTTTCTGAATCGATTCAGCGGATTTCTGGTGGGCGGCGCGAAGGGGCTTGTCTGCGTCTGGCTGGCAGGCATTGTGCTGACATTTTTTCAGTGTAGGGGGGCGTTTGCAGAACTCTTTTCTGCCATGGAACGAACGCTTTTTGCAGGATATTTTTACGAAAACAACATATTATTGCAGCTGATTCTGACGATATTTACCTGAAAGCCCGGTTTTACGGGCTTTTGCTGTTTTGAAAGAATTTTTGCAAAAAAACGAAAAAAGTTGTTGACAAAGAAGTATCCCCATGATAATATATTTAAGCGGTCGCGAGAACGGCCGAAAATAAAACAACTTGCACCTTGAAAACTGAATACAAGTAATGCTAAAATCTTTTTTAGTTATTAAATTCTCTTTTCTCTCCATTATAACTCACCATCCAAATCATCATTACTTCCTTTTACAGAAATAACTGAAATTAAAGCATCCATTTCTTTTTTATGTTTCATTGTCGTTTGATATACTATATATGCTATTGTTGCCCCTACTACCGCCACTGCTACAGTACTTATTCCAAGAACAGCTGTTAAAATAAATCCTACAAATAAATATGCTGCATTTTCTTTATCAAATATTAACTGCATTAAAATTGCTATTCCTAAAGCTGGTAACATTCCACTTGCTACAGTTAATCCTTTTATTATAAATTCTGGTAGAGAATTTACAAAAACTGAAATTGTATTTGAACCTAATAAAACACCTAAAAATACTACTATAAACTCACTAAAGAAAAATAAAAATGCTCCTGCCCACATTGCTCTTTCTATTTTATTTGGCTCTCCTTCTTCTGCAGCTTTATCTGCCCAATGTAAGAAAGTAGTATTTAAAGTTCTATCCAATATTCCTACTGATTGAGCTAATGTTGCTATGGGTAATGATAAAGCAATTGCTGCTTCCATTGTCAATCCTGACATTATTGCAAATGCTGTGGATAAGATTCCCCCTGCTACAACATCTGGCGGAGTTGCAGCTCCTATCCCAACAACTCCCATCATTACTAATTCTAAAGAAGCTCCCATAACAATTCCTGTATGTATATCTCCCAATATTAACCCAACTATTGGTCCTGTTACAATTGGTCTATCTAACATATGCTGTCCAAAAACACGTCCATCCCATATAGCAAATCCTGCTAATATTCCTAATAATAAAGCTTTAATTAACATTTAACCCACTTCCTTTTAATTATTAAATTCTTTTATTATTTCATCATAACTAAGTTTTTTTTCAGTTGGTACTGCTTGTAAATATACTTCTCTATTTAAAGACTTCATCTCTTTTATTTTTTCTATCTCTTCAATATTTAGGTACACTTGTCTTTCTATCATTTTTTTTCCTTCTGCTTTTCTTATCCCTCCTAAACAAATTTCTTTTACTTCATCACATTTTTTACAAATTTTTAATGCATCTTCTACTGTAGCTGTTACAACAAATATTTTTCTTTCTATATGTTTTGGATTATTAATAACTGCTATTGCCCCCTCAACACTTTTAATAGATAAAGTAACTTGAGGTGGTTTAGCCATATTAAAAGCCATTTGCATAACTTTATCTACTGTTGCTTTTTCATTTGCTACTAATAATGTATCTGCTCCTATAAAAGATGTCCAACTAACTGCCACTTGTCCATGAATTAATCTGTCATCCACTCTTAATAATTTTATCATTTTATTCCCTCCCTTTATAACTCATCACTATCTTTTGATATGACAATTTCTTCTATTTCATCATTCAATAATGATTTTCCAACAATTATTATTACAGATATCACTAATGGAAGTACA
>OGFK01000537.1_pt1 | contig 32247 bp, 39 predicted proteins | sample 1570931 | NCBI WGS metagenome assembly OGFK01 (sample SAMEA2581935, study PRJEB24529) | metagenome | biome: Human gut stool | place: China | collected 2011
TAACATACATCTATGTTTATTATTTAAATAAGGTAAAGACTGAATTTTATAACCTATGAATATATCTATTACAAATTCTTTCTTAACATATATTCTCCCGCCTTTTTTCAATTCAAGATATAGCCACGGGATAGCATACTTATAACAAAAAGCATTTTTAGCTTTTACAGTAATACCATAATCACTTTGATGTGTTAGTTTAGCAGTTAAAGCGTCAACTTCTTTACCAAACACATAATATCTAAACCCATACGCATTATTTCTACATAGCCATAATAACCTACAGAAATATCTTTGAATTCGTTCAATAAAAGTAAAATTCGGGTCAATTAAATCTACATACCCTGCTATTAACTTCCCGTCAGATTTTTCTTCAAGGTGATAGACATAGTGTTTATTAAAGTCATACCTAAAAATCTTAGGAACGCATTTTTCAGAGATTAACCATTCAATGTCTAAGCAGTTATCGTATGTTTGCCATAACCTAAAATATTTAGGTAAAATACCATACTCATCACAGAATAAAACCACAATAGGGTTTGTGATGTAGCAAAAAGCATACACAATAAACGCGAAAAATTGGCGGAGAATATATTCTATTACTTGGAAGCTAAACATACTACACCTACTATAGCTACACCACTTAAAATAGCAATCGTTCTATTTTGCCGTTTCTTCACTTTGTACTTGTGTTGAAGGTTCTTGTAACTTTCTATCGACCTGTTCAAAGATTCTTCGGTTCTCTTCAAGCTTTCTAATTGCTTCGTTGACGTTTCCTTTGCTTTCATCAATTCTTGTGCTTGTAGATTGTTGGTTTCTTTCAATTTGTTCAATAATTTCTCTTGCTCGACCATTGTATTCTGTGCTTCGGTCAATGTTGTTTTTGACGCTTTCAGAATACTCAATGCTTCGTTGGAGTTCTGTTTTAGTGTTTTGTAAGTGTTGTAGTCCATTGTTACTGTCTTCTGTGTAGGACTTTGTACTTCCTGTGATGTAGTGGTCGATAACTCTTGTTCCGCCATAGCCAATGAAGGTACCAATAACAAAGCAAAGAATAGGAATAAAGATTTTCTTCGTAAGTCTTTGAGTAATTCCATACATATTAATCTCCTTTAAATATAAGTGCTACCCCATTGATGAGCATAATATCTAGCGTTGCCCCGAATTTTATCTCCCCCGCTCCAACGTTCATCGCCTTCACGAATGACTAATAAGTCCCAACGTTGTACATTGGAATCAGGACCATAGGTATTGTTTGGATAGCCTGTGTAGTCATTGTAGTATAAATCAAACCCGTCTTTGTTGTCCGCCGCTTCTGCGTGCGTCATAACGTGTTGTAAATCTAAAGGAATACCAATATTAATGCAGGCAACTGCTACTACTTGTGCTAAAGCGTTTAATTGTTCTTCAGTAGGTGGTTCAGCACCTAAATTATTTTCGCCGATAGAATCATCGCCACAACACGCAAGAGCAATACCAATAGCATGGCTATTACGCATATAAGTATGGTCGCGTTTGATAGTTAAATCATAATCAGGAACATATAATTCCCCATTTTTGCCAATTACTACATGGTAATCAGGGTGATTAATAGAATCATAACCTACTCCTGTCCAATGTAAGTAGACTTTATTTACATAGCCTACTGCATTGGAACACATTTTTTTGAAATCTTCTAACTTAATTTGAATCATTTCTTATCTTCATACCCTTCTGCGACTTTTTCTCCGTCGCTATTTACTTCATACGAGCCTTTTTTAGTATTAAAAATGGAGTTGATAGCTTTGTTTACGGGTTGAATAAACGTACCACCCATTGTAGCAGTCGTCAATGTAGAATACCACGCAATATCATAGTTATCTTTTACATACACCATATAAACAACTAAACAAGTAAATATAATAAATACTACAAAACTTGCAAAAGCTAAAAAGCGGGTCAAAGACATTTCCCCGTTCTCTGTTAGCATAGACTTAAACCAATTCATCTTTTCACCGCCTTTCTTTGAAAAATTGGCGGAGTATTTAACCCCGCCCAGTAATAATTTTAATAACATATCTAATAGATTCATTACTAATTTTAAATATTTTACTATTAGTTTGTTGCCACGATTCTATGATAGATACTGATTCTTGGAACACAGGAATATACATTAAAATATGAGCGGTCAGAATATCCACATCTACATTTAAAAGCGGGATAGAAAAATCGGGAGCAAGCATAACCAAAGCACTAAGAGTTAAACAACAAGGGTAAAATAGCATTTTGCTATATAACCCCTCTCTTAAATTTTTACTCACTAGGAATCTTTTGAAATGCCCCTCTCTGACTTCTACTGGTCTCCACGCTAAGAAAAACCCCGTGAGAAGTGGTAAGAACCCATGACCTCTTTTAGTAAATTCATTGTAGTTCCATATCTCAACATATATTCTAACTGTAGTGTCTAATACAATTAAAAGTATACATAGAAAATAGGTTATTGTTATGTCTGTTAAATGTTGTAGTGTTATTGATTCCGCCAACTTCTCATAGAGTAATTCCATAAAGTTACCTTTTTACATATTAAGCGCTTTTAATTCTTCCTCTGTGATTGTAGAACCATCATTTTTTATGATTAGTGTAGCCCCATTATAAGCTATAAAATTAGATACAATATTGGAATCTGTTTTAGTGGCATACTCTGTTGTTGCGATAAGGTATCTTTCATATAATTTACCAGAATCCTTAGTATAGTGGAGATACAATTTATCATTTTCAAGTTCTAAAACACCTGCATACTGACCTTCTGATAAGTCAACTATTTTTGTGTAGAAAGTCATCATAACTTTAACAGGTATTTTTATCTTTTTACCAAATTTGATTATTGCATTAGGACCTTCCCCAAAATTCGCGGAATTTAAAGTATTAAATACTTCAGGTTTTTCTGTATAGGCTTTAATTGTAACCATACTTGACCCAATACTAATAGGTCTGTCGATTGTATTAGCTACATTAACTTGTTGTTTTAAATCTCCATTATCCTCATTAACCCTAAACGCATCTTGTCTCAAAATATAGAAATTATCATTGAGTGAGCGTTTTTTAAGGTCTTTAATCGGCATTGTAACACTATGTTCTTGACCATTAGTAGTATACTTAATTACAACCTCGCCATTAATGTTGTCTGCTTCTTTTGGTGGTACAATTAATGTTAAGGTATTGTATGTAATATTACCACATTCTGTGGAATAATCAGCAGACAATGAAACAGAAGATGATAACGGAGTTTGTTCAACCCTACTTTTATACTGACCCTCTGCAATTTTAACATTCTGAATGTCATAAAGAGAATAAATTTTTACACTATTTTCACTAACAACTTCAAAAGTGTCTTTAACATTACCTACGGCTTCCATTTCATCGGCATTTTTTTGTCTAAATATATTGTGATTACTTAAATCATATATTAAAGACCTATAGTTAGAACTAGCACCACTTGGCGGGTTATAGCTATTAATAGAATTTACTACTTCAGAATCTTCAGTAGTAGTGATAATACCTTTAGAATTTAACGCGGTCTTAACCTCAGTTTTAAACTGAGTTAAAGTCTGATTATCAGATTTTAGTGTTTTATACTTAGTGATAAACTTATCCAACTCATTAACAATATCATCAATTATCATAATAACACTCCTATAATTTACTATTAATATCTTTTAGCTTATCTAATACCGCTTTAAACATGGTATCTATTTCACTACTTCGATAAAGAACCTTAGAGGACGGGTCAAAATCTTTAGTAGTTAAAACAGAGCGGGAAGTAGTTCCGTCCCACCATGTTATACGGCTTGCAGAAAATGCCAAAGGTTTATCTTTTTGCCCGACTTCTGTACCATTACCTGAAGACAATTTAATAAGTGCGCTTTTATTTCCCGATGTATCTAACCCATACAAAGGAACATTATTTTTTAAAGCGGGTAACTCAGAAGAAGGCGGGATAAAGTTGATATTATTAAAGTACTCAACACTATTAGAATGTTTATATACTTCTACTTTGCCATTATTATTAGCAGTAAAATATACTTCCCCGTTTTTTATTGCAAAATCTTCAACTTCTAAAGCATTATTAATTCCTAGACTATTTACTTCATCTTTGTCATTTTCGATTAAGTAATTACCTACAGACATTAAAACTTTGCCTTCGGAGAATAATGCCCCGTTTGTATCTACACTATCAGATAATACATTGATAGTCTTATTCTCTCCCGCCACTCTATCTTTAGAATAGAATTGTAAAGAGCGGGAATTTTTAGTACCCGTATACAAGATAGATACAAATTTTTGCGCGGAAGAATCATACCCCAAATTAAATACTTTATTAGGGAATGTTACAGTAGATTCAATAGTCATACTACCATTCATGACTGCAACTTGGTTAGGGTTTACTGCCCCATTAGTAATATAGATTTTATCATCTACGGAGCAAAGAGTGTTACAATGACCTAAACGATTTTTATCAGTAAAAGTCTGTTTAGATAACAAACTAGAAAAATCAGCATTGTATTTGTAAAATACTTGTCTCTCGTTATCACCACTAATACAAGCAATAAAAAACGCGTCTAAAGTTTTATTATAAGTAAAACCCTGACATTGATTAATGCCATTATCTAAAGGTACTTCTAACACCTTAACGATGTTAGAAGCACTTTGGATAAGAGAAGATTTTTTCGCCTTTAAGGAGTTTATAAAATCAGCTTCAGTTCCTGTATTGCCTAATTCTAGCCATGATTGATAAGCACTTTTGCCTTTTGGAATTGTTATTTTGCCTATCTTAACTCTAGCCATTATGTCTCCTTCCAAAAACCTATAATATCAAAAATGTATCGTTTATTGTTGCCCTGCACTCCCCAACCTTTAATGTTGCGTGAATTAGGTTCAACATAGATACTATTATTATTTGCGTCAACTGAAACCTCTAATAATCGAAGAGGTACAGGTGAGTTGGCAGGGAGTGTAGCTATTACACCCCCATTGTTACTATTCTGAGTCATTCTAATGTCTAAATGTAGCTTACCTAAACCTGTAATTGGACTGTACTCTAAATAACCTCTCCCACTACCCGCTGCACCGGGTTGCGCTACACCCCAAACTACATCATAAATTTTTGGTTCTTTAGATACAGGAGTTGCAGGAGTAGGTGTAGTAGGATATGTAATATCTACATACACATCACCATTTTCTTCTACAGAAAAATCTAAAGTAGGTACTCCACTCCCATTTGCAATTTTCTTTTCAACTTCTTTTAAGTCAATTTTAGTAGCTAAATCTATTACATTAAAATTGTCAGGAATATTGGTAACTTTTTTATTAACTTTTTTAATGTCAGCACCAACTTGTACTAACACCTCATTTAGTTGTTGTTTTAATGTTTTGTTAGCCATTAGTTATACCTATTATGCTACGCTATCACGAGCAGTTGTATATACTGTTACTAAATCTGCACTAGATAAATCGCCTAAACCAATATTTTCTTGCGCTTGTTTTTGTTGCTCTGTAGATAAAGATTGCGGGGAATCAAAGGCAACCTTTTTAGATACAGTACTAGCTAATGCAGTAGCAGTAGATTCATCTGCTTGCAATTTGTCCGCAATTTCTTTCAAGGTATTCAAAGCTTCAGGAGCGTTATCAACCAAAGCATTGATTTTGTTATCAATTAATTGGTTTACTGCGTTTTCATCAGTACCTGTATTAACTGCGCCAATAGAAGCCTTCAATTCATTCATAGCGCGTACAACACTTGTTTTATCAGTTGTAGCTAAAGTAGTTAAATCACCTAATTTTGTACTAACATCAGTTTTCAAAGTATCAACAGAATTTTTAATTTCTGTATCTTTACCTTTTAAAGATTTAATGTCAGCGCCAATAGCTTTAACAACATTTTCAAGAATAGTTTTTAAATTTGTAGCCATAGTAAAACCCTTTCTAGTTAGAACTTAAAATATACAAGGCTTTTAAATCAGGAATTTCTTCCCCGCTTGTTTCTTCCCCGCCCGTTTCATTATTAGGTTTCCCAACATTAATAAACGGGGAGAAAGCGTCTACTACATACACATCAGGTATGTTAGTACCTTCTTTTTTGTCGAAGGGGCAACATTTGTCTTCAATTTCGAGTTTTTTCATATTACCGCTCCTTCTTAATGCATAGAAGAATCATGAATGATTTTAAAATCGCCCATGACTAATTTATATTGTAGAGTATCTCCATTCTCTAAAGGGAGAATAAGAAATACATCATACACCGCTTTTCTCACATTCCGAGGAATTTTCAAAGAAAGTTTATTCGGAATGTGAGCAATAATTGTGTTAGACTTAACCTCACAATTAACTTCACATACGACTATATTGGTTCTTGTGTCTCTGATTTTCATTACTGCTTTTGCCCCGTCAAAATTATTTTTCGGGTAGAGAATGTATTTTTTATACCAATCAGAACCTGTATATAGTACTTCATTAAGTATCTTCATACAGAACCCCTACTATGCTTTCTTAACTGCAATACAGATATAATTAGCAGAGCCGGGAACCCAATACTCTTGATTCCAGCCAAATTTTGTGTAAGGTTGTTCAATACTAGGTGAAATTCCGTCTAAGCCTTTTAATCTAGTGCCTACATGAACCTTTCTACCTTCGCGCCAACATTCGTTGTTTATCATATTCTTAGCACCGCCTTCATCAATGTCATAATACATTTTATTGACATTAGATTGGTCTATAGATAAAAGCCATGTACATTCATCTTCACTAAAACCTGAAGGGATAGGGAGTGTTTGCCCGTCTCTAATATTGCCATAGGTAACGCTAATATCTTGTAAAGTCATAAAAGGCTTCCATACAGGTTGCCCGTCTTTACCGAACCAACCCGGTCTATTTCTACAACAAAGGTTACTTTCACGAGTTGCAGTGTAACTGCCTAAATCAAGGTTAGTTCCGCCACCATCACTATCGAGACCACCGTCAGAAATAGTATGGTATCCTGCACCGTTTTTTCTATTAATTCTTATGTGAGTATTTTTATCGATAGCAAGAGGACCAGTCATAGTGTCGCCTGTTTTTCTAACATAGTCATTGTCTAACTTAGACCTTAAACTATCATTTAGCTTTTCATAGGTAACACTTTTATCCGCCAATTTTGGTGTGGTAATATTTAAGTCTTTAATATGTTTAGTGAGTACACCACTATCTACTAACTGCATATCTTTCCCGACTTTTTGTATGCCATTACTAGCAGTCAATACTTCCCCGCCTGTTACTATCCACGCACTACGCGTAGCGTCATACATCAAGTTAAGCATAGACCCTTGTGTAAAAGTATCATCAGGAATGGTATTTCCTGTAACATCGAGAATTCTCTTATCTCCCGTGCCTGCTACATTTAAAGTAGAATTAGATTTTAAGTTATAACCTAATTTAACTTTTACAGATACCCCGTCTTTTAAAGTAATAGGGTGGTCGTTTAAAAATTGTGAAGTGATACGTTGCGTTACTGCACTACCCGTAGTTACTCCAAAGGCTACTACATTATTTTGATAATCTTGCATATCAATTAGATAAGTAGGGATAGGAACGAACCCTGTATTACTAATAGTTAGGTTAAGCAAGCCACCTCTAGTATTCAAAATTGTTAAAGAGAAGTTTAGGGTAACAGGAGTATTAGTAGGAATATCTACCTCATCTGCGTTTAATGTTTTAGCAATCAAATAAGGGAATTCCCCTGAAGAGATACTACTTTGAGTAGCAAATACAACAATCGTATTCATTCTAAATTTAGACGTTACATTACCATTAGTAGCTTGAATAACAATAGTTGTACCTGTTGTACTATCTACAGGTTTTTTCTCTACAATGTTAAACGTTAAATTATTATTAATCGCGGAAGGTGAAGAAGCATTATAAATATCACTAGGGTTATAGTCACTACCTACAATTCTAGTAATAGTAATCTTACCTGTACCCGCTTCTGCACTTGCTAAGGCTTTCTCCCCGATTTTTGTTAGCATTATATGTTCTTGTTTCCATGTAGCCATTAAGTACTGCTCCTTGTTAAATCATATGTATAGCCTTCAGTTAAAACAAACTGTATTTGTTGCGCGAAATTTTTTATTTCCACAAATTCAATATTTACAGTAGGTTCTACATCGTCAAAATAAAATGGAATATGCTTTTTAATAAACCTAGTTACAACATACACATTTGTTGATACGTTATTAGCTTGGTTTACATTTTCAGCAATCATTTTGAGATATAAATATCTCCCGTCTTTTCCGTCTACTGCTTTAGTTTTTCTTTGGTAAGTTATTTCACTCTCCATACCCGTTAAAGCACGGATAATGAATTGAATTCCCCCAATAGTACCGCGTCTTTTTACAAACTCCCCAATGTTAGCAAGAAAAACGCGGTTATAGTATACATCTATATCTTGGAAGTATTCTAAACCCCAACACTTATAAAGTAGTGGAAGGATTTCTTCAGGGCAACGTAACGGGTCTACTAATTCTTTAATACCTCTAGCTTTTTCTAAAAGGTAGTCAGAACCTGTAAACAAGGAAGCTTGAAGATATTTATATAAATCTTGGTGCTTTGTATACTTTATATCATACTCCGAGTATACCTTTGGTAAGTGTCTATAGTAAATAAAGTCTACTATATCCTTCCCGTCAATAATTTTAGGCATTATTCTTTACCCCCTGTAATATTCAGAGTAATAGAGTTAAACGTAACAACCTGACTATCAGTAGGTTTGATAACTAAAGTATTAGGAGTAATTACGCGGAAGGAATAAACCCCGTCAATGTTATCATATACTGCTTTTTCAAATTGAGTAACAGATACACTTTCGCCAATAGAGAATTTCCCAACTGCAAAATATTGATTAGTAAACTCTTCAATCGCTTTTTGTACAATAGACCTAACATGGTTATCGTCAATTACAACAGAAGCTTGAATAGATACTGCGTTTTGCTCCATAGGGAATAACTCAATATTCTTCATACCCGCCAATTTTCTAACAGATAATTCTTTTAACATTTCCTGTTTTTCAGTTTCTGTTATGATATGTCCGTCTTTCATCATTAAATAGATTTTCAAGCTATCAAAATCTAAAGGGTTTCTAACTGTTTTAGTGTATAAAACAGTATTGAAAGTTTCCTTAATAACAGAATCAAAATCAGATAAAGTTAAAGCGCCCCAACGTGTAAGTTGATAAGCAGGAGCATTGACCTTAATTTCATCAAGGCTTTCTTTTTCAGTACCTTTAATAATAGGTTCTTCAGGGTTAAAGGTATCAGAAATTTGTGGGAGATTAGATACTAAAGAAGTAATAGTGTTAGCACGAACATTGCCAACAACACCGCCCCCATACATATAACTGCAACGAATACCATTAGCGTATTGGGGTGGAATTGCTCCTAAATTGCCGTCACCAAATTTAACTTGCACTACATCATTATCTAGCGCGTAAGGTAAATAATGGTTAGAAGCATAGTTAGAGTCAATAAAATTCTTTACTTGCTCCCATGCTACCCATGCGCTATTTGCGTCATATTTTACCTCTAATTTCATAGAAGAAATATCAACAGGGTAGTAGGATAAGTTAAAGGTTTGGTTCTTTTTACCATTTGATGTTCCTAGTACTTCATTACTTATCTGTTGACCTTGTTTACATAAGACTTTATATAAATACTTCCCGTCTACCCCTTTTTCATTGCCTTTTTTATTAGCAGGAATGACTAGGTTTTCCATAGTTGTGAAATAAACGGGTTGAGAAAGTTGTGTAGCAGGAGTACTAATAACAGTACCTTTTGGAATTAAAAAATCGGTAGGTTGTATATTCTGTAATACAAATACTTGATACACTTGACTAGGAGAAGTAGATTTAGGAATGTACCCAAACATATTACACCATAATAGTGCGTTTTTTCTTTGTTTAGCAGTAGACAATAAAGCTTCATTAGCTTCTCTATCAACATAATAGGATATTACATCTAAAGAACGTGCTAAAGCTTCAATAATAACTATACCTGCGTCATTTTGTGATGTATCAGTATAGGTAGGTAACACCGATTGAAGGTATCGAATCATATCAGCGCGAAAACTTTCATAATCGCGGGAAGAGTAGTCGATACCTAAAGTAGTTGCTCTATTTTGAATCATTGATTAACCCCACTTCTAATGTTACAACGTGTTTTTTCTTTGTAGCTTTAACACTAAAGCCAATAATACCTAGTAAAACATTATCATCATTGATAATCTCAATGTCTTCAACTTCAATTAAAGGAACACATCGAGTTAAACAATCTTTGATGTAATATTTAGCTATAACTGCCGTACTAGGGTTATTCTCTTCCCATGTTAAGCTATCTACTTCAGAGTAAATATGGTATTCCATTCCCCGCTCAAATTTAGGGGTTTTTAACACTTGTTGCATTTGCTCAATGATATGTGTTATCTCACTATCATTAGCCACGCTCATAGTAGCACCGCCTTGAACAGAAACGCGGAAGGGGAAGGATATACCTCTAACTATTTCATTCATACATTATCCCCCGACAAAAACATTAGGACTGCCACTAATATGGTGACCTGACTTCCCGCAATTTGTACAAGTAGTAGTATCGCCAATTCGTGTAGCAGGCTTCCCATTTACAAATACGGAAGAACTCCCTGAAGATGATTTATATGTTCCCCCATGAGGACAATTACAAGGACCACTATCTGTAAGTCTATGTAAGCCAAGATTATTTACAAAAACATTCGGGGAAGTAGAGTTATTAGTACCCCCTCTAGTATGTGGACAATCAGGAAGACCTAAATCACAAACACCTGTTTCACTATCGCCTTTTCTTGTTACTGCGGGCATACTAAATCACCTCTATTCATTCAAATCAATTCTATCAGCAAGCATTTTAATATTATTCGGAGTTAAAGTAATCTTTGAATTACCAACCTGAATATATAATTTTTTCGGGGCAACAATTATCATTTCTTCGCCCTTCATAGCTATACTACAATTATCCCAATTTATTATTCTAACATTAGTATCGTAGTCAAAAGCTTTTAAAGGAGTATCAAATTGACCCCAAAAATTTCCTACATAAAGAGGTCTTTTAATATCTCCCTCTTCAAATTCTATATAAACTGTATCATTTAACTTAGGAATGGCAATATCACCATGCCCGTTATAGGCTACAGGAATTACAGGCTCACACCAATCACTTAGCCCGTCTCCAAACACATTAGGACATTGTACTTTGATTCTGCCCTTTTGCATAGGGTCTTTGTTATCTCTAACATAGGCAATATATTTACCGAATTTTTCGCTCATTGTTTAACCTCATTATTGGAATGTTCCACCGCCTGTATATACTACCTCATCATTAGAATCATCAGAAGCACTAGAAGAATTGGCGGAAGAAGAAGCAGAGGAAGTATAATCTTCTCCACTACCATTATAAGTAGGTGAACCACTATTATCAGTCGAAGAAGACCCCGTTGAATTTGTTTTTGATGTTGTTTCATTCTTGGACACTTTAATTCCGTCTTTATTATAATCGTCTACATAGGCTTTTAAATTTTCGCCAAAGCGAGTTTTAATTACTGTTAGTTTCATGTTCATAACAGAACCGCCACTAATAGAGAAAGAGCGTTTTTTCACGAAGTAATGACCCGACAAGTATTTGCCAAACCCCATTAAACGTACAGTAGAAGCTAACCCAACTTTCATTGTATGGTTATAGGGTCTTAATGATAACTCCCCTACTAAGTTTCTAAACTCTACTTTCTTATTATTTTTACTAGCTTTCGCCCCGCTATTTGTTTTACCACTATCAGTACTGTCAGGAGATAAATCAATAGCATTGCCACTTTTATCTCCAACACCATTATTTGAAGTTTTAACTTCAGTATCAGGTTTTTTGTTTGATACATACTGACTATCAGTCTTTTTTGCTTCGGCTACTAATTCTTGTGTAACTTCCACATATGAATGTTTCTTATAGTCCATTAAATACTACCCCTCTAGCTACTAAATGTGCCATCACCTGTATAAATTACTTCTCCCTCTTCAACCTCATTAGAAGTTTCGGTGGAAGTAGTAGTTTCAGAAGCGGAACTATCTTCGGTACTTGCACTATTACTAATAGTAGCAGTTTCAGTACCTTTAGTAGCTTTGTTTACATTACTAGATTCAGATTTTGATTGTCTACTTTCTTTGTTTAATTGTGGTGAGAATGAAATAATATCATATGGAGTTTCACCATATTCTAATTGTACCGCATTTTTCTTATCAATAAAACCTTCTATTACGTAGTACATCGTAGACTTGCCGTCTTTCTCTGTAACTAAATTCGCGACAAATAAATCTAATTCATCGCCCGCCAATTCTTTCAAGAATTCCAAGTCAGTTTTATTGTTTTGTGTAATAGAAGATTGAACAGGGAAGGGATAACTAGGCTCAACATAACATTGCCACCCATATTCTTTACAAATTTCTTGTACAACTTGCGCGGAAGTTTTATTAGACCAACTACGCTTTTTCTTCTCTTTATTGGCTCTGTGCGTTTCATCCATGCAATGTAATTCCATAACAGGCTCAAAGCTTTCAGTAAATTTTATATCAATAGCAGAAATAAAACCGCTAAAATAGTAAACACATTCTTCTGTATCGTGCAATACAACACTACAGATTAAAGGCGCTTCTTTTACAATAATATCATCTTCAATAAACTTCCCCTCAATGTCTTTGATTGTGATTGTTATCGAATCAGGAACACCTACTTCTAAATCTACTGAAATGTCTGTTACTTGTGATAACATTTCCCCGCCCATTTGTTTATTATTGATAGTTAAACCAAAGGCGCAACGAATAATATCGTTTGGTTGCTTATATTTTTCGGCTAAAGCTTTAACTACTGTTTTTTGGTCTGTAACGGCTTTTTTATCTTTTCTAAAAGGCGCACCAAATTGTTCTTTTAGGTTTTGCCCTTGTTGTTTAAAACCATTAATCTGCCCATTTAACATAGTTAAATATTCTTTAGATTTTTTATAGGCTTCTTTTGATAAAGCGTCTTTCGCCTTTGTAATTCCACCCATATTTTTTAAAGGGTTCATCTATTAACTACCTCACGTTTCGTTGGTATAGCTAGTACAGTACCAAACTCAATTTCTATTTCAGATTCAAAAGAAGGGTTAGCGTCTAATATAGACCACCAAAGACTAGCGTCTCCATAGTACTTATAAGCTAACCCGTCTAATGTATCTCCTTCTTTGAAAGTGTAATATTCTAAAACAGTTTCGGGCGAAAAATCTTCTCTTTGAGATAAGAAAGGGTTACCTTCTTTTGTATATAAAATTTCACAGTCTTTGTAGCGCGAATTATTGTAAATCATATACTAACTCCCCCAACTTTTGTAAAACTTAGTGTGAACCTAGATTGTGTAGGGTTCATGTACTTATCCCACATTTCATGTTTTACTTCATAACTATTTAAAACTACTTTGAAAGCGTCACTACCTAAAACATACAACGCTTCGCTAGGTTTCTTAAAAGCGTTTGTATTATCTTCCGCAGGAAGTAACGTTTCAAAAAATTTCTCATAACTTTTTATTTTACCCGTACTAGGGTTATCATACATAAATAACTCTAAAGAGAATGTTTTCTCCCCGCCATTTACAAAATAAAAAGTCGGGTACTGCATACCGGGTGCTTTTATACTGCTATATTCAGCACTACGGGAATATTTAACCTCTTCAGGGTTAAATTGAAAATACATCGTTGTTGAAGTTTCAAGATTAGTTAAAGAGCCTTTTATCAACGCGCCTGTACCTTTGGGGTGCAAAAACACCCCATTTAGTACATTTTTGAAATTTAAAATTCCTAATTGATTTTTCAGGCTACGAACAGAGGACTTTACATTGCCAACATTAACCATGGCACTTTGTACACTATTTAAAAAGTTAAACATAATTACCTCTTCATCATATCGCGAATTTCTGCTTTTCGTTCAGCTTGTGCCATAACCTCTCTAGCAACTGCGTAAGGGTCTTGATTAGGTGTAGCATAGATAACAATAGAACCTTCCCCGAAGATAACTCTATTATCGCTACTATCAATAGTAGTACTTTCTCCGCCCGAATTTTGGCGGGAGATAGATTTAGCAACATTACTAAAACCACTATTTAAAGTAGAAGTAGTTCTGTTGTAATCAATAGCACTTTGGTTATCTGTGTCACTACCTATCAAGCCAAGCATTTGCCCCGCGGTTTTCCATAAGCCAATAGCATTTTGAGAGTTATCAATAGGTACTACAACTTCAGGATAACCCGCTTCGCCTACTAAGGCAGGAGTAGGTCTAGTGATAACACCACCATTAGCAAGTGCAACCATACTGCCTGAAGCTTGCATAGCGGAAGAATCTCCTCCCTTAATGAAGTTTACTACTGCGTCTATTGGGTGAGATAGTGTTTCTTTAAGGTTATTCCATACACTTGATACATAATCATAAATGCTTGACATAATACTTGTTACAGAAGCATATAGATTGTCAAATGTGGCTATAGCACTATCAATAGCACTAGAAATAAAGCCTGTTATAGCTTCCCAAACATTTCTACAAATATCGCTAATAGTATTAAAGCCTTCATTAACCAAAGCACAGAACGCGTCAAAGCCTGCTAAAATAGATTGCCATACACCTTCAAAGAACGCGCAAAGTTCGTCCCAATAAGTGATAATCAAAGCTACTAAGCCAACAATTAAGGCTACTACTACACCTACTATCCATACAGGAACACCTAAAACGGCAGCGATGGCACCTATAACCATAAGCAAAACGCGGGCTAAAGCCATACCCGTAGACATAATAATGCGGAAGACAGGAGCAATAAATTTAAGAACTCCCCATAAAGTTTTAGCAATAGTTATGAAAGGTTTCATAACAGAAGCTAACAATTTAAAAGCTACGGAAGCCATGATAACTATAGAAGCTACATTACCCCATGCTTCAGCTTGCTCATTCGTAATATTTATTAAACCTGCATTTACTGTTGTCTTCCCGTCTTTTTCAGCGGGGTTTTCTCCCATATTATCTTTGTTATGGTCTGCGTCACGAATACCTAAAAATGTTTTGAAGTTTGCATACTTTGTATTCAAATCATCAAACCATTGTGTAGTTTCTTGTATACCCTTTTTAATGCCTTCAACAAATGCTTGTGCTACCCTGCTTGCTTCTGCCCAAGTAGCTAAGAATTCAAGCATACCATATTGTTTAGCTAAGTTGAAATTCTTTTTAGATAATTTCCCGTCTAGGAAGTCTACTAAAATATTAAAAATGTCTACTAATCTAGTTACAACACTTTCAATAAAATCTCTTAACCCGCCAAAATTTGTTTTCCAAGCTAAGTAGGCTAAGCCTGCAATAGCAATCAGAGGACCCATGCCCCATATTAGAGACCAAGCACTTCTAGCTACTGCCATAAAGCCAATTCTCATAGCAGTCAATAATCTAGTAGTACCTACTGCGGACATCATGAAGGCAGAATACGCGGAAGAAAGTTTTAGGAATAAGCCATATAACATAATGCCACTACCAACTACTGTTAAGAGAGTGCCAAAAGCAGTTACAAGCTTCATAATTCCGCCAATTAATTCAGGATATTCACGAGATAAATCGCGGTAAGTTTCAACTAAAGATTTTAATACTTTAACTAGAACACCTACAGGAGCAAGTATCATAGTGATACCTTCAGCAATAGGACTAGCCATATTTTTAAAATCTTCATTTGTTAAACTATTAATTACATCGAAGAATTCTTTTAAATAGCCTTTGGCAGTATCAAATACACCTGAATTGGCTATATTAGTCTTAAAAGCTTCCCAAGAATCTTCTAAGTTACTCATCATTTGAGTCCAAGAGCCATTCATTTTTTCGGTAAAGCCTGATACCCCTAAGCCATTTACTGCTATAGCAATTTTTTCGCCAATATCTTTACCTTGCTTCATTCGTTCAATTACATCATTCGGCAAGTCAAAAATTTGTTGAATAGATTGATAATTTCCGCCCGCCAAGTTTCTTAATGCACTTTGAATACGGAATACAGGCACATCAGGTCGAGAAGCGGAGAAGTCAGTAATAAATTTTAACAAACCTTGCATACCACCATTAGCGGTAGCATACATTTTTTGTACATCAGCGCCAATAGGTTTAAGTGTCTGCATCATACCGATAACATCACCTAAAGCCATAGGAGATTCGGCAGCGAATTTTTGCGCCCATAAATATGCTTCTTTACCTTTTTCAGCAGAGCCATATAAAGTAGATAACATACTCATTTGATTTTCTAGCGTTGCCCCCGCTTGTACGGAAGCTTTAGCCATACCAATAAAAGGCGCGGTGAGAGAAGCACCTAAAGCAGTAGTCGCTCCACCTATCCCCATTAAAAGAGAAGGGAGTTTAGAAAGTCTCCCTTCTAAATCTCCCAACGTTCCCCCTGTTTTAGTGAACTCATCTTGAAGCTTATCTAGGTTACCCATAATACTATTCATAGCGCCCGAAACATTATCGGTTAAGCTAAGAACGATACCTAACCCGAAATTCTCCATAAATTCACCTCAACTTTCATTATTAATCATGTTGTTTGTATGTTGATTTAGATTGCAACGCTTCATAATGACCTTGTGCAATAACTAAATTTCTATACATTTTTCTTTTGCGTATACTCATAGACATAATTTTATCTTCATGCCAATGGTACACATAAGATAAAGTATGCACATCTCCATACAAACCCATAAGGGAAGATTCCCTTATGAGTAAGTTAGCAGGAAATGTGTCTATTGAAAACTTATAGAACTATCCTCAAATTTAGAGTTATATTCTGTTCCGCATTTTTCACAATACACTTCTGTGTTGTAATCAAAACCAAAGTCATTCATTTCTTTATTTAAGTTAGTCAAAATATCTCTATCCCGAACACTTAAATTTCTAATCATGTCTTCAGTTACAACTTTCAACCCGTCAAATTTACATAAGCGAGTCAACATCAAAGTTTTAGCTTTACCCATGTTTTGTTTATAAAGAGGTAACAATACTTCTCTATCAACTCCCGTTGGTAAGCGTAAAGTACCTTCTTTATAAGCATTTCCGTTTTTATCAATAATGCCTGTACGAAGAGTAAAAGTAGCAGTATGACTAGTATCTCCACCATATGGTTTGATTTCTAATTCGCTTAAAGGAACAGAAGTTTTAATGCCTGCACCACATTCGGGGCAAGTAGAAGTTAAAACAATATCATTACCAAAGGATAAGCGTCTAATCATTAAAATAGCATAATCAGCGTCAGGTACAGGAATGTTGCGAACCAATTCCCGCCATTTATCTACACCTATAGTCTGTGGAGTAAGATTGCCAATTCGTACAATACAACGTTCTAGCAACTTATTAATAGACCTTGCTTCATTCATATTTTTACGGGAGTTCACTTGTAAACTTTCTTCATCTGCACCCGTCATTTCACGAATTTCAAAATCTTTGAGTACTTCATCACTATCAGGTACTTTAACTCCTGCAAAGAATCGGTACTCTGTTTCAAATTCCTCTTCAGCGTCAACGTGTCTCAATACATCATCAACTACTGTTTCTTCGTCTTGCATATTTAGCACTTTATTTTCTGCCATAATTTCTTCTCCTTGTTACCGCATTATTGAGTAGTACTTAATTAGTCGATTAAATATTCGTATTGAATAGTCATTTTTTCTACGGCTACATCATTAGAACCTGCGTCTAAGTCAGAGCCTTCCCATTTAGAAATCCATGCTTCAGCTAATTTATAAGTACGTTTTGTTTCACCGAATTTATTTTTAACTTCGATGATAATTGTTTGGCGCATATTAGGGTTATTAAGAGATTGACGGAACACCATTTCCATATCTCTATCAGCGAAAGAGCCACGTTCAGCAGTCACTTCATTAAATTTAGCTTTACCACCTAATTTATGAGTGTACTCATATCCGCCTTCATTGTATTCTGTAACACCTGTTTCTTCAGATAAGCCACTAATTTTAGTAAAGCCTGCGCCACTAGGCATACCTGCAACTGTCATTGTAAATTTATACTTTTGCAAAGGGTCATCATATACAGAGCGACTAGCAGATACCTTTAAAGAAAGCATATCTTTTAATTTTTTCAACATAGTTCAGTTAGTTCCTTTCTTATTTATCAGACGGAATACGATTTTCTAAACGAATCACGATAAATTCGGCAGGGGAGGCATACGCATATTTAACTTCAGTAATACAGATACCACGGCGTGTCACATCTTCTGTATTCAATTCCGCGTCACATTTTACGCGGTATGCTTCTTTTGCAGTTTCGCCTTTTAAGCCACCCATTCGCCATACAAAATCGAGGAACGATTCGCAAGATACTGTAATCTTTTTCCACAAATCTTCTTTGTTAGGTTCAAACACTAAAGGTTCAATACCTTCATTTAAAGATTTACGCAAGAAAATGTCCATCATATTAGCAGATACATATTTAAAGTTAGAATCTTGATTAAGAGTTCTAGCGCCCCAAATAATATTACCATAGTTAGGTTTATTAACTAAAGATACGATACTTGCAGGGTTCATTAAATCAGTATCAGCGCGGTTAGGAGTGTAATCTAAGGAGATAGCGCCTTGAATTACATAAGCAGTACCCGCAGGGTCTTTCCATGGACCTACTTCAGTTTGTGTTTTAGCAAGCCAACCACAATAAGCGCCACTAGAAGGAATAGCACGAAGTTTACCATTAACTGTGGATAATGGGTCAGTTACATTGTGCCAAGAAGATAAAAGAATACAACGACCTTGTAATTTTTTGCGGAGTTGAATTAATTTATCAGCGTCATAACCTTTTGGAGCGTCAAGAACACCGAATTTCAATCGGTCTTTAGATAAATAAGCAGTAATGTTTTTCAACATAGCTTCAGTAGTAGCACCGGGAACGGCGAAGATTGTAACATCATCTACTTTATCTACTTTTTCAAACGCTTTAACATAGTCAGCGTCTACAGGGTCATTACCATTTGCCCCGCCTGTTAAAGTAGTCTCAGCGGTTACGGCAATAGTACCACTCAATACTTTAATGATTTTAGAGTAAGTATTGATGTAATCAATGAAGTAGTTTTCATCTGTATCAGTAGCACCTAAATATTGGTGATACTCTTCATTTTGCCCGCAAATAATTTGAACATCAAATTTTGTAGGGTCGAAAGTATTAGAAGTTACAGTTACTTTAATTTGATTGCCCCAATCACCAACAGAAGTTGCAGATACTTTCATAGTACCTACATCGCCTGTAGCTTTTTTCGCGCCTTCGCCTACAACACGCAAGAAGCGGAGTTGAGAACCACCATTTAAGAAGAAAGAGTAAACTGCATAGGCTAAGTCACTTGTTTTCATGAATGGAGTTTTTTGACCCAAAGATACTGCTTCTTGAAAAGCGTTCCAAGAAGTGTACAAAGTAGGGAAGTCAGAATCACCTACTAAAGTTTCACCTACAAAGCAAGCAACGGAAGTACTTGCAGAAGGAATAGTTAAAAGGGAGCTTACATTTTCAAAGTAAACACCAGGAGTTGTGTTATAAGTTGGCATTATTATTCTTCTCCTTCTTTCTTAACACGAGTTCTTTTAGGTTTAACCTCTTCCGCCTGATTTTCTTCTACAGGCTCTTCAATCGGAGTAGGTTCAACCTCTTCTACTAAAACAAAGCCACGTTCAATACCTACTTGTAAAGAATCATGGATAGAAGCAGTTTCAACTTCGACAGTTGCATAAGCATTTACGCGGATAGTAAAAGGTTCACCCTCTTTACTAATTCCCGTAAAATATTGTCTGCAACCCTCAATGTCAGTAATGCGTAATTTAATCATCATTTACCGCCTTATCAATAACAATATGAACGTTTGTTTCAAAGTCTGTAACCATAGGGTCTGTAGTTTGAACGTGTTCATTAATTCTGCCATAAGCATTAAATACATAAATGGAACGGAAGATACGGGTACTACCTTCTACTTCATCTTGTCTTTTATCATCTAATTTAAAATTAACTAAAACACTTTCATCTTCCCCGTCATTATTTTTAACAGGAATAACTAAGTTACGTTGTCTATAGCTAAGAAACTTGATAACCATAAAATCTAAATCGTTTTGAGATTTAGTTCTGAATTCCATTTGAATTTCTAAAGTATAAGGAAGACCTACTTTTTCTGATACAACTGTTTTGTTGTCATCATCACGAGTAATAAGAATATCACTTGTTATTTGTTGCCTAACAATATCATATTTACTACCCGTTAGTTGTACGATAACACTTTTATCGTATTCAGTCTTAAAATCTTCATCAGGTTTTCTAACAATTACAGGAATTTCTTCCCCGAAAATTTTTGGTACAAGTTCTTTCAGACCTTTAACAATATTTTTATAATAAATAGTTCCGTGCTTCATCTTTTAACCTTTCGTAAAAAACTCTACAACGGCTTTTTGAATAGCTGATTTTATGCTACTGCGTTTTTCTTCCCAACTAGGACGAATTAAAGGGCGGGCAGGTTGACGAGCAGTACCATATTCCATGTAGTTCATGATGTTAGATAAAGATTCGCCATTCTTTGGTGATTTCCTGTCTTTTACCTTAACACCCACAGAATAGTAGGTATCACTACTACTAATTTTAGTAGTTGTAATGCTATTTCGTAAAGTGCCTGTATCAACGTATATAGTAGAATTACCATGTTTTAATCTGATTGTATTTTTAGACAATGGACTCCAACCTAAATCTTGTTTGTCTATATGTCCTTGAATAGTTTTCTGTAAAACTTTAGCCTGTTCATCTACTGCGCTAGTCAGTTCTTTAACATTTCTACGGCTTAAATTTTTCTTCAGTCTATTCCAATCGCCCGTAAATTTTACACTACTCATCGAAACAACACTTCTTTCTCAACTCTACCCAATCTTCAGCTTCGGAGCATTTAAAAGAAATTGCCCGTGGTACGTCCATAACATAGGAAGAATATTCTAAAGAATCTACTTTGTAGGCAAACCCATTATTTACAATAATACATTGAGATAAAATTCTGAAAGCTTCAGCGCTATCATATTCAACCTCATTTAGTTTAAACTCTACAATAGGTACAATAATAGTTACATTATTGCGCCAAATATCTTCTTTACTACCTGCACTAACATTTATACGTACTTTACCTGTAACACGAATTCTGCTATCGTAAACTTTTTTTGAAGATTCTTGATATACATCATCAACTTCCGTTTTTTCTTCATTTAGAAAATAGATGATTAAATCATCACTAGCTAGTTCACGGAAGATATAGTCCATATCTCTATGAAAAATATCTTTGATATAACTACTCATGGTAAATCACCTACGTTCACTTCAGTTGAAGGAGTATCTGAAATAGTGAATTCTATCTCATCACTTCCATATCTCCCGCTTCGTGTTACAACTTCTACGGCGCATTTATATTCGCCTGCACTAAGACCCCTTAAAGCACAGTCTTTATTCATCTTATCACCGATTTCGATTACTAACTTTGCTTTATCATTGATAGTCCTAACAAATTGAGTTTCTGTATCGGTATAAGTTTCAATCAACTTTTCCCCGTCAACTTTTTTCATTAGGTAAACTCTATAACAACGGAAGTCCATAGGGTTAAATCTATATGTATTCCAAGAAATAAACGCGGAATTATGAGAAGTACTATCTAAGGATAATAACAAACGAGGGGGAACACTAACCAACGAATTATACTTCGTCATATACCTATTAGATATAGTCACATCTAATGTGGTAAGTGTTCCCCCTGTTTCTGCTAAGTTTCCGTTTGCGTCTGTTCCGCCACTATTGCTATTACCGCCTATTAGGTCTTTATTTTTTATATAGTTTTCATACTCAGATTGAGCCTGTTCCGCTAACTTATTATAATGTTCAAAACGTTGGGAAATAGAAATACTTCCCGCGTCACTTGCTGAAATATCATAAAAAGGCGCGGTAGATACGGCTAATTTTCTAAGTAAGTCGATTCTAGCGAGTAACAGAACCTCATACATAATAGATTTAGGCATTTTCTCCGCGGTATATTGAGGATAAGTACGCATTAAAACCATTTCTATATACATTTTGAAGTCTTCATCATCTAATAAAAGAAATTCCTCATCTTCAAAACGCTTATAATCGGTTGAAAAAGTTCCCTTAAAATATTTAAGGACTTCTTCTAAATTTGCGTATGCCATAGTGAAATACCTATTACATTACTTCAAGCAAGCCTGCACTAGCAAGAATTTGTTTAACATTAGAAGGAACATTGATTTCTTTGCCCGCTTCTAAGTTATACCATACACCGCCAATACAGCAAGAATGGTCTTTTCGTACTTTCACTTTTACATTTTTTACGGAAGATTGAACAGTAACTTCTACAGGAGAATCAGCGGAAGTAACTTCTTCCGCTTTTTTCTCTTCATCAGCTACCATTACTAATTCTTCAGTTGGTTCTTCAGTAGCTACCTCTTCTTCAGGAGTAACTACTTCTTCAACTACTTCAGCATTTTTCTTTGGTTTAGCCATTAGTAATATACCTCATTATTTAAAACTAAAATTATGCAGTTTCGATTACTACACCATATTCATCGTTCAATTTAGCTACGCCAAACAAGGAGTACCATGCAAGGGAGCGACGGCGACCGAAGTCCTCAACACCATTGTCACGAATTTCTACAGGAAGAGCAGTAGCCAAGCCATAGTAAGATTGACCGAAGATAACTGCTTTATAAATGTTTGTTTGGTTGCCACTAGCGCCTGTTTTTAAATCTGCGTCATAAGCAGGGTCAGTTTGTGCGCAAGCACCATTTTTCATCAAAGTAGTTTCGATGAAGATAGTATCATCAATTCGACCGATTTCGCCTGTGAATAATTGGTCTGGAGCGCCATAGTTGGAAGCGTTAATCCATGCATTATCGTCACGAAGACCGCGAGATTGGTGAGGGTGAACGAAGCATACCCAGTTAGCACCACCTACTTTAGGAGCATTGTTTGTGGACAAAATTTCTACTGCGTCTTTAATAGTAGATACTTTCAAAGTATTAGTAGAAGCTAAACCTGCGCGGTTAGCTACTTTATCTGCATAAACAACGTTTGTACCTGTTAAAGCTACATCACGAAGTTCACAATCAAGAACTAACGCATAGTCACGACCCAACAAAGTGGACACACGAGCCATAGTATCATCATAGGAAGTGCGAAGCAATTTTTCAGTTACTGCTACTGCATTACCATATTCAGTTACTTTAACTTCTTTCAAAGAACCTGTGATAGCTTGTGTAGTCATATCAACGTTCTCTGTCAATTTACCACCTTGTTTAAGGTTGTTGTAAGTCAACATTTGAATTGTTTCGCCCGCTTCTTTTGTCAAATCATCTTGAACATCGGCGAATTGGAAGAATCGAAGGTTAGGCATAGCCTTAAAAGCAACTTCTTTAGACCAAACATTCAAATTTTTAAGTTGAGTTGCGTTTGTAGTAGTTGTTACAGTATCTGCAAAAGTTTGTAGATTAAAGTTAAATGTTTTAGACATTGATTAAAATTCCTTTCAATACATTATTTGTTAAAAGCTTTTTTGCGCCACTCTGCGTAAGCTTTAGGGTCACGCATAGGGTCTAAATCTTTGACAACCTCTTCACTCAACAATTCATCATTATTGGAATCATTGTTAGGGTTTGGAGCAGGTGGTTTTTTACCGCCTTCTTTGTCAGTATCTTTTTTGTCTTCAGCTAAAGATTCTAATGTTACGGCTTTAATACCCAAATCAGCGCGAATTTTATTAGATTCTTCAACTGCTTTCTTAACGCTTTCATCTACTTCTTCTTTAGTAGACCCTGTTACAGTATCTTTTAGGTGGTTCAAAATAACCTTATCATATTTGGCTTTTTCAGTTTTTACATAGTCTTTGATTTCATATTCCGCTTCGATTTTTTCGCGAATTACTTTCTCATCAACTTGGTTAGATTCCAATTCTTCTTTTTCTTTCTTAACAGTTTCAAGTTCAGATTTCAAAATTTCAATTTTTGCTTCTAACTCTTTAACTGCTTCATCATTACCATTTTTAGAATCTGCTTTAAACTGTTCTAAGGCTTTCTCTGCTTCCGCTTTTTCTAATAACAATTTATTGTTATTTTCGGTAAGCATTTTAACCTGAGATTTCAAGCCTTCAATTTCGCCGTAAAGTTTTTGTTTTTCTTCTTTACGCGCTTTAGCGATGAGTTCTTCATAATTGATAGGTGGTGTTTTACTACCTTCATTATCATTATTACCCTCATCTGCGAATACTGTTACAGTACCACTAATCATGTTAAAAATTCGTTCTGCTAATTTGTTTCCGCGAAGTTTGCTCATTACAATTTCTCCTTAATTAAATTATATTAATTCAATAACATAATACCATTAATGAAAGTATTATGTAAATATTATTTAGTATTACTAATTTTTGCCACCTAAAGGTCTGCCTTTAGTTCCGCCAAAATCAAATTCGTCTTTTATTTTAGGAATTTTCGCTTCAGGTTCGCCATTAGTAAAACCACTATTAGTAGATACTAAAGGTTTATTACCATTACTATTCATTTCCCCGCTATTTTCTGCCATAGCGTCTGTAGAAAATTCAGGATATTCTTTATTCTCTTCTTTGATTTCTTCAAGAACTTTTTCAGCGTTTTCTTCACCCAACATTTCAAGCGCGCGTTTTCTAGTAGTCAAACCTAAACGCAACTTATATTCAATTTGTTGTAATAAAGACATTTCATCTTTAGGGAGTGTATCTTTAGTTTCAACACTTGTGAAATAATATTCCGCATTTGTAACATTGGCGGGTTTTTCAATTAAACCTTCTTTAGTAGAAATATAGATAATCATCTTATTTAGATTTTCTAACCCTTTTTTAGTTAAAGGTGTTTTTGTTTTATTCTTTTCTACTAAAGGTAAGTTAGCATATTGAAGGGCAACACCGCTAGTATTACTGATATTTGTTGCCCCACCCAATAAACTTTCAGGTAACCCGCCAATTTCAATCATAGCTTGTTTTAATTCCTTAGCGAATGTATTGGAAGCGGTTAAATCTGTATTCATGGTTAAGTTTTCTACACTAGCAGTTGTAGGTAGACCACCCCATACTTTATTAGCGCCTTTTTCTAGCGCGCCAATTTTCGCCCCTTTAACAATCGTAACAGGGGAAGCGTGATAATCAATGATTTCAGAAATATCAGAAGCTTTCCGATTGATTTCAATATTGATTGGAATTAAATCTTCAATATCACTCTGACCTACATTACTAGCAGATAAACTCACATTACGAATACAAACAAAAGGAATAATATTATACTTGTTTGGATATACTGTTTCTACCCCATCATCAATTACTCTGACAATATCTTTAGTCCAAATTTGTTTGTATACTGCTTGCTTTGTACTCGTACTACCTGTCACAGGGTTCATAATTTGTTTGTTATACAAGTAGGTAACCATAACACTTTTTAATATATCTCTTCTATGGTCTTCATATGTAGGATATACACACCCTGTAGGTTGAAGCAGTAATTGAATTTTTCCTGTATCGTTTTCTTCGTAAGGGTCTTCTATTTCATCGGCGCTTAAAAAGTCTACTAATATCCATGCTTCTCCCGTCACACTTTTCATCTGACCTATATCTAACAAAAATTCTCCTCCGCCATTATTTTCATAGACTTTGCGGAGATATTCTGTCATATCAAGGTCTTCGTTTTTATCTACAATTTCGCCTTTGAGTTTTTCATGAGATAAAATTCTAACCCCATTACCTAACTCAAAAGATACAAAGCGGTTTATAAATGCTCGAACATAGTTCAAGGTCATTTCTACCCCGTCTGTTTCAGGAAGTTCTTCCCAATGGAAGCCTTCATAGAAATTCCACGCTCTACGAATACGCTCCCGTCTTATAGCCTGTTCGGGTGATAAAGCTAGCATATCAGTAGCAGTTTTTGTGTTTATGGAATCGTTATAAGTTAATCTTCTTTCATAACCTAACATTAATGTCTTCTCCTTTTAGCAGTCGCACGATTAAATTTCATTTGTGGAGTTTCGTTTCGTCTATTAGGACTACCGAATAGACTTCTACTATCTCTACATTCAATTTCACTAACTTCCCCTTTTTGCATACAACCCCATACTGCAAGCGCCCAACTATCAGGATAATCATCGTGCGCACCTCTAGTTTCTGGGTGAGATACAAGTAAGTTAGTTCCCCGCCAATTTTTTTGTAGGTCGGCTAATTGTTGTACACATTTTTCATATTCAACAGTACCTTTAGCCTTTTCACTCGCGGGAAGTTTTGCTCTGCCACTCGATAATTCTTTATCAAAAGTTTTATAGAGGTCGGACTTAGCACCTACAGTAAACACATAAGGAATAACTTCAGCGGACACATTAGCATTTAATCTGTCAGCAAAAGATTTTTCTCTTGTAGCGTCTACCACAATTCTTGCTACTTTAAAATTCCTCAAAAATTCGGTAATGATGTAGTACTGCTCTTCATGGTCGGGTACTTCTTTAATCTCTAAGAAATATTTAACGTAAGTATTGAACGCGTCAAATGTATATTCATGACCTTCATCTTCGTCATATCTTGTTTCAGAGATTACAGGCATATCCCAATCTACTTCAACTACAGTAACAACAGTACTATCTCCGCCACTACCTCCGCCAATATCTATCCCAACTACATGAGTTGCTTCTCTATCAAAATAAATAAAGTCCATTAAAGGTTCTAAGTTATTCTTCTCGAATTTATCAATGTCGATGAACATACCACGTTCCATTATCCATTCAAGTTTATAACTCATTCTGAATGAATCAGAATTTTCACCTAAATTTCGCTTTTCTTTTTCGATATATTTTGCGTAGTTAGGGTTATATTTACTAGCTACTTTATAATCAAATTCAAAATGATTTTTGATATGACTACTTCTATTTTTAGCTAATTCCTTATTACGTTGGATAGCGTCATAGAAATAGCCTTTAAATACTGTAGCAGTACCAATACAAACTTTCGTTGCATTATAGGCGGCACCCATAGGTGAGATAGATTTAGTTAAAACAAAGTTAGATATATCCTGACATTCTTCGCAAATGATAAGATTAAATGATTCCCCTTCTATGTTACTTCTTTCTGAAGCGGAGAAGCAAGTACATCTACTACCATTACTTAGACTTGTAGTCTGACCGTTACTTGTATTAAATTGAAGGTTAAATTCTTCACTTTCCAATATAGATACGGCGCGTTTTGAAGTCAGGAAGGATTTCATACGCATATAGTTTGTCTGTGCTTGTTGTAAAGCAGGGGCAAAAATACCTATTTTAATACCTTCTCTAAATGGTTGAAGTCTAGGGTCATTAGCAAACATAGGCATATTAGCTAATATAGGTAAAATAACTTGAAGACCACAAGTCACGCAAGCTACTGTTTCTGTATTATGTGTGACTGTAAAATCACCTAATACAAATAGTCTGTCTTTACTATCTATAGTAAACCCAAAATATTCTCCCCGCCCTTTTTCTTTCAATTTAATATGGTATATTAAATCTCCCCTTATACAATTTCCGCTAGGGTTTTGTTTTGTCTTAGTAGGAATACAAGAAAAATCGCCTGAAGCATGAATTCGATAGTTTATTTTATACCCGTCTTTTGCGTGTACATTCTTTATTTTAATAGGTCTTAAAAATGCTCTGAAACCTAAAGACTTTAATAAGAATAAATAGTCTTCTGCTATGATAGGGTTCACATTACATATTGCTACCGAATTTCTTCTTCTCTTATCGTTTAAGTTAAAATGACCACAAGCGTCTAATATTCCCGCCAATAAATCTTGCCTAGCTATTTCATCATTAATTAGATATTGCTTATCTAATCGCAAGTCCATAGGGTCATATAAGCCTTCAGTAGAAGCAATTCGATACCCATATTCATAAGGGTCTTCGTCTGTTTCTTGATACTTGAATTCAATTCTTGCCCTATAACCGCATAATTGTTTCTTTCTACTTTCAGAAAGTTTTAAATACTTCGACACTTCCATGTTTAAATACTGCCCTGTTTTAGTATCATACAAGGCTAGTATATGTGATTTATTGACTGTATAAGTACTTTCATATTTCCCTTGATATGGTTGTACTTCATACATTTCTTCAAAGCCATGACCTAAGTTTGTTACTGTAGCGTATGAACTATCAGGGGTCATAACTTTATCCCCGATTTTTATGTCTTCAACATTCTTTAAAGACCCGTCATACATTAAAACTTTAGTGCCTTTAGCTAAACACTTACCTGATTGACGGCTAAATAAAGCGGTTATTTCTTCCCCGTCATTTTCAATAACAGACCTGATAATTCTTCGCGCGAACTGTTCTTGATAAGGGTATAATTCTCTCCCGCTAAAAAATAAGCAGAATTGGTATACCTTATCTACTAATACGGCAGTACTTAAACGCTTCTTTACATCAGCATATACTTTTTTAGACCCGATTTTTTCAAGCCATTTATTGATAGGCTTAATGTCTTTACTGTGATAAACACCTAGAAGAGATAATATCTCCCGTCTATGAAGTCCCTTCAAAATGATTTCTCCTTGTTTATAAACAAAAAAATAATAGCTATATTTCTATAGCTATTATTGTACCATATTTATATTAGATATTCACTAGCGTTTCCCATGTACATTCTTCAGCGCTTTTATCTGTGCGGTAACGAACGAATCTAGGGTGACGAATTCGACCTGTATCATTAAATATTTCATTGCCTTTTACTTCAATGACACTACCCAATATATCGTCTTTATGCCTTGTCATAAAAGCGCGGTCTTCTTCTGTGATACCTTCACATTCGCCAACTTTTACAACAATCATATCATTCATAACTAGAATATCAAATTTCTTTTTACCCTTACTTTTCTTTTCTAACTCTTTCAATTCTTTGGCTTTATCTTCAGTAATTACTACCCCATACTCAATACCGCCAATTTGTTTATTGAAATAGTTTTTAGTAACGGGTGTAAAACCCATTTCTAAATAATGTGATGTATCATCTGAAGTTTTAGCGTAATGCATTACTCCTGATTTTTCATCAATAAAATATTCCCAATAGCCTTTCGGGAATTTCCCGCCATATTCTTTAGTAGGTTCAGTAAACCCAATCACAATCACATCGCGGTCAATTTCTTTTTTAACTTTCTGATATGCACGGGTTCGTTTATGCTCATAGATACTATTAGGGTCTTTAAGCATAATACCCTCCCCGTTCAAAATTTTTGTGATGTATTGAAAATACGCTTTGAAAGACATAGGAACATTTAGCAACCTAGTTCGTGCAAATTTAGAATTGTGGTCTACATAGTTTAGATATTTTCTAAGTTCATGTAAACCCATTTCTTCAGATTTTATATACATTTGTCGCCAAGCGTTTTCAGTAAAGATTAAATTTACTTCTTCTTGATACCACGGGTTTACTACAACATAGTTATTACTAAGTTCTCTGACTGCTTCTTCTAAGTAACCTTTTCTTTCAATTAATGGTGTGGTGCGTAAATCTTTACCTTTATAAAAGAGAATATCAAAAGCATTGAATACAGGCTTACCTATTTCTTCTTGCTTACTGATACTTTCTTCAGGTAAAGACAATACTACCGCGGAAGTTTCACTAAACGGAACATTAGGGACTAATAACTCCCCGTCTAAAATTGTATTAGCTAATTCAGCTTTACCATAATCTCTGAAGTGTGGGAAGTTGTCAGTACGTTCACTATAAAAACCTGTCTTTAAAGATACGTTACGTGAAAATAATCGACAATGTGGATAGTTTACCTCTTTAGTGCTATCAAATACTCGTAACTGAATTCTAACCCCGTCAAGTTTTCTTTCACAGATTACTGTATCGTCTGTTAGTAAACTATCTAACTTATTCTCCATAACCTCTTTAGCAGTCATAGGTTCATAACCAATTATCCCCGCTTTTTCATAATCTTCAGCGGTGTAATGTTCAAACATAATTAACCTCTCTTATTAGTTAAGTAATATAAAGTGGCTTGATATACTTTACCTAGTTCAGGGTCATTTTTATTTTCTTCATAAAAACGAATTAGTTTTTCAATAGTTAGATTTCCTGTAGGAGCGACTTTTTCTTTCGCCCCTACAATCTCTACATCATCATTCCACCCGTCAGTTTGTTTCTTCCCGCCTGTATAGGTAATGTCTTCAACTGTAAAACTTTCGTGCATAGTGTACCTCACTTATCAAATTTAATAGAAATATCTTGAAGGTCATTATAGAGTTCTTTGTTTTCAACCCATTCATAATCTTCAGGAGTATCAAGCGCCTTAAACAATGTTTCATTGATAGTCACTACAGAATAATACCCCGCTTCTTTATCTTTCATATTAACGTATGTACCAAAATCAATTAAAGCGGAATTTACTCCAACTGTTTCGCCGTCTACCCCTAAAAATATATTCTTAGCAAAGTTGCTAATGCAAACCATATGGTAGTCACTATTAGGCGCGTTATTTATTAACAATCTATCAGGGATAACTTCAGATACTTCAAATACATACTTCCCATTTTTATGAGTGAGTACTTTATCTCCCGCAATAATTGTTACAGGCACAATCATTCGACCCATAACTGTTTCTTCATCTTTTAATTCAGAATAGCTAGGTTCAATCTGTACATCACCACTTAGCACTAATTTGTTACTTTCAATAAACGGGAATAAAACAGGCTTATCAACCTTTTCTAAATCGTCTGCAAAGGTTTTAGTGAATACGATTGAAGGCACTTGATACGCTTCTACTTTATTTACTCTGTAATATTCAGACCAAAATTCGCCATTGTTTGTCATTGTCTTTTCTCTCCTTTGTTAAAGAAAGCGGGAATGTTCTTCCCGCTTTTTATTTTCTACTCTGCTTCGTACTCTGTACCACATACGTTGCAACGATAGCCACCTTCGATTTCTTCTAGTGGAGCGCCACAACAATAAGGAACTTCATTGATGTTGTAAGGGTCACCACCTTCATCGTGGAATTCGCCTTCATCGTCAATCAATAAAGCCAATTTTTCTGTGTACATTTCTACGACTGCTTCATCTTCAACTTTTTTAGTTACTGCAATACCTACTTGTTTTAAATAGGCTACCATTTCTTTACGGGTAATTTTGCCTTCTTCAAATTCTTCTTGTACTTGCTCTTCCATAGCTTCAATAGCTTTAGCACGTTCTTCAGTCATACCTAAATCTTCAGAAGTTTCTTCATCTGTTTCTTCTTCAGGCTCTACATCTTCAGAAGGTTCTTCGTCTTCTTCAAATTCAAACAACCCGTCTTTGACTGCTTGGTAGATTTTTTCGATTAAAGCTTCGCGCTTGCCTTTAGAGGATAAACCTAACTCTTCTAATGTTTCGCGCAATTCATCATCGGAAGCTTCATTTACATATTGCATAACCTTAGCATATGTTTCATCTTCTACTTCATCATCTTCTTCTTCAGTTTCTTCAGAATCTTCAGCTTCTTCTAAGTCTTCAGAATCATCTTCAGTTTCAGGCTCTTCAACCTCTTCTGTTTCTTCTTCTGTTTCTTCTTGATTATCTAAAAATTCTTGAATTCGTTCTTCTACTTCAGCGCGTTTTCCTTTAGGGTTTAAACCTAACTCTTCAGCGTATTCACGCAATTCTTTCAATTTCATAGAACCTAAATCAACTTCAGTTTCTTCAACTTCTTCAATTTCAGGCTCTTCAACCTCTTCAATAGTTGGGGGTGCTTGAACAGTTTCTACAGGCTCATCTTTAACACCTAAATTTTTAGGCTCTTCAGATTCAATGTTTGTTTCTTGCAATGCTTCAATTACCGCTTCTTTTACAATTTGTTTTAATAATGTTTCAAAATTCATTGTCTTAAACTCCTTTGTTTAATAGTACTGAATACTGTTTATACACATATTATACACAATACCTACTGTAGTGGCAAATCAAATTTTAATTTACGTTTTTCTGTTTTAACCTTAACAATAGATTCTAGTATATCTTGCTTATCTTGTAGATTTAATAATAAAAATTCTACATCGCTAACCAATTCTGTTTCTGTTTTTGGTAATGCTTTATAAGCGTT